>ULTL01048123.1_pt1 | contig 9439 bp, 8 predicted proteins | sample 1957531 | NCBI WGS metagenome assembly ULTL01 (sample SAMEA4835732, study PRJEB28245) | human gut metagenome | biome: gut microbiome; material: fecal sample | place: Denmark | collected 2008 | reverse complement strand
CATAGCCGCCGTGGTCATCACGGCGGTATTTATGAATGGGGAAAAACTGGGGATAAGCAGAGCTTCGGCTCATCCGCCTTATGAGGAAGCTCTTTTTGACGACAGCTATGTACATAATATAAACATAGAGATTGACGATCCGGAAAGCTTTTTTGACTCGGCTTTGGAGGAGGAGTATGTAAGGGGAGACATAACCATCGACGGGGAAAATTTTTCCGCAGCGGGCATAAGGGTCAAGGGCAACAATTCTAAAAACCTGATAAATAAATATGGCCACCACAGATACAGCCTCAAGATCGAGTTCGACCATTTTGATGAAGGCGGCAGCTACTACGGGCTGGACAAGATGTCTCTGGACTGCGCTTTCCAGGACAACAGCTATATGAAAAACTATCTGGCATATGATATGATGCGGTTCATGGGTGTACCGGCTCCGCTGACATCTTATACCTGGGTGACCATAAACGGTCAGGACTATGGCCTCTTCCTGGCAGTTGAAGAACCGGAAGAAGCCTTTATCAAAAGGAACTTCGGCAATTCCGGCGGAAAGATGTACAAACCGGATTATAAGTCCCTTGAGGACGAGAACAGAGATGTGGCTCTGATGTATTCGGGCCAGGATCCGGCCGCCTATGATAATATTTTCCGTACGGCAAAGACGGACATCGACCTGGAGGATCAGCAGAGGCTGATAGAGTCGCTGAGGATACTTGCTGAGGGAGACGATCTTGCGCAGGCGGTAAATATCGACCAGGTCATAAGGTATTTTACGGTGCAGGTTTTTGTGGTCAATCTGGACAGCTATCTGGGGCCGACGGGCCATAATTATTTTCTCTACGAGGAGGACGGGCTTCTTTCCATGATACCGTGGGACTACAATCTGGCCTTTGCCACATATTCTCTTGGTATGCCGGAGCCCATAAATGACGCGGAGCTTTATATAAACTATCCTATAGATACGCCGGCTTCCGGAGATGTGATGCTGAAACGGCCCATGTATCACAATCTGATGCTGCAGGAAGAAAATTTTGATCTTTACCATCAGTATTTCGACCAGTTTATCGCAGAGTATTTTGAGAGCGGACGCTTTGAAGAACTGGTCGGCTCGACCGTTGCCATGATCGGGACATATGTGGAAAAGGATCCCACAGCATTTTGCTCTTATGAGGATTTTTTGACGGGAGCGGAGACCATCAGGCAGTTTTGCCTGCTGAGGGCTCAAAGTGTGCGGGGGCAGCTTGACGGGATCATACCTTCTACCATCAGAGGGCAGGCCGAGGATGACAGTAAGTTTGTCGACGGCTCTTCCGTGTGGCTGCCGGATATGGGAGAGATCGCGGATCTTGAACGGGAGTGACGGCCGTTGGCCGGGCCGCTGCCTGGACAGCCTCTTGCGGGCCTTTTTCCACCGAAAAAGCAAAGAATCCATGATCCAGGGGGATTGGCTCCACCCAAATGGGTTCTTTTTTTCTTTTCAGGGGGAAAGAAAATCGCTTTGGACTCTGATTTTGACAACTATAGTTGTCAAAATTACAGAAAAACCTAAAAAGAAGGCTTTTTCAGTCCCCCTGTTATGAGGATAAATCATGATATGGGTGTAGTTGCTCCCCCTAAATCAGCAAAAAACAATGATATCGGTGTATTCTGCGCATTTTCCGTCAACTTGGCCCGCTCTGTGCACACCTTCGCATACTCCGCAATTCCGTCAACTTGGCCCGCTCTGTGCATACCACAACCCTCGCGTATCGTGACCCTCGACCGCCCCATATGTCCGCACATACAGCCGCCCCCACAACTCCAATGCCCCATCTGACAAAAGTAGTCTGTTCTCGACCTTTTATGTCAAAGACAAGTCCCTTGGCCGGTAGTATAATGTAATTGCAAGAAAAAAAGGAGGGGTCTTCAGTGGAGATAATATTCAGCGTCACGGGGAACATCCTGATCGCCGAACTTTTCGGAGAACTGGACCATCACGGGGCAGAGAGAGTAAGGGAACGGATAGACAAAGCCATGGACAGCCACAGGTCACAAAAGCTGATACTGGATTTCACAAAAGTAACATTTATGGACAGTTCAGGCATAGGGATGATACTAGGCAGATACAGGAGGATGGGACAAAGGGACGGAAACATGGCCATATGCGGCTGCTCAAAGCAGATACGGAATATATTGAACATGGCAGGCGTCTTTTCCATTATCGATTATTACGATACAAAAGACGAAGCAACAGGCAGATTAAACGGAAAGGAAGTTTCATAAATGAACAGGGAGATGAAGGTGCAGATGTCAGGGATATTGGAAAATCAGGCATTGGCAAGGGCCATAGCTTCAGCATATGTTTCTCAGGCAGATCCTACGGTAGAAGAGCTTACAGAAGTAAAGACCGCCGTTTCGGAAGCTTTCAGCAATGCGGCCATACACGGATATCAGAACGAAGGCGGAGAAGTATATATGGAATTCAATTTCATATCAGACGACACCATAATGATAAAAGTAACTGACCATGGCATAGGGATCGAAGATATAGCCAGAGCAATGGAACCGCTTTTTACCACCGATACGGGACAGGACAGGTCAGGTATGGGATTTACGGTAATGGAGAGTTTCATGGATAAGATCAAAGTCGATTCCAGACCCGGCCAGGGTACAACGGTAACTATGATAAAAAAGCTGGATACATATTATGGTTTCTGATAAAGAAAAGAAGTTGGAACAGATAGTCGCAGAAAACACCGGGCTGGTAAAGTCGGTAGCACTGCGGCTTTCCCATATTTATGGGGAAGATGCAGAAGATCTTATACAGATAGGATATATAGGGCTGATCAAAGCAGCCAGACGGTTTGAACCGGAAAGAGGCCTTAAATTTTCCACTTATGCAGTCCCGCTGATAACCGGCGAGATCAAATCACAGATCAGGGACCATGGAGCCATAAAGGTCAGCCGGAGCTTAAAGGCCGAAGCCGCCGCCGTGCGCAGGGCAGAAAATGATTTCACTGCCGCCAACGGCAGATCGCCCAGGCTGAGCGAACTGGCGGCCGCAGCCGGGCTGACCGAAGATAAAGTCGAACAGGCCCTGAGGGCCGCAGATGCCATGACAAATTTTGAAGAATACGAAAAGATCGACATATCATCCTCCGATGAGGATCTGAATGTGACAAAGATCGATATCGCAGCAGCCATCAGCAGCCTTGCACCGAAGGAAAGGCAGGTTATAGTCATGCGGTATTACAAAGATATGACCCAGACCCAGGTAGCGAAAGCGCTGGGCATATCCCAGGTGCAGGTATGCAGGATAGAAAAAAGGGCGCTGAAATGCATGGCAGTGGCTATAGAATAAGGCTTCCACAAAATACTGCAAAAAAATTCGACTTTTTTCGCAAAATTTCACAAATTTTTGTTGCTCATTTAACAAAAAAGTGGTTTAATAAATATGTATGGCGTGTTTAAAGTCAAGAATACGGATACTGTCCAAATCGGACCCGTTATTAATAATTTAAGGAGGCATTTAAATGAACTTTCAACTAACGAAGGAACAGGAATTCGTAAGAAAAATGGTAAGAGAATTTGCCACTAACGAAGTTGAACCGTTAGCTGCGGACATTGACAAGGAACACAGATTCCCTGTAGAAACCGTTGAAAAAATGGCCAAATACGGAATGTTAGGAGTACCGTTCCCGACTGAATACGGTGGAGCCGGCGGAGATCACATCTCCTACGCTATCACAGTAGAGGAACTGTCAAGAGTATGCGCTTCAACAGGCGTTATCTGCTCTGCTCACACTTCCCTGTGCTGCTGGCCTATCTTCAACTGGGGCAATGAAGAACAGAAGAAAAAATACCTGCCTGACCTGCTGAGCGGCAAGAAATTAGGCGCTTTCGGACTGACCGAGCCAAATGCGGGTACCGACGCGAGCGGACAGCAGACAAGAGCTGAACTGGTAGGAGACAAATGGATCATCAACGGAGCAAAGGTATTCATCACCAACGGTGGATATGCCGATGTATTCGTTGTTATGGCCATGACAGATAAATCAAAAGGAAACCACGGAATTTCCGCTTTCATCGTAGAAAAAGACGACCCTGGATTCTCCATCGGTAAGACAGAAGACAAGATGGGTATCTGCGCATCTTCAACTACTGAGCTTATCTTCCAGAACTGCGAGATCCCTGCTGACAGACTTCTGGGTCAGGTTGGCGAAGGATTCAAAGTTGCCATGTCAACTCTGGACGGCGGCCGTATCGGTATCGCTTCCCAGGCTTTGGGTATCGCTCAGGGAGCTTTCGATGTAACTGTTGAATACATGCAGCAGAGAAAGCAGTTCGGCAAGAAGCTGTCCCAGATGCAGGCCCTGCAGTTCTCCATGGCTGACCTGAAGACCAAGATCGAAGCTGCAAGACTTCTGGTTTACAAAGCTGCCGACATGAAAGACAAGCACATGAACTACGGCGAAGCTGCTGCAATGGCCAAGCTGTTCGCAGCTGAGACTGCTATGGAAGTTACTACCAAGTGTGTTCAGTACCACGGCGGTTACGGATACACCAAGGATTATCCGGTAGAGAGAATGATGAGAGACGCCAAGATCACCGAGATCTACGAAGGAACTTCAGAAGTTCAGAGAATGGTTATCGCTGGTAAGACTTTCAAGAAATAAGATTGTAGGAGGAAATTGAAATGGCATTTAAGATTTTAGTATGCGCAAAGCAGGTTCCTGATACAAATGTTATAAAAATAAACCCTAAAACAGGAACATTGATCAGAGACGGCGTTCCATCAATCCTCAACCACGACGACGCCAACGCTCTGGAAGAAGCACTGAAGATAAAAGATAAATTTGAAGATGTTACAGTTACCGTTATATCTATGGGACCTCCGCAGGCCGCCGATCTGCTGTTTGAATGTATAGCAATGGGAGCTGACGAAGGTATCCTGATCTCTGACAGAGCTGTAGGCGGATCAGACACCTGGGCTACATCCAACACTCTGGAAGCAGCTATCAGAAAATGGGAAAAGGACAACGGACCTGCAGACCTGATCTTTGCCGGCCGTCAGGCTATCGACGGGGACACTGCTCAGGTTGGACCGCAGATTGCTGAAAAATTAAACCTTCCTCAGGTTACATATGTTGAAGAATTCCACATGGACGACAACATGAAAGACATCACTGTTAAGAGACAGATGGAAGACGGTTATGAACTGATCGCCATTCAGACTCCATGCATGCTCACAGCCATCAAGGAACTCAACGAGCCAAGATATATGAGCATGGCCGGAATCTTCGGAAAGAAAGACATCAAAGTATGGAACGCCAAGGATATCGAAGTTGACCTGAACAAAGTAGGTCTGGAAGCTTCCCCGACCAATGTGTTCAGATCATTCACACCTGCTCCTAAGGCTCCTGGTCAGGTCATCGCCGGAGATACTGAAAACGAACAGGCTAAGAATCTGCTGATCCAGCTTAAAGGTAAGCACATCATCTAATTTGAGGGAGGAATAGAAATGGCAATTAAGATTATAAAAGATAATTGTAAAGGCTGCACCCTTTGCGTAAAAGCTTGCCCTTTCGATGCATTATCAATGGCAGACAGAAAAGCTGTTGTTGACGAAGGCAAGTGCACAAACTGTAACGCTTGCGTATCAAAATGTAAGTTCGGCGCTATCGAAGCTGCTCCTGAAGCTGAAAAAGTTGACCTGTCAGCTTATAAGCACATTTGGGTATTTGCTGAACAGAGACAGGGCAAGATCCAGAATGTTGCCCTTGAGCTTCTCGGAGAAGGCAAGAAGCTGGCTAAGGACATCAGCGAAGATACTCAGATCTGCGCAGTACTGATCGGAAACAACATCGATCACCTGGCTCAGGAATGTTTCGAATACGGAGCTGAAAAGGTTTACCTGGTTCAGGATCCGCTTCTGGAAAACTATACTACCGACGGTTACACCAAGGTTATGAAACAGCTCATCGACGAGTACAAGCCTGAGATAGTTCTTTACGGAGCTACTCACATCGGCCGTGACTTCGCACCTCGTATCGCTGCAAGATGCAACACCGGTCTGACTGCTGACTGTACTCACCTGGATGTTAAGGTTTCAAAATACATCGAATTTGCAAAGGCCAATACTACTCTTGATACTTCCACACTGGACCCGAACGATCCTTCAACAGGTATCAAGCAGACTCGTCCTGCTTTCGGCGGAAACCTGATGGCTACCATCATCTGCCCTAAGACAAGACCTCAGATGTCCACCGTTCGTCCTGGCGTAATGCAGAAGCAGGACAGAGTACCTGGAGCAACCGGCGAGATCGTAAATGTTAAGCCAGAGATCTCCAAGGAAGACATCAGGATCGAGATCAAGGATATCGTTAAGTCCATGAAGGAAATGGTATCCCTGACCGACGCCAAGATCATCTGCTCCGGCGGAAGAGGCCTGGGAGATGCGTCCGGATTTGAACTGATCCAGAAGTTCGCTGACAAGGTTGGCGGAGTTGTAGGTTCATCCCGTGCTGCTGTAGACGCCGGCTGGATCGATCACTCACACCAGGTTGGACAGACCGGAACAACCGTTAAGCCTGAAATCTATTTCGCCTGCGGAATTTCCGGAGCTATCCAGCACCTGGCAGGAATGCAGACTTCCAACTGCATCGTTGCCATCAACAAAGACCCTGAAGCTCCTATCATGGAAATCGCTGACTATGCCATCGTTGGCGACCTGTACAAGGTGATCCCTGAGATAATAGCTGAATGGGACAACGCAGAAGCTCTTTACGACGCTTCAACAAAATAAGCCTTCAAACACAGGTTTTTCAGGACCGCTTTAAAAAAAGCGGTCCTTTTTTTGCGTATTTTTTACAGGTGAAAAGGAAGCGCTAAGCATACGAAAAAACATTTTTTAGGGTTGAAATAGAAAAAGCAAAGTTCTATAATGGGAAACTGTGGTGCTAAAATAAAGTAATTTAGGAGGTAACCATTATGGAGTACGGATTTTTGGTCAGTGTCGCTGTAATAATTCTTTCCACAAAGATTCTCGGCGACCTGACCAAAAAAGTGAGCATGCCGCAGGTAGTAGGCGCCTTGCTGGCAGGTGTATTGATAGGGCCTACGGGACTGGGTCTCATAGCTGAGACAGACTTTTTAGATTATACGGCGGAAATCGGCGTTATCATGCTCATGTTTTTGGCTGGACTGGACACCGATATCAACGAGATCAAGAGAAACAGCCTCACCTGCCTTACCGTAGCAGGCATAGGAGTTATCGTCCCGCTGATCGGGGGAACAGTCTGCTATTACTTTTTCTTTGAAGCAGGTGCGACCGGATTTGATGATATACTGAAAGCCGTATTCGTAGGTGTGGTGCTTACGGCCACCTCAGTAAGCATAACTGTGGAAGCCCTGAGAGAAATGGGCAAATTGGACGGCAAAGTAGGAAACACGATCTTGGGAGCAGCGGTACTGGATGATATAATCGGCATTGTGGTGCTCACCATAGTTTCCAGCTTCAAAGACAGCGATGTGTCTGTAAGCGGCGTACTTATAAAAATACTGCTGTACGGCATATGTATGGCGGTTTTGGCGCTGATCCTTTCAAAAGGAAAGAACATTATAGACAGCAATATCAAAAAGCAGCGTGCCAGCACTTATATCCTTGCGGCGTGCCTTTTGATCTCATTTGCTTCAGAACACTTTTTCGGCGTTGCGGATATCACGGGAGCATATCTTCTTGGACTGTTCCTGTCCAGCCACGGGATCAAGCATGAGATCTACAGGAAGATAAATGTTCCTTCCTATATATTCTTTTCACCGATATTCTTTGCCAGCGTAGGACTTAAAGTCAACCTGGAAGGAATGACAGGCACGATAATAGCATTCTCAATAGTACTGCTGATAATAGCCATATTGACCAAGATAATTGGCTGCGGCCTTGGAGCAAAGATATGCGGCTTCAGCGGGAAGGAATCGGTACAGGTCGGTGTTGGCATGGTTTCCAGAGGAGAAGTTGCCCTTATCGTAGCCCAAAAGGGAAGCGAGATGGGACTTCTGAGCCTCACCCTGATGCCTGCTGTAGTCCTGGTTGTAATAGCCACGACCATATTTACGCCGATAATACTGAAAAAGATAATGTAATGTACAAAAAAGAGTTTCACCATCTGCCGGAAATACCTGCAGAGAGTGGAACTTTTTTTATGTCGTCAGACAAATGATGAGTTTGTGTCTTGATTAACAAAATATCATCAGATAATCTGTCAAAAAGTACAAATACTATTGATTTTGTCAAGAAAATGTGATAATATGGAGTGTAAATTTTTTTCGAGGTGAAAAAATGGAACACATTTTGCAGGCCGTTGAAAAGATAATGCCTGAAATAATAGAAATAAGAAGGGAAATACACAGACATCCTGAAATCGGAAGAAAAGAAGTCAGGACGACTGCGCTCATCAAAGAAAAACTGATGGAGTATGGTGTTGACGAGATACAGTCGCCAATGCCGACAGGAGCTGTTGCCCTTATTCACGGAACTGGTCAGGGAAATGCCGGTTTGTGCGCGGCAGTCAGAGCCGATATCGATGCTCTTCCTGTACAGGAGGAAACAGGACTTCCGTTCAGCAGCCAGGTGCCTGGGATGATGCATGCCTGCGGACATGATATGCATGCTTCCATGCTCCTTGGTGCTGCAAAGATATTGTGTGAGAACAGGGACAAGTTTTCCGGAACCATCAAGCTGATCTTCCAGCCAAGCGAAGATACTCTGCCCGGCGGGGCAAAAGAGCTGGTAGAAAAGGGCGTGATGGAGAATCCCCATGTGGATGTGATCTTTGGACTTCATTTGGTGCCTGATGAATCAGTTGTCGGCGAAGTGGAATTTCACAAGGGACCGCTGACAACATCCGTAGACCTGTTTGATGTTACGGTAAAAGGCAAGGGAGGACATGGTTCAACACCACACCTGACCAGGGACCCGATACTGGCAGCATGCCAGATGGTCACCTTGCTCCAGCAGATACAGTCCCGCTATACCGATCCTATGGAGACGGTCATCTTCCCCATATGCAGTTTCCACAGCGGAGATGCTCCCAATGTGATACCTGAGGAGGCCAAGTTCGGGGGAGTTGCCCGTTCCTATATTCCTGAGATCAGAAAACAGGTGACTGAACAGGTTTTCAATATAGCAAAGGGTGTAGAAGCCATATCCGGGACCAAAGTTGATATAAACCATTACGAAGGCTATCCGGCCTGTTACAATGATCCCGAACTGACTGAGGAAACCATGAAGGCCATGGCAGAAGCCATCGGAGCCGAGCATGTTTCAGAAAAGAAAGACCCTTATTCTTTCAGTGAAGATTTCAGCTACTATACTGAGATGACCGGGACTCCGGGAGTATATATGATGGTAAAAGCCGGACACGAAGGCGAGCTGGTCGCTCTCCACAACGCCAAGTGCGCCATG
>ULTL01065319.1_pt1 | contig 9537 bp, 10 predicted proteins | sample 1957531 | NCBI WGS metagenome assembly ULTL01 (sample SAMEA4835732, study PRJEB28245) | human gut metagenome | biome: gut microbiome; material: fecal sample | place: Denmark | collected 2008 | reverse complement strand
AATCCTGCCGTAAGCAATAACATAATCAGCTGCCTGCCGCGCCATTCGCTGCTGCGCATTACAAAAGACGAACAGCCCTGGACCGAAGCCGTATGGAACGGGCATAAGGGTTACATTGCAACCGAATATTTAACGCCTGCGGAAGCTGAACCCTTGCTTAATGACGAGGATATTAATTTTGGCGAATGGAAACTTGACGATGTTTTTGTGCCGGAAAACGCAGCTCTCGGCAAACTGCTTAAAGAAGGCAAAGAACACGGTGATTATGTTTATGAGTATGCAGATGTAAAAATCAGCGTTAACCGCAAAAAACATACCATTACGGCTATGGAAGGCAAATCGCCCTTGTTTGCCACAATGCGCGGCGTAAGCAACGGCGATGAAGCCGCACGTGTTGTAGGCCAGTACGGCATGCCTAACAGAGTGGTTTATTTTACGCCTGATAAAAATGACGAAAGTTTAAAGCAAACCATGATGCTTGGATATGATTTCCAGAATGACGGTGATTATGAAGATGCCGGGCTTGATTTTTACATTGATGCTAATGACCGTGTAAGCAAAATAGTTCTGCGCAAAGACGATTAACGTTTATGTGCATAAATTTGTAAACTGCTTTACATATTTACAGCAAAATTAAAAATTTTAAGGCTTTTGATAAAAATTTGTTGACTAATTACAGTATTGTGCGTAAACTATACACAAGTTAATAATTACCACTAAACCTACGAGACGGAGATCAAGTCAGAAAATGCGCTCACAGAGAGTCCGGTTGCTGGGAACGGATAGAAATGCAGTCTGATAAATGGACCGTTGAGGGTGCAGTCAAAGCAGGTTTTCCTGTGAGTATTCTGCAACGCAGCGCCAGCGTTACGGGCGAGGGGTGTGTTGGCACTCTGCTAAAGTGCGCGGAATCTTCTGCGAATCAAGGTGGTACCGCAGGTTTATAGCATTATTGCCTGTCCTTGTATATTTACAGGGACAGGCTTTTTTATTTAGCGCGGAAGCCATTTCCAACAAAAAACTTTCAGGGGGACAAAATGTTGAATTTAAGTTTGGATGAAGTAAAAGCCTATGCCGCTGATTATACGGCTGTACCGGTTGCAAAGGAGTGTTTTGCCGATATGGTAACGCGGAATCGGTAATGACGCCGGACGGCATGAAAATACTTGCAAATTTTTTGAGTGACTGATATTCAAGGGGGATTTAAAAATGATTAACACAGCAATTGCCAAACTTGCAGCAGGCCAAAACCTTGCAGGAACAGAAACACGTGAAGCCTTTGACCAGATTATGAGCGGCTGCGCTACCAATGCCCAGATTGCGGCTTTTATTACCGCCATGCGCATGAAAGGTGAAACAATAGACGAAATTACAGCCTGTGCGCAGGTGCTGCGCGAAAAATGCAGCCGCATCCATACTCAGGGTGATGTTCTTGATATAGTAGGCACAGGCGGCGATTGCGCAAATACTTTTAATATATCCACAACCAGTGCCTTTGTAATAAGTGCGGCCGGGCAGACGGTGGCAAAACACGGCAACCGCAGCGTATCAAGCAAAAGCGGCGCGGCCGATGTACTTGAGGCTTTGGGTGTAAAAATAGATTTACCGGCAGAGAAAAATGAAGAACTGCTGCAAAAAATTAATCTTTGCTTTTTGTTTGCGCAGTCCTGCCACGCTTCAATGCGTTATGCAGGCCCGGTGCGCAAGGAAATCGGCATCAGAACCATTTTTAATATCATCGGCCCTTTGGCAAACCCGGCCTTTGCAAGTTTGCAGCTTTTGGGCGTTTACCAGAAAGAACTGGTGCTGCCGCTGGCGCGTGTGCTTTCAAACCTCGGCGTTAAACGCGGCATAGTGGTTTACGGCAACGACGGGCTTGACGAAGTAACGGTTTCAGCAACCAACACAATGGCCGAAATTATTAACGGCAAAGTTACGGAATATATTTTCGACCCTGCCGATTTGGGCTTTAAACGCTGTTCCAAAGCCGACCTTGTAGGCGGAGATGCACAGGAAAACGCGCAGATAACCACAAATATTTTAAACGGCACGGAACGCGGCAGCAAACGCGACGCAGTTGTTTTAAACAGCGCTGTAAGTTTATACCTTGGCGGCAAAGGCAGCATTAAGGAATGTGCGGCTCTGGCGGAAGAAACCATTGACAGCGGCAGGGCTTACGAAAAATTGCAGCAGCTTGTAAAATTAAGCAATATGTGAGGCTTTTATGATACTTGATACTTTAGCGGCGGCATCTAAAGAACGTGCCGGTGAACTGATAAAAAAATATGGTTTAAATGCTTTGCGCCGTGAGGCGGAAGCGCTGCCGCAAGTAAACCGCGGGTTTGCGCAGGCGTTGAAAAAGCAGGGGCTTTCTTTTATCTGCGAAGTAAAAAAAGCCTCGCCTTCCAAAGGGCTTATCGCAAAGGATTTTAACCCGGTTTTGCAGGCCAGGGCTTACGAAAAAGCCGGTGCGGCAGCCGTGTCGTGCCTTACGGAACCGCAGTATTTTTTAGGCAGCAACGAATATTTAAAAGCAATCAGCCAAAGCATTTCGCTTCCTGTTCTGCGTAAGGATTTTACCGTACACGAAGTGCAGATTTACGAAGCGAAGCTTATCGGCGCTGACGCCATACTTTTAATAACGGCACTTTTGGAAGGAAGCGTTTTGCAGGAATATCTTGCCGTGGCAAAAAGTATTGGGCTTGATGTTTTAACAGAAGTGCATGACGAGGCAGAGCTGAAAACGGCGCTGAAAGCCGGTGCGGAAATTATAGGCGTTAATAACCGCAATTTAAAGGATTTTACGGTTGATTTTAACAACAGCCTGCGCTTAAAAAAGTTGGTGCCGCCGGGCATAACTTTTGTGGCGGAAAGCGGCATAAAAACGCGCGATGATATTGTAAAGCTGCAAAACGCCGGTGCAGATGCCGTATTAATAGGTGAAACGTTAATGCGCAGCGGTGACGCAGCAGGTGCACTGAAACAACTGGCAGGTGTTGAGTGATGGTAGAGGTAAAAATCTGCGGCGTAAAAACTTTGCAGGACGTGGAAATCGTAAACAGGCAAAAGCCTGATTTTACCGGCTTTGTGTTTTATCCGTTAAGCAAACGTTATGTAAGTTTAATAACGGCACGCAGCCTGAAAGCAAAGCTGAATAAAAAAATAAAGAGCATCGGGGTTTTTGTAAATGCCCCACCGGAGGAAATTGCCGCGGCTGCCGAACTTGGCATAATAAATATGGTGCAGCTGCACGGAGATGAAACCAACGCCTATATTGCGGAACTGCGCAAAATATGCACACTGCCAATTATTAAAGCAGTGCGCGTAAGGGAAGAAGCAGACATAAAAAAAGCCGCGTTTTACAACTGCGATTATTTTTTGTTTGATACTTACAGCACAGCCTCATACGGCGGAACGGGCAGGCAGTTTGATACACAGCTTTTAAAGGGCGTTAAAATAAATAAACCTTACTTTTTAGCCGGCGGGATGAATGCCGGAAATGTGCGCAGCGCATTAAAAGGCTTAAAGCCATACGCCGTTGATTTAAGCGGCGGAGTAGAAAGCGGCGGCAGTAAGGATGAAATAAAAATTAAGAATTTTATAAAACAGGTGAAAGGATGAACATGATGACTAAAGGAAGATACGGAATACACGGCGGGCAGTATATACCGGAAACATTGATGCACGCGGTTATAGAGCTTGAAAAGGCTTATGAATATTATAAAAACGACCCGCAGTTTAACAAAGAATTGCAGGAACTTTTTCACGAATATGCCAACCGCCCTTCACTTTTGTATTATGCAGAAAAGATGACCAAAGACCTTGGCGGCGCTAAAATTTATTTAAAACGCGAAGACCTGAACCATACCGGCTCGCACAAAATAAACAACGTGCTGGGGCAGGTGCTGCTGGCCAAAAAAATGGGCAAAAAACGTGTGCTTGCGGAAACAGGCGCAGGCCAGCACGGCGTGGCAACGGCAACGGCAGCTGCGCTGATGGATATGGAATGTACGGTTTATATGGGGCGCGAAGATACCGAACGCCAGGCTCTGAACGTATTCCGCATGGAACTTTTGGGTGCAAAGGTAGTAGCGGTGGAAAGCGGCACCAAAACTCTTAAGGATGCCGTTAACGAAGCGCTGCGCCAGTGGACTGCCAATGTAAACGATACCTATTATGTGCTCGGTTCCGTTATGGGGCCGCATCCGTATCCGGAAATGGTACGTGATTTTCAGAGCGTTATCGGCAAGGAAGTTAAAGCACAGATGCTTGAAAAAGAAGGCCGCCTGCCGGATGTTGTAATGGCGTGCGTGGGCGGCGGCTCTAACGCCATGGGGTTGTTTTATGATTTCATTCCCGACAAGGAAGTACAGCTTATCGGCGTGGAAGCAGCAGGGCGCGGCGTTAATACTGCGCAGACGGCGGCAACCATTGCCCGCGGCAGCCTCGGCATTTTCCACGGCATGAAATCTTATTTTTTGCAGGATGAATACGGCCAGATTGCACCGGTATACAGCATTTCGGCAGGGCTCGATTACCCCGGCATAGGGCCTGAACACGCAGCACTTTATGATAGCGGGCGTGCGCAGTATGTATCGGCAACTGACGATGAAGCTGTAGCGGCGTTCAGCTATCTTTCCAGAACGGAAGGCATTATTCCTGCTATCGAAAGCGCTCACGCTATTGCCTATGCACAAAAGCTGGCGCCTGCTTTGCCGAAAGATAAAATTATCGTAGTAAATGTTTCCGGCCGCGGCGATAAAGACGTAGCAGCCATTGCAAGATACATGGGGGTGGATTTGCATGAGTAAAATAGCAGCAGCTTTCAAAAAACAGCGTAAATGTTTCATACCTTTTATAACGGCAGGCGACCCGAACCTTGATGTTACAGAGCAGCTTATCGTTGCAATGGCAAACGCCGGTGCGGATATTGTTGAACTGGGCATACCTTTTTCCGACCCGGTGGCGGAGGGCGAAGTAATTCAGGCAGGCAACATCCGCGCTTTAAGCGCAGGCACCACAACCGATAAAATTTTTGCCATGTTAAAAAACGTACGCACAAAAACGGATGTGCCGCTGGTATTTTTAACTTATATCAACCCCATTTTTACCTATGGCACGGAAAAATTCCTGGCAAATTGCCAAAGCGTTGGGCTGGACGGAATTATCGTGCCGGACGTGCCTTATGAAGAAAAAGCGCTGCTGGCAGAGCTTTGCCGTAAGTACGGCGTGGATTTAATTCCGCTGGTAGCGCCGACCTCCGATGAGCGCATTAAAATGATTGCCAAAGATGCGGAAGGGTATGTGTATATTGTTTCTTCGCTTGGTGTTACAGGCGTGCGCAGCGACATTACAACCGACATTGCCGCCATGACGGAAAAAATACGCCAGGCAACGGATGTGCCGGCAGCAGTTGGTTTTGGCATAGCAACGCCTAAACAGGCCGAAGAAATGGCGGCAGTAAGTGATGGCGCCATTGTTGGCAGCGCAGTTGTAAAAATAGTTTGCAAATACGGTACGGACTGCGTGCAGCCTGTTAGCGATTACGTAAAAGAAATGGCGGAAGCAGTACATAAAGTTCAATAAATAAATTCACAAAGGTTCCGTGGTTTGCGGAGCCTTATTTTTTATATAAAAAAGCGCCTGTATCAGATATTGCTCTGAATGCAAGCGCTTTTTGCATTAAAATTCATAAGATAGTATCTTAACGGCTGATGGTTAAACTGTCGTACAGATAGGGAGGAGTTGCCATTTTATCGGAGATTCCGTCATAACGGAACATATAGGTGGAGATATTCATGGTATCACCGTCAACATTAATTAAAATATATGTTTGCTCATGTGTTTTGCTGGTATCGGTGCCCCACGGATTTTGGGCAGGCGCTGCGGAATTTACATCCAGAAAGCTGTAATTGGGTGTCAGCGGGTCACCGGAAGAAATCTGGTAATTGCGTGCCGCATACCATTTAACCGCACCGGAGTGTCCGCCGGTAATGTAGAGAGGAATATTGGAAACAACGTGATAGCTATTATTTTCCGCAGTCAGGTTTGCGTTGCTGCCAGTGCCGGTTACAAAGCCTCTGGCATATACATGGTCGTGCCCCTGCAAAACCAAATCCACGCCAAGCTCTGCAAACAGTGGTGACCAGAATTTACGTGCGGATATAATGCCGGAATCCACGATATGCGCGGCGCCGGAATAGAGCGATTGGTGAAAGCCGGCAACAAGCCACTTGCCGTTATTTTTGGCATCGGCTGCCTCGCGGCGCAGAAAATCTGCCTGCGCTGCCCAGGTATCCGGGGTGTTCATGTTAAGAACTACAAATTTTACGTTGCTGTAATCAAAAGCATAAACAACAGGGCCTACACCGCTGTTGGCGCAGGGGGCAGTAATGTGGCCGCTGAAACTGCTGTTGTCGTGGTTGCCCTGTGCGGCAGCAATAAGGTGGATGCCGAAAAAGTTTTGCCCGGCACTGGCATTTATAACGCCGTTTTCAAAAAGCATTTCCCATTGCCGTTCATTACGGGAGGAGTCTGTCATATCACCGGCAATATAGGCAAAAGCCAAATCATCACGGCTGTTCAGCAGAGAGAACATGGCTCCAGTTGCTTTGGCGTCAGCCGCAAAACCAATCTGTGTATCGGTTAGAAAGGCGAAGGTAAACGCGCCGGATTCTGCCGGTGTTTTAAACATGCCGGAATAAGATCCTGCAATGTTATAGGTATAGTTAGTATCAGGTGCTAGCCCATCTACTTTGGCAGAATAAAGGTATTTGCCTGCCGAATCCGACCAGACGGGATTGGCGGCATAATCAGCAGTTTCTTTTGGCCCTGTTACGGAAAACGCTCCCTGTGCTGCGTCTGGCGCGGAATAGGTGAGGTAAACGGCATCCGGCGTTTGACCGATATGCAAGTTAACCTGGCTGACGCTGCCTGCCGCAAGGCATTGCAAAATATTTAGCAGGCTTAAAAACATTCCCAGCAGCAGGGCGGCGCTCCATCTTTTGAGGCGGTAAATCATTTTCAATCACACTCCTTGTCAGATGTGTTTATAGTAACGCTAAAAGGTGAAATACAGATTAAAACTTATTTTACTATGATATGTCCGCATTTTTATGTGTTATGATTAAAAAGTTTGAAATAATTGTGCGGACAACGGAGTGAAAAATCATTTTGGGCATAGTGATTTGATATTTAAAAATTGTCCGTTGCTGAAATATTAAGTAAACAGGCAGAACAAAAGCACTTGCATTAGGGCGAACCTTACATACAAGTGCTTTTAAGTTTAATTCAGATTTAAAATTGTGCTTATTACAGTCTGCCGCTGCTGTTCAGTACGTCGCGCATTTTGTGAACTACCATTTGTTTGATGGCTTCGCGTGCAGGTTTTAAGTATTGGCGCGGGTCAAAATCAGCAGGATGTTCGTGCATATATTTGCGGATGGAAGCAGTCATTGCAAGGCGCAGGTCGGTATCAATGTTAATTTTGCAAACGCCGAATTTGCCTGCTTTTAAGAGCATGTCTTCCGGTACGCCCTGTGCGCCGTCCAGTTTGCCGCCGTATTTGTTGCATTCTTCAACAAACTGCGGAATAACGGTGGATGCGCCATGCAGTACCAGCGGGAAGCCCGGCAGCATATTGGTAATTTTTTCAAGGCGGGCAAAATCAAGTTCCGGTTTGCCTTTAAATTTGTAAGCGCCGTGGCTGGTGCCGATAGCGATAGCCAGAGAGTCAACGCCGGTACGTTCTACAAATTCTACAGCCTGGTCAGGGTCGGTGTAAGTAGCATCTTTGGTGTTTACTTTAACTGCGTCTTCAACACCGGCAAGGCGGCCGAGTTCTGCTTCAACAACAACGCCTTTGTTGTGGGCGTAGTCAACAACACGTTTGGTAAGTTCAATGTTTTCTTCAAACGGATGCTTGCTGCCGTCAATCATAACGGAGGTAAAGCCGCCGTCAACGCAGGCTTTGCAGATTTCAAAATCTTCGCCGTGGTCAAGGTGCAGGCAGATGGGCAGGCCGGTGTCTTCAACGGCTGCTTCTACCAGTTTCATTAAATAAATATGGCTGGCGTATTTACGCGCACCTGCGGAAACCTGCAAAATTAAAGGGGAATTTTCTTCCTTGGCGGCAGAAACAATTCCCTGTATAATTTCCATATTATTGACATTGAAAGCGCCAACAGCGTAATGTCCTTCATAGGCTTTTTTAAACATTTCTGTAGATGTTACTAATGGCATTTGCTACAACTCCTTTTCAAGAATTTTATACGTTAATTATAGCATACTATATTGATAATTAGTATATAATTTTACGCAAATCTTCCGGAAGCCCGCAGGAAATTTCCAAAACCCTGCCGGTAACGGGGTGGGTAAATTTTAAATAACTGGCGTGCAGCGCGTGGCGGCTCTGCGGACCGGGCGTGCCGTAAAGATTGTCGTTGTAAAGCGGGCAGCCTATATAGGCAAGATGCACGCGTATCTGGTGCGTGCGCCCGGTGTGCAGCGTAAATTCAACAAGCGACATATTTTTGTTGGTGTAAAGCACTTTATAATCTGTACGTGCGTATTTGCCGCTTTCGCTGATGCAGCGCTCAATTATGCTCCCTTCCTTGCGGGCAATGGGGGCCTCTATAATTCCTGCCGCGGCAGGCGGAAGGTTTGCCGTAATGCCAAGGTATTTTTTTACCATTTGCTGCTGCGAAAGCAAAAACTGTATGCGCGGCTGCTTGGCAAAAACAACAAGCCCGGAAGTATTGCGGTCGAGCCTTGAAACGGGGTGTAAGCCGCTTTCTATATGGTTGGCTTCGTAATAGCGCTTAACAAAATTATATAAAGTGCCGCCGTCCTCTTTTACCGTTGGGTGTACCAGCATTCCGGCAGGTTTATTGATGACGAGCAAAAATTCGTCTTCGTAATAAATGGTTCCGTGTCCAAGAGTAAACATCAGTGCTGCACCGGCGGTTCTTTATCAACAAAGGTAATGCTGTCCAGCTTTTGTTTTACCTGCGCACGGATATTGCCAAGGTAAAGCTCGTAAAGTTCTTTCTGCTCAATAAGTTCGCCTTCGGTTAAGCCCTCGGTGCGTTTTTTGCGTGCCAGAAAGTTAATGCGTGCTATCATTTCCTGCATATTCATAAATATCGTCCTCCTGTATCTGTTTTATTATAGCAGGGGCAGGCAAAGCGGGCAATATTTAACTTGCCGGGAACGATTTTTATTGGACTTTTAAAAATTCTATGTTATAATGATACGGTAAGTGAATAAATCGGCCTGTGTACTGCGGTGCAAGCCCGCAGCGGTCCCGCCGCCGGTTTTAGCCGGAAGCATGGCTGATAATGGCTGTATCTACGGGCGATGGAGAGAGCAAAAAAGAACACTGCGCAAGCGGTGTTGTTGGTATTTGTGACTTCTGCCGTAGGGCAGGAGCCTTTTTTATTATTAAAGGCAGCTGTTCCGGCGTATTATGCCGGAATTGGAAAGGATTTTTATGGAAGAATACACATTTTCGCAGGGCAAACAAATGCGCTGTGGTTA
>ULTL01016923.1_pt1 | contig 9562 bp, 8 predicted proteins | sample 1957531 | NCBI WGS metagenome assembly ULTL01 (sample SAMEA4835732, study PRJEB28245) | human gut metagenome | biome: gut microbiome; material: fecal sample | place: Denmark | collected 2008 | reverse complement strand
CTGCTAACACTCCGGCACTATAACGTGTGCCAATACGTTGCGGCTTATTAATCTAACCGGAGATATTTAACCATCCGGTATGACGTTCGGTGCAAAGCTCCGGGATGTATTCCAGATCTGTTTCTCTTGCGCCTCTCACCTGCCGGCAGCTCTCTGTAAGTATTGCAGAAATGTACTTGTTCCCATCAAAGCCTGTTGAAATGTAATTGTGCTTCAATTGACGATATTATAGCTGTTTAAGAAGGGGTTTGTCAAGGGTGCAAAAAGCGGTGTATGAAAAGTATGAAAAGCTTTTTAATTATTGCACTCTGACCTGTGGTGATGTATACTTTGAATAACAAACAAACTTTGGTTATGAAAGGAAGAAAAAATGAGCATATATTATATTATTATGAGTATGATTGACGGCTTTGAGGCGTTTATCAATCTTGCAGTTATGGTACTGACAATTATTGCATCATGGATTATGTATGCAAAGGCAGGAGAGCCCGGCTGGGCGGCTATTGTACCGTTTTACAGCTCATACGTCAGATTTAAGATTGCAGGGAAAAAGAAGCTGTTCTGGGGATATCTTGTGGCTACTATCGGAATTATAGTGGGATGTATTATATTGATGTATGAGATTATTGCATCAGGACTTTCTGTTATGACATCCGATTATATGGGATCGTATTATGATTCTACCTATGGATATGCAGGAAGCCGCATCGGAGCTCACATGGGCATGCTGATATTTGCGGTTATCCTGATTATTGCAGCAATGATTGTGGCATTGGTTATGAGTATCCTCTGCTGTGTCGGACTGTCACATGCGTTTGGCAAGGGAGCCGGATTTGCCTGTGGACTTATATTCCTCAATGTGATTTTTGTCTGTATTATTGCCTTCAACAAAAAAATTGTTTATGTGGGAAACGGATATAGTAATAATAACTACTATAATCCATATGGTTCAAACGGATATGGTCAGCAGTACGGTCAGAACATGTACGGAAACGGAACAAATCAGCAGTACGGTCAGAACATGTACGGAAACGGAGCAAACCAGCAGTACGGCCAGAACATGTACGGAAATGGGGCAAATCAGCAGTATGGCCAGAACATGTACGGAAATGGAACAAATCAGCAGTATGGTCAGAACATGTACGGAAATGGCACAAATCAGCAGTACGGCCAGAACATGTATGGAAACGGCACAGCACAGGGAGGGGATGCTCAAAATTCCTACGGTACATCACAACAGCAGCCATGGAATGATGAGTATAACAACAAAGATTACGAATAAATAATAAGAATAAAGCGCATGAATAAAAGCTATAAATAAATGTTATAGTACAAATTTGTATCATTCTCTTGACATATAGTGTCAGAGGGCTATAATACAAAACAAGATTTAAATAAATATGTTCACCAAAATTCGTTGATGAGAACAAGGTCCGATTTGTATTTATTTTCAGAGAGCCTGTGGGCGGTGCGAACAGGCAATGATCAGATTGGAATATCCTCTCTAAGAAGCGGGCTGAAAGCATTAAGCGTGTCTGTAAACCTCGCCGGTGTCCACCGTTATATGGAAAGCATATGCTGGTATGCAGAGTGTCACAGTAATACACTGTGGAATCAGGGTGGTAACGCGGATTATTTCGTCCCTTTTCAGATTATGTCAATCTGGAAAGGGATTTTTTAATTCTATAAAAGAGTTTTAGTGAGCAGAAAAATGTTAAGGAGGCTTACAATGAAAGCATTACAAAAAGTAAGTAAATTTTTATCAGACTACACATCGATAGTTGTCATAGCAATCGCCGTAGTCACATTTCTGGTTCCGAATCTGATGGCCTGGGTAAATCAGATGCTGTTTGTGGATCCGGTATCCAACAAGTTCACATGTCAGTCAATCATTATCGGAATCATCATGTTTAGTATGGGACTTACACTTACGACACAGGATTTCAAGATACTTGCACAGAGACCATTTGATATATGTGTAGGTGCAATCGCACAGTATCTTATCATGCCGTTTCTCGCATTTGGTATCTCAAAGGCATTGAATCTGCCTGACGGAATCGCACTTGGACTTATCCTCGTAGGCTGCTGTCCTGGTGGTGTTTCTTCAAACATTATGTCATACCTCTGCGGTGGTGATGTGGCATTCTCAGTTGGAATGACAACAGTTTCCACATTGCTCTCACCATTTATGACACCGCTTCTGGTATCATTGCTTGCAAGCGGAACACATGTCTCAATCAAGGCACTTCCGATGTTTGTGTCAATCATTGAGACTGTAATCTTTCCTGTAGCGGTTGGATTTTTGCTCAACTACCTGCTTGGAAAGAAAAAGGCATTTGCCGAGGCTCAGAAGGTCATGCCGGGTATTGCGGTGCTTGGTCTGGCATTCGTTGTAGGTGGTGTTGTATCATCACAGGGCTCAAAGTTCTTTACATCAGGAGTAGTAATTTTTGCGGCAGTTCTGTTACATAACGGACTTGGATATCTGCTCGGATACGGTGCAGGAAAGCTGGTAGGCATGAACACAGCCAAGAAGAGAACCATCTCTATCGAGGTTGGTATGCAGAATGCAGGTCTTGCCACAAACCTTGCCACAACTACAGCACAGTTTGCTTCAACACCTGAATCAGCCATCATCTGTGCAGTGTCATGTACATGGCATTCAATCTCAGGCACACTGCTTGCCGGAGCCTTTGCATTAAAGGACAAAATGGCTGCTAAAAAGGCAGAAGAAGCCGCTGAGACAAAGACAGCATAAAGAAAATGAATACCTATTATAACCGATTGGTAAATTAAACAAAAATAATAGAAATTAAAAATAAATTATGTATAAAATATTTATTGAAATTTGTTAAAAAAAGAGTAAACATAATATACAAACAAAATTAAGATAAACAAAAGAAAGAGGTAATAATATGAGTGGAATCTTAATGATGGTAATAGCCATTGTTGTGCTCGTTGGAGCATACTTATTATATGGCCGTTATCTGCAAAACAAATGGGGCATTGATCCAAATGCCAAGACTCCTGCCTACGAGATGGAGGACGGAGTGGACTATGTACCGGCCGATACCAATGTAGTATTCGGACATCAGTTTGCATCTATAGCAGGTGCAGGCCCAATCAACGGACCAATTCAGGCAGCTATTTTCGGATGGCTTCCGGTTCTGCTTTGGATATTAATTGGTGGTGTATTCTTTGGAGCTGTTCAGGATTTTGCATCTATGTACGCTTCAGTTAAGAACAAGGGTCGTACAATCGGTTACATCATCGAGGAGTACATCGGTAAATTAGGAAAGAAATTATTCCTGTTATTCTGCTGGCTGTTCTGTATACTTGTTGTTGCAGCCTTCGCAGATGTCGTAGCCGGAACCTTCAATGGTTTTGCTGCTGATAAAGCAGGTGAGGTTACAAAGGTTGTGGCCAACGGAGCAGTTGCAACTACATCAATGCTTTTCATCATAGAAGCAGTTGCACTTGGTTTCTTCCTTAAATACTCTAAGTTCAACAAATGGATTAACACACTTGTTGCAATCGCATTACTTATAGTAGCTATAGCACTGGGACTCAATTTCCCAATGTATTTAAACCTTGGTGTATGGCACATAATTATATTTGTATATATACTTATAGCCAGTGTTACACCTGTATGGGCACTGCTTCAGCCACGTGATTACCTTAACAGCTACCTATTAATCTTCATGATCGTAGGTGCGGTAATCGGTGTATTTGTTGCAAATCCTGCTTGTAACCTTGATGCTTTCACAGCATTTGCAATCCCTGATGCAAACGGAAACCCACAGTATCTGTTCCCAATCTTATTTGTAACAATCGCCTGTGGTGCAGTTTCAGGTTTCCATTCACTTGTATCATCAGGTACTGCTTCTAAGCAGATAAAGAATGAGAAGAACATGCTTCCTGTTTCATTCGGCGCCATGCTTATGGAGAGTATGCTTGCAATCCTTGCACTTATCGCAGTAGCATCATTCAGTAAGGGAGAGGCAGCAGCTCAGGGACTTACAACACAGCCACAGATTTTCGCAGGAGCTATCGCAAACTTCCTGTCAGTAATCGGTTTACCACACTCACTTGTGTTCACACTGATTAACCTTGCTGTATCAGCCTTCGCTCTGACATCACTTGATTCAGTAGCCAGAGTCGGACGTCTGTCATTCCAGGAGTTCTGGCTTGATTCAGACACAGATGATGACAATATGAGTCCATTTGTCAAGCTGATGACAAACAAATACTTTGCAACAATCATCACACTGGTACTTGCGTTCCTGCTTACAAAGGTAGGTTATGCAGAGATATGGCCACTGTTTGGTTCAGCTAACCAGCTCTTATCAGTACTTGCACTTGTTGCTTGCGCAGTATTCTTAAAGAAGACAAAGCGTCAGGGCTGCATGCTCTGGATTCCAATGGTATTCATGATGGCAGTTACATTTACTGCACTTGGCATGACAATCTACAAGCTTACAAAGGCATTATTCTCTGTAGGACTTGACCTTGGAAATTCATTACAGCTTATATTCGCAGTATTACTGCTCATCCTTGGTGTGCTTGTTGCAATTCAGGGTGTGAAGAAGCTCTGTGAGAAATCAGAAAGCAAGAAAGCTGCAGCTTAATATTTGAGATAGAAGTTGCAATTATTAATAGAAGTTAAAAGTCTCAGAATCCGATAATAAGCGGGTTCTGAGACTTCTTAGTTTATGTGAGTATGATGAATAAAAGAAGTAAAATATAATGGGAGCCTGATATCAGGCTCCCAATTCTCTGTCCTTTCCCATGAAAAATACTGCTAAAGATTCCGGACCAACATGGCTTCCGGTGCAGAAATCATAGGTGGTATTTATCACATCGCGCACCTTTATACGCTTTTTAATCTGTTCAATCACATAGAGCGAATCTTCATATGCGTCAGCATGTGCCACTCCGATAATCTGATTTTCAGGGTCTGTAATGTTGTCGCATAACAGATTGACAAGCTCATTTAATACGGCTTTTCGGCCGCGACATTTTCTGAACTGTACAATATATCCGTCCTTGCTGCCCCTTAGGATAGGCTTGATACTTAGCATGTTGCCAACCAAAGCAGTGGTTCCGCTTAATCTGCCGGTTCTTGCAATATACTTTAAATTGCCCACGGTAAACACACCGTTTAATCTGGCAGGATAGGTCTCTATCGTGTCAGCCACCTCATCAAAGCTCATGCCCTTCTCACGCATTTCGCTGGCGTATATTGCGAGAAGTCCCTGTCCGAGGGATGCATTTAATGAATCCACCAGGCGTATTTTTCTGCCGTTACTGCAATCATCAAGGACAGCATCGGCTGCGACACGGGCTGAGTTGTAGTTGCCGCTTATGTTTTTGCTGAGGGAGAAATACAGGATATCCTTGTCTGCCTCAATGATTTCCCTGAAGGTATCCTCAAAGATTCCGCTGCTGATAAGTCCGGTCTTTATCTCGGCACCTTCTCTTATCGCATCATAGTATTCCTTACCCTTTGCCCGCTCCTGTTCCGGTGTGAGGTCAGGCTCAAAGCAGGTCATTTCCTTTCCGTTGACAAGGTTTACAAATGATAGCACCTTGATTTTATATTTTTTACATAGCTCTGCAGGAATGTTTGCCGCAGAGTCAACAATTATTTCAAACATATTTACCCTCGTATTTCTATAATAATGATATGATGGTCAAAAGGTATTCTGCCCCTTTAATCATAATAATTGGTTAACTGTAGTTATGCATCACATACATTGCAATTATATGCCATTAATATATGTGGTTGCAAAGGATAGTATATGTAGTTTTTGATACTATGTCAATGACTTTTGCTATGTTTAGTAAAAATTTAGAATATTTAGATAGAGTTATCAGGGATGTAGTGTTATAGTAGAAATAATAGATATATAGATTCAATGAAACAGAGGAAAAATATGAGTGATATAAAATTAGGCTGTCACGTAGGCATGGCAGGAAAAGATATGTTTCTGGCATCAGCCAGGGAAGCAGCGTCATATGGCGCGAATGTGTTTATGCTCTACACCGGGGCACCACAGAACACGAGAAGAAAAGAAATCTTTGAGCTCAACATAGACGCAGGCTGGGAATATGCACATGAGCATGGGATAAATGAGATAGTGGTCCATGCGCCATACATCATAAATCTGGCAAACACCGTAAAGCCTGAGACATACGAGCTGGCAGTGGAGTTTCTGGAAAAGGAGATAGTAAGGACCGCGGCAATGAAGAGCCGCATACTGGTGCTTCATCCGGGAAGTCATGTAAATGCCGGTGAGCAGGCTGGAATCGCACAGATTGTAAAGGGACTTAACACAGTGCTCAATCAGAATGATGACGATGTGTTTATCGCACTTGAGACGATGGCAGGTAAGGGCAGTGAAATAGGCCGTTCCTTTGAGGAGCTTAAGGCAATCTATGATGGAGTGGACAGGAAAGAAAGGCTGCGTGTCTGTTTTGATACGTGCCATGTAAATGATGCAGGATACGATATTGTGAACCATTATGATGATGTTTTTGCGGAGTTTGACAGGGTGATAGGGCTTGAGCAGATAGCGGTATTTCATGTGAATGACAGCTTAAATCCTCTCGGAGCACACAAGGACAGGCATGCAAATATAGGCAAGGGAACCATCGGCTATGATACACTGCACCGCCTGGTGCATGATGAGACCTTTGCAAATGTACCAAAGATTCTGGAAACACCATGGCTTTGTGAGGATGGCTCTGCGAAGAAGACTATTCCTCCTTATAAAGAGGAAATTGAATGGCTTCTTAAATAAGAAGGTGGCTAAAAATGTATGGAGAGGTTTGGTATTACAGACAGTAAGATAATGGAGGCATAATAGATGAAGGAAAAAACCTACGAGGGAACTAAAAAAACACAGAATGGTTTAAAGAGAATGTTTTTTTCAGCGCTTGCGATATTATTGCAGGCAGTTTTCATGGTCTATATGTTTACAAGGCTAAATGAATATGCGGCAGCGATAAACACGACCACAAGCGTCCTGGCAATCATACTTGTGCTCGGACTGTACAATCGTGAGCAGACCGCATCCATGACTACACCATGGATTATACTGATACTGGCATTTCCGATAATGGGAGTGTCACTTTACCTGTTAGTCGGACTAAACGGCGCACCGCGTAAGATGCGTGCACGGTTTGAAGAGGTGGATTCCATGCTTCTTCCATGTCTGCCTGAAAACGCAGACATACTATCCGATATGTATGAAAAGGTGCCACAGGCAGCCGGAATTTCAACATATCTGGCAAAAAATGCGCTATATCCAGTATATCAGAACACGGATGTGACATATTATGATCAGGCGTCAAAGGGACTCGAAGCGCAGCTTAGCGATTTATCAAAGGCCAGGAAATTTATTTTCATGGAGTATCACGCCATAGAGGACAAGGAATCGTGGCACCGTATCCAGAAGGTGCTTACGGAGCGCGTGCAGGCAGGAGTCGAGGTCAGAGTGTTTTATGATGATATGGGCTCAATCTTTTTCATAGACAGGGATTTCTCGGAAAAGATGGAGAAGCTTGGCATCAAATGCAGGGTGTTCAACCCGGTTGCACCTGCCTTTAACATGTTTTTAAACAATCGTGACCATAGAAAAATCACGGTAATTGATGGAAAAATCGCATATACCGGCGGCTATAATCTGGCAAATGAGTACTTCAACGTGACACACCCATACGGAATCTGGAAGGATACGGGAATCAGGCTCGAGGGAGATGCTGTCAAGTCGTTTACAATCGCATTTCTCGAGATGTGGAATGCATCAGAGCGCAAGGTGCCGCGCGAGGTGGATGTATCGAAATATCTGCTGCACTATGATTATGAGGCAAAACAGAGTGGATTTATCCAGCCATATGCAGACAGCCCTCTCGATAACGAGCAGGTGGGTGAGGATGTCTATATCAGCATGGCAAACAAGGCACAGCGTTATTGCTGGTTTATCACGCCTTACCTTATCATTACCGATGAGATGAGCCATGCGCTGACACTTGCCGCCAAGCGTGGAGTTGACGTGCGCATCATCACGCCGGGCATACCTGATAAGAAACCAATATACAGCGTGACACGCTCCTTCTACAACCAGCTTGTGAAGCATGGTGTGAGGATTTTTGAGTGGACACCGGGCTTTTGCCATGCAAAGATGAGTGTGGCAGACGATATAATGGCAACCTGCGGTACCATAAATCTTGACTACAGAAGCCTTTATCACCATTTTGAAAATGGTTGTTTTATGGCGGATTGTGAAGTGGTGCATGAAATCAGGGATGATTTTATCAGGCTTTTCACTGAGTCAGCGGAGGTGACGGAGAAGTACAGGACCGGAAGAAGTGCAAGACGAAGGCTGGGGCAGTCAATTATGCGGCTGTTTGCAGGGCTATTGTAGACTGAAAATAATGTGTATCAGGGAAGTGAGAGCATATGAGTGATTACGACAGCAAAATCATCAGAAAGCAGATAAGAGTGTATGGCTCTGTGCAGGGAGTAGGTTTCCGCTACAGAACAGAGCACGCGGCAGAAAGCGTTGGTGCAACAGGCTGGGTGAGAAATGACCCTGACGGCTCGGTATTTATGGAAATACAGGGCACAGAGGAGCAGATAGACAGGGTATTTGTAATGGTGAGTCAGGGTGCTTATGTAAATATAGAGAAAATGGATGCCAAATCAATACCGGTGGTTGAGGATGAGCGGGGATTTCATACGAGAGAATCGCTTGGAGACTTCTGGGGACTATGGCACAGATAAACGGAGGCATCATATATGTTTTTTATGATGGGAATAACGGACGGCAGGAAGGACTTTGACTTCAATCAGGTCATTACCTGCGATAAATGTGGCAGGTATGGCAGGTATCAGGTGTATATGACATACATGGTGCTGTCACTGTTCTTCATTCCGTGTTTTAAATGGAACAGGCACTACTATGTGCAGACCACATGCTGTAATGCGCTTTACGAGCTTGATCCGGAAATAGGACGCAGGATAGCAAGAGGCGAGGACGTGGAGATATTGCCACAGCATTTGCAGCGTGTAAACCCGCAGTATGGTTATGGCTTTGAAAATGGAAGTGGAAATACAATAAAAAGATGCAGCAATTGTGGATATACAACTACAGAGGACTTTGAATTCTGCCCAAAATGCGGCAGGAGGCTGTAATTTGTTTCACGTTCTAATGATAATATGCTTTTACGAATCGACTGCAATAAGGCAGAGGATGGAGCATAGAAAGAGTTTCACAAAATCGGTATTTGACGATTTGGTGGTAAAAATTATTCCTCTTCAACAAGTTTAACAAAATCATCTGGCAGAATTATCTTTGTTCCACCTGCCTGATAATCTTTTATATTTCTTGTGACAATATAATCCATATCTTTTCTGGATGCCACCTTTTCAACAACTGCATCCTCATAGTCACTGATTGCAGATGCAAGTGCATCCATGCAGTCATCCGCTGTAACCTCTAATATTCCAGTCAATGAATAAAGTTTTCCCATTATCATCTTTGCTGCTTCTATGTTA
>ULTL01053741.1_pt1 | contig 9616 bp, 10 predicted proteins | sample 1957531 | NCBI WGS metagenome assembly ULTL01 (sample SAMEA4835732, study PRJEB28245) | human gut metagenome | biome: gut microbiome; material: fecal sample | place: Denmark | collected 2008 | reverse complement strand
CTGCCACATTCAAGCCAACCTGCTTCATTGTCACCATCGTCCGTGCGCCGCCATATGCCGCACTCGCAGCAACCTCCATCGCTGCTTTCTCATTCACTGACCATTCCAAATGCACCCCATCGTGTGGGTACTTGGATATCGTTTCCACAATTTCAGAAGATGGAGTTCCCGGATACCCGGACACAAGATTGACGCCTGCTGCCAATGCGCCGAGCGCGATCGCTCCATTTCCCATTACATATTCCTGCATGTAACTGTCGTCCTTTCTCTAACAAATATGTATATTATAGCAAATTCTACGTGATACGACTACTTTTGATTTTTTGTTTATCATCAGAAAAAGCACAGTTCAAAAGCAAACTGTGCTTTTCTCATAAATATAGACAGAATTACCGCTTCTTTCCCGCATAGAGACAGCCCATTCCCGATACCAGCATCAATATGCAAAGTACAGGCAGATTCATATCATCCCCTGTTTTAGGCGAAGCTGTTACAGCATCTTTTGTTGCTTCTGTCGTACCACTTGTCGTAGCTTCGGTCGTATCCTTTGTTGTAGTTTTGGATGGATCTTCGGTTGTGCTCTCCGTTGTCGTTTCCTTTGTCGAATCCTCCGTCGTTGTGTCACTCTTCTTATATGCGACCGCATAATTGGAAAATCCCTTTGTCTGGAACATCACGGTCTTAGTTGCAGAATCAAAGGAAGCAGGAATAACCTCATAGGTTCCATCCGAATTCTCATGAATGACAATCAGATCATTGCCTTCAACCTCCATGTCTGTACCAAACTGAAGGGATACCTTTGCCGGATTCTTCAAAGCTGCTATATCATTTACCCACAGATCTGCTGCAGAATTCTTGTACAGGATCTGTGCCAGTTTAATATCAAAATACCCGACGATCTGATAATCCCCGGCCGCCTTTTCAAAGGCTTCCTGCTGTTGCTGTGTGAGAACCGCATCCTTAATCGTCAGTCTGCTGTTTCCTGAAGTGATCTCATTTTCTGCTAACTGAATCAATGCATTTTTCACTTTATCTGTTTTCAGCTCTGTCTGATCCTCTTTCTTTGTAAATATGCCACAGATATGAACATTTGCATCCGGCATCGTGTATGTATATGTAGATGTATCCGCAGAAGGTGTCAAAGACTGCCCATTGATGGTGATAGAATCAAGCTGGTACCCATATTCTGGTGCTACACGAAGTGTTATTTCTGACCCCGGCACAATACTTCCATACCCATGACTGGCGCTCTGATCAATATCCTTTAATTCAACCGGCGTTCCATCTGCATCTTTGATCCCAATAATCGCAATACTTCCATGCTTTAATAATTCATTCTCTTTCAGGCTTGTATTATTGGCATTATCACTCTCCCATATGATAACTCGTTTCATAACCGTCAGTCTCTTTGTAACCTCGATCTTATATGCACTTGCAGGTGCTACTGTGAATTCCACCCTGTCCTCTGTGCCTTCCGGAAGGTTAATTGGCTTTCCATTTACCGTAACAGTTCCGATATTTCCATCTCCAAACGCCAGCTGAATCTGGATCAGATTATAGATTTCACCAGAGGCATATCCCTTTCCAGTCCCTTGTATCTCCTTACTCTCTTTTCCAATTCCCTCTCCATTTAGAGAAATATCCATTCCTACTCCATCACAGCTTGCCGTAATCTGAATATCATCTGGATAAGCCGGCTTCGGTGGCGCAGGTTCGTATTCTACTTTGATATTCAGGTTGCCGCTAAATTCGTTTGGATCCAGCTTGATATACGAATTACTGTCAATATTATACGATGTCTCATTGATATATACCCGAATATCCGAACTTGAAATACTCGGCATACCCGGCAGTTCCTCTATGGATGATGCTTCTAAAGAAATACCAACCTTCAAATAATACTCGTTCTCGAGCAGATCGACCTGCATGCCATTCCCACTGATTGAACAATCCTTATAACCAACCCTTTCGTCTTTCGTATATAATGTCATTTTTGCTTTACAGCCCTCAACAACATCAACGACGGCCTTTCCTCCGTCAACGGATGCCCCTATAAAATTCAATGTCACCATGTTTGTTTCTGCTGCATGAACCGGTGTGCTGACCAATAACAACAGGAGCATACTGATACACAACCATACACTTAGAAAAATACCTGTTTTTTTCCTCATAACGTTGTCCTCCCTCTCTGCTTCCCTCCCAGGGAAGTTATTTTTGACATTTTATCATAAAGCACCTGACATCACAACAAAGTTTTCTTTAAAAATGCGTCATCCGGTTTGTATCCGGTCTTTGCCAGCCACACCGCAAATGGCGCAATCAGCATCGCGTAGATGTGCTCGCAATATTCAATTCTTGACTCGTCATCGAAACCACCACCAATCTCGATCTCATCGATGTCACTGATTTCGTAGCCGATTGTTCCCTTCCATGCACACGTCTCCAGAATCCTCCGGCTTTCGGCATCCGCATCCCCCAGACAGGCAATCAGATCTTTCGGCCTCAGGTTCAGATAGGCATCCTGCATCGCAACCTTTTTGCGTAACTGCGCAGGAAAGCTATCCTCGCACTGCTGTATACTTTCTATTTTCATGTCAATTTTCTCCTTTGTGAAAAATGGATACCGGCGGTGGTTATCCACGACATCTGACAACAGCCAGACTGCCTCCCGCGCCTTATCCTGCAATGCCGCATCCCCGGAATTCCGATACGCGACGATCAGATAAATCAAATCCTTCCACGTATCGTCAAGGCAGGACTCCGGTAATTCTAACACATCCAGCACCCGCTCCATCATGCAAGACCGCGGTTCCATGCCAAAGTGCTGCAGCTCTCTGTCATAAAACAGATAAAGCCGTGTATCCACGATCCACGCGATGATTGCATCCATTACCTCCGGGCTGATTGATGCATCCTTCTGCGTGCTCGCAGCCATTTTATTCCATGGCAGTCTCCCTGCGATTTCCCTTACATGTTCTCTTATAAATATTAAAAATTTTTCCATGAAAAAACACCCCTTTCCAAACAAGTTAACAGTATCTGCCTACAATAACATTCGTATTTGCTCGTTTAAAAATGGATGTTCGTTTTTCTCGTTGTATTTGTATTCGTGATTCTCGTTGATAGACGCCCCAGCCTCTTCGGCTTCGAGACTGGGGGTTTTAATTTTTGTTTGTGGTTACTGCTTTCTAAGGCCGCAGTATTCGCATTCCTGATGGGTAATGGCTTCGGTACGTTTGGTACCGATCTGTACTTTTTTTGTTCCTGCATAATAGGAACCCCACAAAATGGTAAGCGCACATCTTCCCTGTGGGTCTGGATCTGGGCAATCCGGGAAACATCTGACACAATGTTGTGCACACCATCTCTGCTTTGCACATGAATCTCTCAATTCGTCGCAAATAGTTCCATCTGGCCATGTACTATGATTTTCATACACATCCTGCTCCTCATAAATCGGTGTTTCATGCGCTGGCTCATCTACAACCGTTTTCCACTTACAATCATGCGGAGTAATATATGGAAAAGCCGCTTTGCTCTTGATCCCATTTAGATCCGTCAAAACACCGTCGTCTTTTTTCACAAGCATGATCTGAATTGCCTCCAACCGCTTGCCAAGACCGCTCGTACCTGCCGCATCTCCATTCCACGCCCACGAAAGCCATCCGTAGGTCTGTGCATGCACACGATAACAGATATTGTAATGGTTTGCGATTTCTCCTTTGAGACGGATTCGGATTGCTTCCAGTCGTTTTGCCTGCCCGGAAGTGCCGCTCATCATACCATTTGACACCTCATTCATCCAGCCATAGCTCTGTACGTGGGTAGAATATTCGATGCTTCCACTATACTCATTTCCGGTCAAAGCAATCTCGATGCCTTCCAATCGTTTTCCTTCGCCCGTTGTGCCGCTAACCTGTCCCATCGTTTTGTACGATGTCTCCCAGCCATACGTCTGACGATGTACGCGGTACACCAGTCCCATCGTCTCAGACTTCGGAACCAGCTGCACTTCCAGACTTTCGAGTCTCTTCGCCTCGCCCTCTGTTCCGGCGAGCGCGCCATCATACTGCCAGCCCTGACTCCAGCCATACGTCTGGATATGCACCCGGTAACGAATCGAATAATGCTTCGCAACCTCTCCAGTCAGACGAATCTGGATTCCCTCCAGCCGCTTCGCTTCTCCTTTGGTACCCGCAAACTGGTTGTTCTTCACCCAGTTTGTCCAACCATACGTCTGCCGATGAACCCGGTATTCGATCGAGCCATCATACCCGGTCTGATTGTTGAACCTGATCTTGATCCGCTCCAACCGTTTCGCCTGTCCGGTCGTTCCAAGTATCAGCGTGTTGTTCCTGTAAACACCCGCTCTGTCGCCGTATGTCTGCACATGCGCCTCTCCCTCGAAAGAATACGACGCCGCAAGCGTATCCATCTGCGTCACAGATGCCATACCCAGTACAATCACCATTGCAACTGCAATCGCAATCATCTTTTGTGCCATTTTTCTCATAATTCATCCTCCTCTGCTATACCGCACATCATCCGACTATGTGGGTACACCCTCGTCTCTGGTTTCATTGTACTTCAATGGGAAATTCGTATTTCTCGATCACTTGAATTCGTATTACTCGTTTAATTAGAAATTGGTAAACTCTCGAAATGGTGGCTCGAACCACCTGTAGTTGGTAGAGTACCGCATTCTAAATTGTTTGTCAAGAGGGAACTACCAATTCTTTTCTTCCCCATTTCTTTGCCCATTATAGCATAAGCGATTCTTTGTTGCAATATATTCCGTATTGCATCTTGCAATGCATACTTCATCTGTTATTTGCAATAATATAACTTAAACGGAGGTGTAATTATGGCATTTCAATTAAAACCAAATAAAAAAGAATCGGAAAACAAAACGATTCGTTTTCCAATTCCTTTAATTCACAAAATAGAAGCAGCGATTCAAAATCAGGATGTCACCTTCTCCAGCTTTGTCATCCAAGCTTGCGAATACGCGCTGCACGACCTGCAAAGACCCGATCACTCCAATGCAGAGCCAGAGAAACAGGATGGGGAGTAAAGTATAAAAAAGCACCGTTCATACCAATCTGCCTAAGGGAATTTACACATTACATCTGCCAGATCAGGTTGCCGGATGGATCAAGAGCCTCAATCCGATAGGTATGGGCTTTTAGGTCTGCAGACAGACGGGCAAGATAACCGTCCTTTTTCCAGGTGATATAAATGCCGGAAATTCTTTCCGGAATTTCAACATTTCAAGCTGCTTTTTATCAGTACGGATGGGAACGCTGTACACCGGCTCATCAGTTCGGGCCGGCTGCCAGAACCCACTATCTGTTTCATTATGTCATCTCCGGAACCGGACTTTTAATGGCGCAGGATCAAAAAGGAGAGACAAGAAATTATTCGATCAAAAGCGGACAGGGCTTTCTTCTGTATCCGGGACAGATCAGCACCTATATCGCAGATAAGACAAACCCATGGGAATATGCCTGGCTGGAATTTGATGGATTACGGGTAAAAGAAGCGCTGGACATTGCCGGTTTTTCAAAAGACCAGCCGATCTATCATGCCGTCTCAAAGGAATACCGGGAAATCATGATGAACGAAATGCTCTATATTGCCAATCACCCAGATGAACCGCCTTTTCACCTGATCGGTCATTCCTACCTTTTTCTGGATGCGCTCATCCGTTCCACCTCCTCTACCCGGATGATAAAAACCGGTAAAATGAGCGATTACTATATAAAAGAAGCAATCAACTTCGTAGAGCAGAATTTTCCTTATGACATCTCTATCGAAGATATAGCTGCCTGTTGCGGCATCAACCGCAGCTATCTGGGAAAGATATTTTACAACTCCATTGGCAAAACGCCACAGGAATTCCTGATACACTATCGGATGTCCAAAGCAACAGAACTGCTGAAAATGACGAAATTATCAATTGCAGATATAGGAAATGCAGTCGGCTATCCAAACCAACTGCATTTCTCAAGAGCTTTTAAAAATATATATGGTGTCTCCCCCAAAAACTGGCGGAATCAGAATCGCTAAAATAGCATGAAACTCCGCAAGTCTGCATAACCGTTTTATTATTGTTCTAAGATTTGACGTATTTTGCAATGGTAGCGGTTACCTCTTCCATGTCAAATGGTTTTGAAATATGACCATTCATACCAGAATCCACGGAAGCCTTGACATCCTCCGCAAACGCATTTGCGGACAAGGCAATAATCGGAATCGAACTTGCGTCCGGTCGTTCCTTCTCCATGGCCCGGATCGTTTTCGCAGCCTGATGTCCGTCCATGTTCGGCATCATAATATCCATCAAAATAATATCGTAAGTGCCTCGCGGATGATTTTTGAATCGTTCGACCGCTTCCTTTCCATCGGATGCCCGTGTCACAACCATGCCTGCATCCTCCAGCATCACCGTAGCAAGCTCGGCATTCAGATCATTATCCTCTGCCATAAGAACATTGACCCCTGTCAAATCACGATACACCGGTTCTTCTTGCTTTTGATGAATATCCTGCTCTGTCAACTCCAGCGGAATCTCCACTGTGAAAGTAGTTCCAATGCCCTTTTTGCTTTCCACATCAATTTTTCCACCCATCATGTGAACATATTCCTTTGTAATGGCCATTCCAAGTCCGGTACCTTTATATTGTGTTCTGGCACCGCTATCATCTTCTTGCGAAAATGGTTTAAATAGTTTTTTCTGAAACCCTTCACTCATCCCAATACCGTTATCTTTCACAATATAACGGACTATCATATGCTTGTCATCCTCTCCCGGATGACTGCTGATATCCAGGGTGACCATTCCACCATCCTTTGTGAATTTCACAGCATTACCGAGAAGATTCGTCAGAACTTCCCGAATACGTGCAGCATCTGCAAGAACATAGGGATTCTTTGGTCTTTCACGGTATACTTCAAACTTCAAATCTCTGTTATAAAGAAGACCTTTCATGATTGCCAGAACATTATCTGTCAGTCCGGTAATATCCACCGGTTCAGGAGAAAACACTGCTTTCCCGCTTTCAATACGACTGAGATCGAGAACATCATTCAACAACGAAAGCAGATGATTTGAGCTTTCCCGTACCTTTTCCAGACTTCCATGAATATCTGCAACAACATTCTGGTGCAATGCAATATTGGTAAATCCAATGATGGCATTCATCGGTGTTCGGATATCATGGCTCATGTTAAGTAAAAATGTAGATTTTGCCTGATTGGCAGCATCTGCTTTTTCCGCAGCCTCCAGCAATAATTGCTTTTGCTTCCGTTCTTCTTCCTTACTTTTCTGGTATATAAAATAGGTACTCAAACAGATCATCATCAACACCAATCCGACAATCGTGCCACAGATTACGGAAATTTTGTTTGTTTTCACTACCATGCCATACGCAGACTGCATATCCATTTCCATACAAAATGCACCTACAATATCTCCCGTTCCATCCAGATTTGAACGTACCGGATAACAAGCCGTGAAAATCGGTCCCCAGGTTGTGTCCACAATATCTTGGGAATACACGTTTTCTCCAGAGAGAGCCCTTTCAATATAGGGAACCATTTCATCCTCTATATAATCCCCAGGATGTCTTACATCCCCGGCATCTGGATCCAAACCGTCCACTACATAGATCAGTTTTCCCTCTTCATCTCTCGTAGCAATGTAAATATATCTTGTAGAATTCAATGTCCGGATCTCATTGAGATAGCAGGAAATATCCTTATAAAACTGTGTTTCTTCATCTGAACGATCCTTGATTTGTGAAAAATCCTCCCCTCCAATTTTTCCATCCACCAGTTTATGGACTGCATCTGCACTTGCTCTATCACGGGAGATTTCTGTTTCCAGTGCGGTCTTGGTATAGGCGCTTTGCAGAATAAATGTGTACGCAGCTATGGCCAGAATGATAGCCAGTCCCATAAGAACAAAGATCTTTCCTGATATTTTTTGTTTTACAAACCTTTTCTTTTTCTTCAAATGTATCCCTTCTTTTATTTTCTTCTCCATACAACTCCACCCTTTCAGAAATGCACACCTGAACATGGCTTTTCCAATATCTTGGTTATAATACTACGCGACATTTTCCGTTGCAACAGATTTTTTACATTTCTGCTTGCTGTCGATATACATTCATGATAACGATGGATATCATTAAACTTCTTCGTGGATGCCCACTCGTCAAGCATATATACAATTTCATCCAATTTATTGCTCCTTCCGACAGCTATGTATTGGAAAAGGACAAAAAAACACCGCCATGTTGTTTACACATAGCGATGTTCTTTTTAACATTCCTATTATTCAGTTGTTGTATCAATCAGCTTACTATTACGAAGGAACCCATTTAATACGGACTCAAATGCACCTAACTTCTGCACCTCATCTAACAAAAGATAATACATCCCATCCCCTTCTATCTGTGGCATTAACCAGTTAAGAAATTTGGAAGGATCTATTTTTCGGTCTTCTTTTTCGTTATCGAGAATAATAGGGTTTTCTCCTATTTTTACTAAATCCTGTGCTGTATCAAAAGCAAATTTAATAATATGATCTTCTGGTATATTTTCACTTTTCAAATGATTATAAAACAATGTATTTAACAGATACGATTTTCCACATCTTCGTATTCCGGTAATTACTTTAATAAATCCATTGTGTTTTCTAACAATAAGTCGCTCTAGATATACATCTCTATTTATTTCCATCGCAACCTCCATTTAATATTTTTGCCGTATGCGGCACTTTTATTAAATTAACTCTTTCCAGTAATTTCCTCCGCCATTTCCTTCTTTTCGAACCTGTCGGAAATTCCGACAGGTTGAAATTTCGTCTAATTCACCCTCCTCATAAATATGCTTAATATGTTCTACTACATTTGTTCGAGAAGTTTGGAATAATTCTGTCATCTGCTGTTCAACTGTTTTCGTATTTCCTTTTGTTCATCATCACTCAATGTATCCATAAAAATGCAATACTCGTTTGAATAACCACCAACAAATATCATTCCCGGCATTTCAATCTGTTCAGGATTGAGAATCCACAAAACCTCTTTACCATGAAAATCTTTTACATATCTTAATTTTTGCCCTTTATACTTCACTACCATTATAATATAACCTCTAACTAGAAAATCAGAATCTATAAATCTTCTATCAATATAGCTTCATTTATATCTTTTACTTTATTTACGGCGTGCTCAAATATTTAGTTTATATTAACATTCGTGCACGTGAAAGTGCAAAGAGCATTTTTACACCCTTGGCGCAAAACACAAAAAGTTACACCATTCCAGCGGACATAATTTCGAATAGTCGGATTGACAATCGATTATTTCTATGTTAACAACATCAACAACAAGAAACGAAGTTTACTACCGTACGGTCTATGACTCAAGCGGCCTACTCGTTTTTTTATTGTTACGATATCGTATAAATACCATTTTCCATCTGCATCACCGAAGTCCTGCATTCTCTGAAGGGATGATAATACATCCGCTGCGTTTCTTCCAAATCTGGAAAGCTTAAATACAAGGACATAAGACACTTCATCTTTTCCTGATTTGATATCGTCCATCAT
>ULTL01052771.1_pt1 | contig 9875 bp, 8 predicted proteins | sample 1957531 | NCBI WGS metagenome assembly ULTL01 (sample SAMEA4835732, study PRJEB28245) | human gut metagenome | biome: gut microbiome; material: fecal sample | place: Denmark | collected 2008 | reverse complement strand
GCGCGCGGTATCGACATTCCTGACGTCAGCCACGTCTTTAACTTCGATATGCCGCGCAGTGGCGATACTTATTTGCACCGTATCGGACGTACCGCGCGCGCCGGTCGTAAAGGCACCGCGATTTCGCTGGTGGAAGCCCATGACCATCTGCTGCTGGGCAAAGTTGGTCGCTATATTGAAGAGCCAATTAAAGCTCGCGTAATTGACGAGTTACGCCCGAAAACGCGTGCGCCAAGCGAGAAGCAGACCGGCAAGCCATCGAAGAAAGTACTGGCAAAACGCGCCGAGAAGAAAAAAGCTAAAGAGAAAGAGAAGCCGCGGGTGAAAAAACGCCATCGCGACACCAAAAATATTGGTAAGCGCCGTAAACCAAGCGGAACGGGCGTGCCACCGCAAACGACAGAAGAGTAATCTCAATGCCGGGTTTAAGCCCGGCATTGTTTTTATCCCGGCAAAAAACACTCTTCAACACACTGAATAAAAGTGTGCATCGCCGGGCTAACCGCTTTTCCGGCATGGTGAGCGCACATTGCCGTAATGGTCTGCGACTGTTCGCCAAAAGGCAATTCAATTAATTCTCCGCACTCCAACTCTTTTACCACCGCAAAACGCGGCAGGTAACTGACTCCGATATTTGCCGCGACACAACGCTTGATGCTTTCGATACTTATAAGCTCAATGGTGTTTTCCACCGTGATCCGCCGCTGGCGCAGCGTGCTCTCAAATATCTGCCGGAAGACACATTGTGGTTCGTTGATAATAAAGCTACAGGCGTTATGTCTTCCCGGCTCAGTAAAATCGACATCTGCAATTTGCGGTGAAGCCACCAGCGCCAGCGGTTGTTCACCCAACTCTCGTCGGTTCAGAGCATCATCATTCCCTACGCGGTAAAAGACGCCGACATCAGCCTCATCATTCAGTAGCGCATCACGGATCACGTAACAGTTCAGAGACTGCAACGATAAACGCACTTTTGGAGCGCGTTGCCGAAAACGCTGCAACACCTGCGGCATTCGGTAAGAGAGCAACGTTTCGCCTGAAACAACGCGTAGTTCCCCGTCCGGATCCGACTCTTTTTTCGCAGCCTCACGAAGCGTATCCATCACTCGGGTAAGTTCATAGATGTGCGGCAGCAACTTTTTTCCTTCGCGGGTAAGGCACATTCGTCGACCAATTTTCTCAAACAATTGTACCGAGAACTCCTGCTCAAGCTGCTGAATATGAAAAGTCACCGTCGATTGTGTACAGCACAATTTTTGCGAAGCTCGCAAAAAGGAACCCTCTTCCACCACGGTTTTAAGTGTAATAAAACGGCGCAGATCCATAACCCCAAACCTATCGAAAATATCGAATTTAGAATGTAAAAACATTCATTTTTTTAAATGTTCCGTGTCGGGTACTGTCTACCAAAACAGAGGAGATAACAAGTGACACCGACCCTTTTAAGTGCTTTTTGGACTTACACCCTGATTCCCGCCATGACGCCAGGACCGAACAATATTCTCGCCCTTAGCTCAGCTACAACGCACGGATTTCGTCAGAGTACTCGCGTGCTGGCAGGGATGAGTCTGGGATTTTTAATCGTCATGTTGCTATGCGCGGGAATTTCGTTTTCACTGGCTGTTATCGACCCGGCAGCAGTGCATCTGTTGAGTTGGGCGGGGGCGGCATATATTGTCTGGCTGGCGTGGAAAATCGCTACCAGTCCAACAAAGGAAGATGGGCTTCAGACAAAACCAATCAGTTTTTGGGCCAGCTTTGCTTTGCAGTTTGTGAACGTCAAAATCATTTTGTATGGCATTACAGCACTGTCGACGTTTGTCCTGCCGCAAACGCAGGCGCTAAGCTGGATAATTGGCGTCAGCGTTTTGCTGGCGATGATTGGGACGTTTGGCAATGTGTGCTGGGCGCTGGCGGGGCACCTGTTTCAGCGATTGTTTCGCCAGTATGGTCGCCAGTTAAATATCGTGCTCGCGCTGCTGCTGGTCTATTGTGCGGTACGCATTTTCTATTAATGAAAAAAGCGGAAGAGGTCGCCCTCTTCCGCTTAGTAACTTGCTACTTAAGCCTTACAGGCTTTCAGTAAAGGTACGAGCGATAACGTCGCGCTGCTGTTCCGGAGTCAGAGAGTTAAAGCGAACTGCATAACCGGATACACGGATGGTCAGCTGCGGATATTTTTCCGGATGCTTAACTGCATCTTCCAGAGTTTCACGACGCAGAACGTTTACGTTCAGGTGTTGACCACCTTCAACGCGAACTTCTGGTTTCACTTCTACTGGAACTTCACGGTACTCAATGTCACCCAGTTTGCTTACTGCAACCACTTCGTCTTCTGCAAAACCTGCTTTCGCAACGATGCAACGCGCTTCGCCTTTTTCGCTGTCCAGCAACCAGAAAGAGTTCAGCAGATCGTCGTTAGCGGCTTTAGTAATCTGGATACCTGTAATCATGTGATGCCTCCCCGGCAAAATTATTTGATTTGTTCAGCCTGTCGCGGCCAATTGGTAAAACCATTGTTGCTTGAGTGTATATATACTCCTCAAACACCCTTGATTCTTTGATTTAAATCAACAAAAACCACATATCAAGTGTGGTCACAAATGGATTTTATTGTTTTACATCAACTTATGCAGGTGTGAAATTTTACCAATTTACATTTTTTTGCACTCGTTTAAGTCTAAAAAATGAGCATGATTTTGTTCTGTAGAAAGAAGCAGTTAAGCTAGGCGGATTGAAGATTCGCAGGAGAGCGAGATGGCTAACGAATTAACCTGGCATGATGTGCTGGCTGAAGAGAAGCAGCAACCCTATTTTCTTAATACCCTTCAGACCGTCGCCAGCGAGCGGCAGTCCGGCGTCACTATCTATCCGCCACAAAAGGATGTCTTTAACGCGTTCCGCTTTACAGAGTTGGGTGACGTTAAAGTGGTGATTCTCGGCCAGGATCCTTATCACGGACCGGGACAGGCGCATGGTCTGGCATTTTCCGTTCGCCCCGGCATTGCGACACCGCCGTCACTGCTGAATATGTATAAAGAGCTGGAAAATACTATTCCCGGTTTCACCCGCCCTAATCATGGTTATCTTGAAAGCTGGGCGCGTCAGGGCGTTCTGCTACTCAATACTGTGTTGACGGTTCGCGCAGGTCAGGCGCATTCCCACGCCAGCCTCGGCTGGGAGACCTTCACCGATAAAGTCATCAGCCTGATCAACCAGCATCGCGAAGGCGTGGTGTTTTTGTTGTGGGGATCACATGCACAGAAGAAAGGGGCGATTATTGATAAACAACGCCATCACGTACTGAAAGCACCGCATCCGTCGCCGCTTTCGGCGCATCGTGGATTCTTTGGTTGCAACCATTTTGTGCTGGCAAATCAGTGGCTGGAACAACGTGGCGAGACGCCGATTGACTGGATGCCAGTATTACCGGCAGAGAGTGAGTAAATTTGCGGGAAAATGCCGGATGGCAGAGTTGCCACCCGGCTGATTTATCAGGCTTTATTCTGACGCCACCATTCGCCAAGAAGAACGCCGGTTGCGACAGAGATATTCAGCCCGGCAACGTTGCCAGTACCATCAATCTTCACGCGCAGATCGTTCGGATCGCGTGCGGCATCCGGTAACCCTTCATATTCCTGACCCAGCACCAGTACCATTTTCGCTGGCAGACTGGTTTTGAACAGCGGTTTACCCTGCTCGCTGGAAGTTGTCACTACGGTGTAACCCGCCTGACGGAAATCATCCAGCACGTTAACAATGTTGTCGCCAGTAATCGGCTGAACGTGCTCTGCGCCGCCTTCTGCGGTACGGATAGCCGCCCCAGACTCCAGCAGTGCTGCATCCTGCACCACAACACCTTTCACACCGAAGTGCGCACAGCTACGCATCATGCCGCCCAGGTTATGCGGGTTAGATTCGTTTTCCAGGGCCAGTACACAATCCTGCGCGCCTGCCTGGCTTACCCACTGCTGCACGGTTGTACCGTTACGCTTTTTGATCAGGAAGCAAACGCCGCCGTGATGTTCCGTGCCTGACGCTTTTGTCAGTTCCGCTTCATCCACCACATGGTACGCTTTGCGGTTTGCCGCCATCCAGCGCAAGGCTTCTTTAAAACGTGGCGTTACGCTCTGGATAAACCAGGCGCGAACAATCGCTTCCGGACGGCTCTGGAACAGTGCCTGACAGGCGTTTTCGCCGTAGACGCGGGTTTCTTCCGCACGCTGACGACGCAAAACTTCCGGATCAATAAAACTTTTACCACTGATGCCACCGTGATCGGCCTTTTCCGGCGTCTCATCACCCGGCGCGCGGGAAACCGTGCGCCACGGCGAATCTTCCCACTTGCGGTCACGGTGCTGACTCTGTTTGTCATCGCGGGCGGGGCGACGGCCACCGTCAGCACGAGATTTTCCTGGACGCCCGCCCCCTTTCCCGGTACGCGGGTTGTGGGTACGTTTATCAGAATCATCATCACTGCGGACATACATCACTTTGACCTTGCCGCTTTTACCTTTCATTTCATCGTTCATGCTTTTCTCCACCAGCGCTGCGCGAAGCGCGCAGATTACCCGAAGTCCGCGCGGTTCGCCATGATTTCGTTCCAAAGCCTGTGTCTATCATACCCATTGAATAAAACAGATTGTTGTCTGGAACAATGTCCCCGATAATATGTAACATATTAGAAACATACCGGCGTCGTTGCCGATAAGTCTCCTTATTCATCCCGAGGTTAGTTATGAATACCGTTTGTACCCATTGTCAGGCCATCAATCGCATTCCCGACGATCGGATCGAAGATGCGGCAAAATGCGGACGCTGCGGTCACGACTTGTTTGACGGAGAGGTGATTAATGCGACCGGTGAAACGCTCGACAAATTGCTGAAAGATGATCTACCTGTGGTGATCGACTTCTGGGCACCGTGGTGCGGCCCCTGCCGTAATTTCGCACCAATTTTTGAAGATGTCGCGCAAGAGCGTAGCGGTAAAGTGCGCTTTGTGAAAGTGAATACCGAAGCTGAACGTGAATTGAGCAGCCGCTTTGGTATTCGCAGTATTCCGACGATCATGATTTTCAAAAATGGTCAGGTTGTCGACATGCTTAATGGCGCAGTGCCGAAAGCGCCGTTCGATAGCTGGCTGAATGAATCTCTTTAATCTTACCGGGGCGCATCTTGTGCCCCGTTTTCTCCTCTGCGACAATGGCGTTTTTTCGACGCTCCCTTATGACCGAAAACGCTGTTCTCCAGTTACGCGCCGAGCGTATTGCGCGCGCAACACGTCCTTTTCTTGCCCGCGGTAATCGCGTTCGTCGCTGCCAACGCTGTCTTTTGCCAGAGAAATTATGTCTCTGTTCGACAATTACCCCAGTACAAGCAAAAAGTCGCTTCTGTTTGCTGATGTTCGACACCGAGCCAATGAAGCCCAGTAATACCGGGCGTCTGATTGCTGATATTTTGCCTGATACCGTTGCGTTTCAATGGTCGCGTACCGAACCCTCGCAAGATTTGCTGGATCTGGTGCAAAACCCGGACTATCAGCCAATGGTGGTCTTTCCCGCTTCGTATGCTGATGAGCAACGGGAAGTGATCTTCACACCACCTGCCGGTAAGCCTCCGCTATTTATCATGCTCGATGGTACCTGGCCAGAAGCTCGCAAGATGTTTCGTAAAAGTCCGTATCTGGATAATCTTCCCGTCATTTCCGTCGATCTTTCTCGGCTTTCTGCCTATCGCCTGCGTGAAGCCCAGGCTGAAGGCCAATATTGTACTGCCGAGGTAGCCATCGCACTGTTAGATATGGCCGGCGATACCAGGGCGGCGACAGGGTTAGGCGAGCATTTTACCCGCTTTAAAACACGCTATCTGGCAGGAAAAACGCAACATCCGGGAAGCATCACAGCAGAACAGTTAGAAAGCGTTTAAAATCATTCGGTCACTTCTGCGGGAGACCGGTATGAGTCAGCGAGGACTGGAAGCACTACTGCGACCAAAATCGATTGCGGTAATTGGCGCATCGATGAAACCCAATCGCGCAGGTTACCTGATGATGCGTAACCTGCTGGCGGGAGGCTTTAACGGACCGGTACTCCCGGTGACGCCAGCCTGGAAAGCGGTGTTGGGTGTGTTGGCCTGGCCGGATATTGCCAGCTTGCCCTTTACACCCGACCTTGCGGTTTTATGTACCAATGCCAGCCGTAATCTTGCTCTTCTGGAAGAGCTCGGCGAGAAAGGCTGTAAAACCTGCATTATTCTTTCCGCCCCGGCATCGCAACACGAAGATCTCCGCGCCTGCGCCCTGCGCCATAACATGCGCCTGCTAGGACCAAACAGTCTGGGCTTACTGGCTCCCTGGCAAGGTCTGAATGCCAGCTTTTCACCTGTGCCGATTAAACGCGGCAAGCTGGCGTTTATTTCGCAATCGGCTGCTGTCTCCAACACCATCCTCGACTGGGCGCAACAGCGTGAGATGGGCTTTTCCTACTTTATTGCGCTCGGCGACAGCCTGGATATCGACATTGATGAATTGCTCGACTATCTGGCGCGCGACAGTAAAACCAGCGCCATCCTGCTCTATCTCGAACAGTTAAGCGACGCGCGACGCTTTGTTTCGGCAGCCCGTAGTGCCTCGCGCAATAAACCGATTTTGGTGATTAAAAGCGGACGTAGCCCGGCGGCTCAACGTCTGTTGAACACCACGGCAGGAATGGATCCGGCGTGGGATGCAGCTATTCAGCGTGCCGGTTTGTTGCGAGTACAGGACACCCACGAACTGTTTTCGGCGGTGGAAACCCTTAGCCATATGCGCCCGCTGCGTGGCGACCGGTTGATGATTATCAGCAACGGTGCTGCGCCTGCCGCGCTGGCGCTGGATGCCTTATGGTCACGCAATGGCAAGCTGGCAACGCTAAGCGAAGAAACCTGCCAGAAACTGCGCGATGCACTGCCAGGGCATGTGGCAATCTCTAACCCGCTCGATCTGCGCGATGACGCCAGCAGCGAGCATTATGTCAAAACGCTGGACATTCTGCTCCACAGCCAGGATTTTGATGCGCTGATGGTTATTCATTCGCCCAGCGCCGCTGCTCCCGCAACAGAAAGCGCGCAAGTATTAATTGAAGCGGTAAAGCATCATCCCCGCAGCAAATATGTCTCTTTGCTGACGAACTGGTGCGGCGAGCACTCCTCGCAAGAGGCACGACGTTTATTCAGCGAAGCCGGGCTGCCGACCTACCGTACTCCGGAAGGAACCATCACTGCTTTTATGCATATGGTCGAGTACCGGCGTAATCAGAAGCAACTACGCGAAACGCCGGCGTTGCCCAGCAATCTGACTTCCAATACCGCAGAAGCGCATCTTCTGTTGCAACAGGCGATTGCCGAAGGGGCTACGTCGCTCGATACCCATGAAGTTCAGCCCATCCTGCAAGCGTATGGTATGAATACTCTCCCTACCTGGATTGCCAGTGATAGCACCGAAGCGGTACATATTGCCGAACAGATTGGCTATCCGGTGGTACTGAAATTGCGCTCGCCGGATATTCCACATAAATCGGAAGTTCAGGGCGTCATGCTCTACTTACGTACAGCCAATGAAGTCCAGCAAGCGGCAAACGCTATTTTCGATCGCGTAAAAATGGCCTGGCCGCAGGCGCGGGTCCACGGCCTGTTGGTGCAAAGTATGGCTAACCGTGCTGGCGCTCAGGAGTTGCGGGTTGTGGTTGAGTACGATCCGGTTTTCGGGCCGTTGATCATGCTGGGCGAAGGCGGTGTGGAGTGGCGTCCTGAAGATCAAGCCGTCGTCGCACTGCCGCCGCTGAACATGAACCTGGCCCGCTATCTGGTTATTCAGGGGATCAAAAGTAAAAAGATTCGTGCGCGCAGTGCGCTACGCCCATTGGATGTTGCAGGCTTGAGCCAGCTTCTGGTGCAGGTTTCCAACTTGATTGTCGATTGTCCGGAAATTCAACGTCTGGATATTCATCCTTTGCTGGCTTCTGGCAGTGAATTTACCGCGCTGGATGTCACGCTGGATATCGCGCCGTTTGAAGGCGATAACGAGAGCCGGCTGGCTGTGCGCCCTTATCCGCATCAGCTGGAAGAATGGGTAGAATTGAAAAACGGTGAACGCTGCTTGTTCCGCCCGATTTTGCCAGAAGATGAGCCACAGCTTCAGCAATTCATTTCGCGAGTCACCAAAGAAGATCTTTATTACCGCTACTTTAGCGAGATCAACGAATTTACCCATGAAGATTTAGCCAACATGACGCAGATCGACTACGATCGGGAAATGGCATTTGTAGCGGTACGACGAATTGATCAAACGGAAGAGATCCTCGGCGTCACACGTGCGATCTCCGACCCTGATAACATCGATGCCGAATTTGCCGTGCTGGTTCGCTCGGATCTCAAAGGGTTAGGCTTAGGTCGACGCTTAATGGAAAAGTTGATTACCTATACGCGAGATCACGGACTACAACGTCTGAATGGTATTACGATGCCAAACAATCGTGGCATGGTGGCGCTGGCCCGCAAGCTAGGGTTTAACGTTGATATCCAGCTCGAAGAGGGGATCGTTGGGCTTACGCTAAGTCTTGCCCAGCGCGAGGAATCATGAGTAAGGTACTGGAAATGTTGACCACTTAATCGGGACTGGTGTTATTATTGCCCGCTTATGTCGTCTGCATTGCACAGAGGACCCTTCAATGAACAGAGAAGAAATGCACTGTGATGTTGTCAAAATTTAAGCGTAATAAACATCAACAACACCTTGCCCAACTACCCAAGATTTCTCAATCAGTTGATGATGTCGATTTCTTTTACGCTCCCGCCGACTTCCGGGAGACGTTGCTGGAAAAAATAGCCAGCGCGAAGCAGCGCATTTGCATTGTTGCCCTGTATCTCGAACAGGATGACGGTGGCAAAGGCATTCTGAACGCGTTGTATGAGGCTAAAAGGCAGCGTCCGGAACTGGATGTGCGGGTGCTGGTCGACTGGCATCGTGCACAACGTGGACGCATTGGCGCTGCGGCATCTAACACTAACGCTGACTGGTACTGCCGCATGGCGCAGGAAAATCCGGGCGTAGATGTTCCGGTTTATGGCGTTCCAATCAATACCCGTGAAGCCCTTGGTGTTCTGCACTTTAAAGGCTTTATCATCGACGATAGCGTACTTTATAGCGGTGCCAGCCTGAACGATGTTTACCTGCATCAGCACGATAAATATCGCTACGACCGTTATCATCTGATCCGTAACCGTAAGATGTCAGACATTATGTTTGAATGGGTTACACAGAATATTATGAATGGTCGCGGCGTTAATCGTCTGGATGATGTTAATCGGCCAAAAAGCCCGGAAATCAAGAACGACATTCGCCTGTTCCGCCAGGAGCTGCGTGATGCCGCTTATCATTTCCAGGGCGATGCCGACAACGATCAGCTTTCCGTAACGCCGCTAGTGGGGCTGGGGAAATCGAGTCTGTTGAACAAGACCATTTTCCATCTTATGCCTTGTGCCGAGCAGAAACTAACCATCTGTACGCCATACTTCAACCTGCCAGCAATCCTTGTGCGCAATATTATCCAGTTGCTGCGCGAAGGGAAAAAGGTCGAAATTATTGTTGGTGATAAAACCGCGAATGACTTCTACATTCCGGAAGATGAACCTTTCAAGATAATTGGCGCATTGCCTTATCTCTATGAGATCAATCTGCGTCGTTTCCTGAGCCGTTTGCAGTATTACGTCAATACTGACCAGCTAGTGGTTCGGTTATGGAAAGATGACGACAACACCTATCACCTAAAAGGGATGTGGGTTGATGATAAGTGGATGTTGATCACCGGTAATAACCTGAACCCGCGCGCCTGGCGTCT
>ULTL01057564.1_pt1 | contig 9899 bp, 12 predicted proteins | sample 1957531 | NCBI WGS metagenome assembly ULTL01 (sample SAMEA4835732, study PRJEB28245) | human gut metagenome | biome: gut microbiome; material: fecal sample | place: Denmark | collected 2008 | reverse complement strand
CGATCACGGGCAGCGTCAGCGGCATGGAGGGTGTTGACCCCGAAGCATTAAAACAATTCAATCAGGCATTGATCGGACTGCTCACGGTCAAGCCAACAGAAGATGAACATGACGGCAGTTGATAACGAAAAGCTGTGTGCGCTGGCGCAGAACGGGGATATGGATGCGCTGAACAGTCTTGTTGAAAACAATCTGCGGTTTATACGAATGACAGCGCATGAGATATGGAGCGCACAGATAGAAGTCAATCGGGCGCTCGGTGTTACCTTTGACGATCTTGTGCAGGAGGGCTGTCTGGGACTGATGGGATGCGTGGAGAAATTCAATCCCGATGGCGGCAACAAATTTCTGACATACGCAGCTCCGGCAATCCGCAATTCGATGATTGACTACATCCGAAGTCAGAGTACATCCTTTGAAGCAAAGCACATGGGCGAGATCGTCAGTCTTGACGAGGTGACGAAATTTGAAAATCGGGATCGTCATGCCTTTGTTCCCGACTCCAATATAACCAACCCCGCACAGATTTATATAGCAAAAGAAACACACAAAGAACTTCACGCCGCCCTTGATGCAATCAGCAATCGAGAGCGTGAATATCTGTTGTACCGTTTTGGGTTTGAGGACGATATGGAGCATCCTTTGACGGAGACTGCGGAGCATTTCTTCTTGTCGGAGAGCAGAGCGAAATCCACAGAGAAGCTGGCGTTGGATAACGTATGGTTGGAGTTGCCATGGTGGTTTCACTGACGGGAGAGACGGACGCTGCGGCGGGTTTTATATACCTCTTGCGCCCCCGTTGTCACAGAAAACCTTTCCGCTTCGCTGCAAGGTTTCCTATGCCAACTACACCCGAACAGCCGGATTTTGCTCATTGCAAATTCCTTGTCTTTTGTTGCTTACAGCCCACAAAATCCGCCTGTTCTGCTGCCGCCGGAAAGTGTCTGTCGAGCGTGGGACAGCCCCTTTCCAGCGTCAGCGGTCGCAAAAGGTATAACACACTAGACTTTGCAAGCAAAATCGTGTGCCACACAGTTACTCGTATGCAAGAATGTATCCTGCGTTCTCATTCCACCTTCTGCATCCGATAGCCCACGCCAATGTGGGTTTGGATATATTGCGGAGAGCCGGGTGCTGTCTCCAGCTTTTTTCGCAGTGTTGCCATAAACACACGAAGGGTACCAACATCATTTTCCCAACTGCTTCCCCACACATTCTGTAAAATACATTTGTGAGTAAGCACTCTGCCTGTGTTTCTCGCCAAAAGACATAGGAGCTTATATTCCATGGGCGTCATACGCAATTCTTCTTCGCCCATCCAAGCGCATCCGGCAGAATAATCAATCTTTAGAGCTCCGTTCTGATAGATCGCCTGCTCATTGCCGATGCTTTGCATCAAGGCGATCCTGCGCTGCGTAACACGCAGTCGAGCAAGAAGCTCATCAACAGAAAATGGTTTCGTAAGATAGTCATCCGCCCCGGCATCCAATGCATCAATTTTGTCACTGTCCTCACTACGGGCGCTGATTACAATGATAGGGACATTCGACCAACTGCGAATGCGCCGAATAACTTCCACACCATCAATATCAGGCAGCCCCAAGTCCAGCAAAATAATATCCGGATTGTGTGATGCGGTTTCTGACACAGCAGATTCACCGCTTCCGGCAGTAATAAAGCGATAGTTATTCGCCCTTAATGTGGTGGTGATCAGGTTGCGTACAGGCGCATCGTCCTCAACAACCAATATTTGAAATTTATTCATGGTAAACAACCTCCTCCAGCGGAAGAGTAAAGCTAAAGACAGCACCCTGCGGCTGATTGTCTTCAACACGAATTGTTCCTCCATGTGCCTCGACAATTGCCTTGCAGAGATACAGTCCCAAGCCAAGACTGCGACGGTTATCCGCTATTTTATTTTTGCCACAGTAAAATTTATCAAAAACTTTCCGTTTTTCTTCATCTGAAAGACCTCTGCCTGTATCTGCGATCCTGATCTCCGCCATGTCGTCTGTCTTTTTTGCCGTCAGCGTAATAGCAGTGTCGGCAGGCGTGTATTTCAACGCATTATCTACAATATTAGTGATGACTTGAACAATCAGCTTGGGATCAGCTTTGACCAGCAGGATCTCATTCTCTTGAACTACCCTGATCGGACGGGCCGCTGCTTTCCTGCCGATGTGCTGCATCGCTTCTTCTATCATTTCGCTGAGCAGCTCAGTAGATGTCTGCAGCATCATACACCCATCTTCGATTCGTGTGGCATATAACAGGTTTTCAACCAGATCGGTCAACCACATGGAATCATTATAAATATCAGCGTATATCTGTTGCTTTGTCTCTTGATCGAAATATTCCGCATTATTGAGCAGATTACTGGCATTGCCGGAAATGGTAGTCAACGGAGTACGTAGATCGTGGGAGATCGTTCTGAGCAGATTTGCACGAAGCTGTTCACTTTCCGCTAAAATGGCAGCGGCTTCTTTTTCACGAGCATTTCGATTGTTTTCCAAAGCCAGTGCGGTTTCACCGAGGATTGAAAGAAGAACATCATGCTCAGACGCATCAAGTTCCCCGGCAGAAGCATCAATTCCAATTACACCGTATACCCGTTCATTAACCCGAATCGCAAGATATAGATAGTGACTCTCAGGGAACAATTCCGTTGTGGCACCGGCAGCATGATTGTTTTTCAATGCCCACTCCGCAGCCTTCTGTTCTTTTTCCCAATCATATGTCTTGTCTGTTTTTGTATGGAATAGGATCGGCTCTGACAACCGTCCGCTCAGATTGTCAAAAATTACAATGCTTCGTCCCAACAGTTTCATAATTTGTTCAGCAGCCACATGAATGATCTCATTTCGTCCATGTGCCTTGGAAAGCATCTGATCCGTATCAAACAGAATCTTTGTGCGGCGTGCGATCTTCGTGGACTCTCGTGCCTGCTCCTTATAACGAATGGCAAACGTACCGGTAATATAAGCAGTTAGAAACATAACCACAAAGGTGACCGGATAACCGGTTTCATAAGCCGTCAGTGAAAAACGAGGCTCCGTAAACAGGTAATTGAAAACAAACACACTGGCAACAGAAGATATCAAACTATATATCTGATGTGATGTGGCGACAGAGGTCAAGAGAACCCCAAGAATGTAGACCATGATGATATTAGGGTTCGTAAAGCCGACCTCATGAAAAAGCAGACTTAATAGCGTTGCAAAAAGCAAAATGAGCAGACTTGTGAATGCATTTTTCAGCACACGCAGATTATGATGCTTTTTTCTCGCTCTTTTGGGGTTATATGTGGTGTCAACGGTTTTATCCGGAATAATATGTATGTCGATATCCGGAGCGTAGGTCAGGAGCAATTCTGTCAAAGTCGGCTTTCCAAACAGATGGCGGCGGGTAACAGCACTACGTCCAAGAACGATTCTTGTAATACCCGAAATGCGTGCAAACTCCGCAATCTGATATGGGATGTCTTCGCCATACACGGTTTCAATATTAGCTCCAAGCTGTTCTGCCAGCTTCCGGTTTTCCTGCAAACGTTCTTTGTTTTCTTTCGAAGCAACAGAAAAATCCGGTGTTTCCACAAACAACGCAGTAAACTGGCTGTCAAAGGCATTTGCCATTCGTGCCGCAGTTCGGATGATTTTTGCGTTGGAGGGTGCGGAAGAAAGGCAAGCAAGGATGTGCTCATTCGAATCCATTCTTTTTTGTTCCTGTATGTTCTGTGTCATCATCCTCACCTCCTCTTTAATATTTTATCACAAAGAATTTCTTTTTTCCACCGGTCAGATGTAAACAATCACTCCAGATAATCCGCATATCCGCATTTCAGTGAACAATACTCTGCTTCTATGGCAAATAATACACGATCACGAGATTTGGACTGTATCGATTTATTCCATACAACAAAAGCCCATTTTTCTTCATCAATACTTTCAACAGATAAACCAAGTGCTGTAGATAAAACTTCTCCTGTTCGACATGGAATCCGAAACATTGAATGGTTTTCATTCAAAGAAAGATTGTTATCTTTTGCCAGAATTGCGATATCCAATGTGCCGTCCATGAGTTTTTGCAAGATGCGCTCTGCTTTTCCCGAACTCAGAAAAAACTCGACAAATGGGTTGGCACGAGAATACGATGTGAGCTGTACTGCAATCGAATCCAGAAGCATCGGAGACTCTGCGGCAATACGGATGTGCGCTCTGTTTTGTCTGTTTTCCGCATGGATCAGGCGGCGGTTTTCCTCTATGAAGCTGTCAATCTTCGCCATCACAAAATAACCAAAGACAAATACTGCCAGCATGATGGAAATCAAGAATAAGTCTTTCATCAGGAACACCTCCTCCACCTTTTATCGGGATTTTTATCAAATGCGAAAACACTTGTGAACTGCTTTTTCTTGACCAAGTACCAAAACAGATGTGCCATGTCCAAACACTGTGTTTGGAGTAATGTTCATATTCAGTTTTCCATTTGTTCTGACTCCGAGGATGTTGATACCATGTTTTTTTCGAATATCCAGTTCCAGAATACTTTTGCCGCTCCAATCGGATGGTATCTCCACCTCAAAAATGGCATATTCATCATCCAACTCGATGTACTCCAGAATATGTTCAGAGGAACAACGGATCGCTGTCCATGCTGCCAGCTGCTTCTCCGGATAAACCACTTCGTCAGCACCGTTTCGCAGGAGAAACTTCTCCTGCATTTCCTTTGATGCTCTGGCAATGATTTTTCTTGCGCCAAGTTCTTTCAGAAGATATGTAGTTTCCAGCGAATTTTGAAAATTATCGCCAATCGCTACGATACAGGCATCGTAGTTTCCAACGCCAAGAGCCGCAAGAAATTCTTCGTTTGTGCTGTCACCAATCTGTGCATTTGTTACAAAGGGCAGCAACGCATTTACACGTTCCTCATTGTGATCAATAGCCATCACCTGATGGTTCAAAGCGTTCAGCTTTAGGGCGATGTGTCTGCCAAAACGACCAAGCCCAATTAATAATATGGATTTCATAGGTACCTCCTTAGCCAACCGTTATCTTTTCCTGCGGCAGCCGTGCCGTATTTCCTTGATTCCCTGAGAGAGCCGAGAAGATCAGTGTTAGTCCTCCCACTCTGCCAATGTACATTAAGACAATCAGAATGATCTGAGATGCAATTCCAAGATTTGGTGTAATGCCGAGAGTTAATCCGACCGTTCCGATTGCGGACGCTGTTTCGTACAAGCAGGTAAGCAACGGAAGACTTTCAATATGACTAATCAAGAACCCGCCTGTCAGGAACAGGATGACATACATCATCAGAATTGTTGCTGCATTTCTGATAGTATCGTCATTCACTCTGCGCCCGAAAAAGTGTGTATGCTCCCTGCGTCTGAATACAGAGATTGCGGTAGAAAACAAAACAGCGAGTGTTGTGGTTTTCATACCGCCTGCCGTTGAACCGGGGGAACCGCCGATGAGCATCAGCATGATAGTGATTGCTGTACCTGTTTCGCTGATCTGCGTCAAGTCTGCGGTGTTGAATCCTGCAGTCCTTGGCGTAACGGACTGGAATAAGGAACTCCAAATGCGTTCGCCCATCGGTTTGTCTCCAAACTCAAATAAGAAAAAGTACAGAGCTGGAAGTGAAATCAGAAGTACAGTAGTTATCAGGATAACCTTGCTTTGCATCCTGTATTTTCGAACATGGTGCTTATTTACCTTAATGTCATCCCACGTCATGAATCCAATACCGCCGATTATGATTAACGACATGATTACAAAATTGATGACCGGATTATCCACAAAATATGTAAGAGAGGAATACGGTGTTTTTGCGCCCATCAAATCAAATCCGGCATTACAAAATGCGGAAATGGAGTGGAATACGGCATACCATATTCCTTTCAGCACGCCGAACTCCTTACAGAATGTCGGAGCCATGATGACAGCACCAAGAAGTTCAAAGATAATCGTCATCTTGATGATAAATCCGGTTAGTCGGACGATCCCGCCCACTTTATGGGCAGATATAGCTTCCTGCATTGTGCTGCGCTGTTTCAGACTGATTTGCTTTCCAGAGAAGGATGAAATGGCAATAGCAACGGTGACAACACCCATACCGCCAATTTGAATCAACGCAATAATTACTGCCTGCCCGAATGTGCTCCAATAGGTTGCCGTATCCTGCACTACCAGTCCGGTAACACAGACAGCGGATGTTGCGGTAAACAAAGCATCTGAAAACAAAGCACCATGCCCGTCCCGAGTAGAAAAAGGAAGCGTCAGGAGAATGCTACCAAACAAAATAGCACCGGCAAACCCGAGAATAATAATTTGTGATGAAGATAATCGTTTTTTTATCGTAATCATGCCCATCCCTCCATTGGGAGTATTCTGTATTTATTATCGCACTTCATCCATGAAATGGGTATTAGCGTATAAAAACTGGCATTAAATCTGTATTAAGACGAAAGAAAGCCGCCTGCACAAGCACAGTGCTTGTACAGGCGGCTTAACCACTCTCTATTAATCAAGAGATTTATATTCAGTTACTGTTTTCAAATATATTGCCGGATCGCCGTTCAGTATCAGATCAGCATATGCTATCGGGTCATTGTAGATCAGATAATCCAGTTCCGACCTCTGATACATATTATCGGCAACTTCATTCTCCACAGCGATAGTATCAATCGCAATCATGCTGCCATCGGTGAATTTCAGTTCCACACAGCAGTTATCGAAGTTATATTCGCAGGAAATCAGCTTTTTCATAGGGTTTACCTCCAAAATTGTGTTGTTTGGAAGTAATGTAAGCGTGGGTTTTAGTGTGGTATCTTTAAGTTTGGGAAACCCCCGTTTCCCATTTGCTCACGGCAGGCACTGTTACCCCAAGGCAATTTGCCATTTCTTCCTGAGTTAAATGCTTCTCTTTTCTATATTTTCGTATGACTTCGCCTATTTCCATCGCTGAAACCGCCAATCGTATTATTACGCATTGGCCTTTGCTGCTTTCATCATATCAAATCCATGCTCTATCCGCAATTGAGCGGCGATTAACTATTTCCCAATTTTTTTAACCGCCGCTCACATAAATCTCTGACACTACTTTTTCGCCTTTATTCACAAAAGCTCCAACATCTGCTGTGGGTTATCCACCGCCTTCACCTTTCCAAAGGCTTTGACGATCATTCCCTCTTCATCAATTAAATACGTCGTCCGCACAACGCCCATCGTCTTTTTGCCATACATATTTTTTTCTTTCCACACATCATAGGCCTGAATCGCCGTCAATTCTGTATCAGACAGCAATGTAAACGGCAGGTTATATTTTGCCTCAAATTTCTTATGAGACGCAACACTGTCCTTACTGATGCCAATGACAGCCGCCCCTTTTTCCTCAAAATGAGGATACAATTCTCCGAAACCACAGGCCTGCTTTGTACATCCGGCCGTATTGTCCTTCGGATAAAAATACAACACCACCTTTTTTCCTCTATATTCTTCCAACGTATGCATCTGTCCATTCTGATCCGGCAGTTCAAAATCCGGAGCCTTTGTTCCAATTTCTAACATTTTTAACTCTCCTTTAACAATCTATTCCACACCATGTTTACCACAAATATCTTGCAAACAGCACCGTTCGCAATGGGGCTTTGTCCGAGCCGTACATACATCCCGGCCATGAAATACAAGCCGATGACAGAAATCGCTGCCTTCTTTTGGCGGGACCAGCTTCCACAGAGCCATTTCCACCTTTTTCGGCTCCTTAATTCCATCCACCAGGCCGATTCGATTGACCAGCCGTATGCAATGGGTATCGGTGACAATGGCCGGTTCTCCGAAAACGTCGCCCATAATCAAATTGGCGCTTTTCCGCCCTACCCCCGGCAATTTCAAAATGGCATCAAAATCCTTCGGAATCTTGCCGCCATAAGTATCTCTTAACATTTTCATACAGGCGCTGATATCTCTCGCTTTACTCTTTCCAAGACCGCACGGGCGGACAATACGTTCAATGTCATCCACATCCGCCTCAGCCAGGGCATTGATATCCGGATATTTCTCATATAAACCTTCAACCACCACATTGACTCTGGCGTCCGTACACTGTGCTGCCAAGCGGACACTCACCAAAAGCTTCCAGGCCTGATCATAATCCAGAGTACAGCCTGCATCCGGATATTCTTTTTTCAGACGCTCAATAACCTCTAAGGTCAATTCCTCTTTTGTCATGATTTTTATTACCTTTCTAAATCTAAAGTTTTAATATGAATATACTTGTCTAAACGTTCGTCGACATAACGGCCAATTAAGCGGATCATCGACTCCGCATTGCCATCTCTGTAATAGGTATCAAAAGTATCATAGTATTTTCTGCGATCCGTAAACTTAACATTAATCGGCGGATAACCGCAGCGTATCAAATCCAAATTAAGCAACAATCGCCCAGCGCGTCCGTTTCCATCGATAAACGGATGAATCCCCTCAAATTCCAGGTGAAAATGGGCAATGCGCTCAATCGGATGCATCGTTTTTCTACGTTTCTCATTTTCAGCGAGCAACTCCGATATTTTAGGTTCAATCAAATAAGGCTGAACAGGCTCAGTGAAGGCCCCCATAATTGTAACCGGAATACGCCGGTATCTTCCCCGGTCTCCCGGCCTGTCCATAAGCACCAGTGAATGGATATTTTTTATATCTGTTTCCCGTAATTTTTTGTTATGCTGCGCAAGTTCTTCTATATAGAGAAAAGCATCTCTATGACCAACCGCCTCCAAATGGTCTTTTAACGGCTTCTGGTCAATTGTCATCCCTTCAAGTACCATTGCGGTTTCTCTGAGCGTCAGAGTATTTCCTTCAATTGCATTGGAATTATAAGTAAAATCCACCATAAAATCGTCCCGCAGACGTCTTAGTTCCCCTTCGGTGAAAGGTCTGAGGCGGTCAAGTTCCGCTTTTTTTCTATCAATCCCAAGAAAAAGCGGCGCAAGTTCTTTTGCAATTATTTTCCCCCGAAGTCTGCGTCCATCTGCCGGTCGTTCCGTATCTACAGGTATTTTATAATACCTGCCTTCACGTATAACGCCTTTTATCTTATCTTCACTACAAAGAAGCCTGACGCGCCTGGTAGAAATCCCCCATTTCTCCGCGGCCTGCGTGACAGTCATATATTCCAACATTTTCACCTCTTGACAACCTTTATAAACATATATAGTGTATCACAATATCGGAATAATATAAACATATTTTCATTTATTTTTTTAAATCATTCCGATAGTAATCAAATTTTGTGCGCCCAACTGAAGGGCACCGACCGCGGTACGCTCACATGCGTATAATATTTAAAAAATCATCAAAGACTAACAAAAAACTTAGAGGAGGTTATCTCATGACAAATAAAGACACGCTTTGCTTATTAAAAGAATGTGACTCGGGTACGAAAATGGCTGCGTCCTCCATTGATGAAATACTGGATAAAACCGAAAATATCAAATTAAAACAATTATTATCGGAAACAAAGGACCACCACGAAAAACTTGGAAATGAAATCCACACCCTGCTTATTAAAGCCGGAAGTAAAGACCAGGAGCCGACGCCCATGGCCAAAAGCATGTCCTGGCTGAAAACGAATATGAAACTGGGCATGGATAAAAGCGACGCAACCATTGCCGATTTGATGACCGACGGCTGTGATATGGGCATTAAATATCTCTACAAATACTTAAATCAATACACTGCCGCCGACGACACATCCAAAGATATATGCAAACGGCTCATATCGATTGAAGAAACACTGCGCCAGGATCTGCGCTGCTACCTGTAAAAAATCAGGGGCAGAACCGTCCGCCGGCTTTGCCCTTGAATAAAACAACTATTTTTCTCCAAATAACTCAAAATAAAATA
>ULTL01023617.1_pt1 | contig 9996 bp, 11 predicted proteins | sample 1957531 | NCBI WGS metagenome assembly ULTL01 (sample SAMEA4835732, study PRJEB28245) | human gut metagenome | biome: gut microbiome; material: fecal sample | place: Denmark | collected 2008 | reverse complement strand
TCCGTTATACTAATCATCTACAGGTAAACTTGTGATTCGGGATGGAAGAAAATTACGGAGGTACAAAGAGATGGAACCAATGTATTTGCAGGTCCTGCAAAAAGAAACAGGAAGACAGATTAAGAAACTGCTCGTGGAAAATGGTTATACCGTGAAAGACGTGCAGAATGCTATGGGATTTGAAAATCCACAAGCAGTCTACAAATGGATTTCAGGTAGATCATTACCGAGCTTAGACAATTTTGTAATCTTAAGCAGATTACTGCACACCAGCATAGAAGATATCCTCGTCATTGACGGGGATATTGTTCGTTTATGGGGATTTTCCTTTAAACTGTTAGTACAATGACAAACTTAGCGGAAGGCTTTATGCTGATATCAGAACAGGAGAAATCAGGAAAAGTAGAGAGGAGAAAAGATATGCAAACAATGACATCAGCATATGCAAATAAAATGCTTAAGAGTTTGGAAGAGGATAAGGCTTTCTGGCTGAACAAGGAGGAAGAGGCCTGCACATATGTTGCGGCAATTAATGAGGAGCCAGTTGTTCCTGATTATGATTATGTCGAGGTCGCAATGACAATTGCTGCGCTAGATGAGAAGATTGCTATTATAAAGCATGAACTTAATGTAACTAATGCAAACGCAAAGGTTCTAGTAGGTGATGTAACAATGAGTATAGATAGCATTCTTATTAAGATGGCACAGCTGAATAGAAGAAAAACGGTATTAGACGTAATGCGTAAACGATTGCCTAAATCCAGAGAAGAACAACGTTCTTATATGTCCCGTAATTCGGTTCCTGAGTATAGATACATTAATTACGATTTGGAACTAGTTAAAAACGAGTATGAACTTGTGTCTAAGTCGATTATGGAAATGCAAATGGCACTTGATAAATATAATCAAACGGTACAGTTTGAAGTAGACATCTAAATGAAATATCCGTACAAGGCTTCATGAGATTGATAGTTGATCCAGGAGGTTCGTGTTCATTGTTAAGGTATATTTGTTATTCGTTATTTGTTATCAGTTTTTGTTTAACGTGAATAACATCAGAAAGCATGATTTCTTAACAGTTGCGTTGTAGAAAACCTGCAGGAAACTGCGTGTGGAGGTTCGGTTCTAAACACAAAACTGTGGAAAGTCTTTGGATTTTCCACAGTTATTTTTATGTGAAGTTGATAGAACCAATACTAGTAATATTGGATAAGTAACCAGTCACAATATTTATGCTAGTTCAAACTGAATTAGAAGAATAGTAGGGGTGGATTGCATTAGCTAAATAAATATGTTTACAGCAGGGGCGGCTGTGCTAGGCTGTTCTACCGAAGGCTCTGATTGAGATGGATTACCTATAATCGGGGCCTTTTCTATTGCCTTCAAGCACAGTTGCGGGTTCATGCTGTCAACATATAGAAAACTGTTCGCCAAACAGAATAAAAATTAATTGAAACTATTCGCGGTTAGGAATATACTAAAAGTGATGTAGTGTCGTATTTATTATGGAGGATACATATGAATTTTGTACCATCATCTGAAAAAGCAAAGGAATGGGGAATAAGCCAAAGACGTGTAGCTATTTTATGTAAAGAAGGCCGTGTTCCAGGAGCTGAATTAGTTGGAAATAGATGGTTTTTACCATCTGATGCTGTAAAGCCTCAGGATCCACGTAAAGCAAAGAAGGATTAATTATGTTTAAAATTATTGAGGGTGATTTTAAAAATAATAAATATAGTGATGAAGAGTATTTGGACAATTGGCCAATGCTTTATATTCTTGAGAATGGTCGCCAAGCGTATATTGGAGAGTCTAGCCATGTGAAAACCCGAATGACGCAGCATTCCTCTATAGAAGAGAAGCGTATTTTTGACAAGGTGCATTTCATTTACTCAAAGCTTTTTAATCAGTCGGTTACATTTGATTATGAGTCGAAGTTGATTCAGTATATCGCTGCGGATGAGCTTTATGAAGTGACTAATAAAAATAAAGGTATTGCGGATAAGCAATATTATCAAAAGCAGGAATACGACGAGAAATTTGCAACCCTTTGGAGAAAGCTTCAAAGAGAGAAGCTGGTAAAGCATTCCATCGAGAAAATTGAGAACTCTGATTTGTTTAAGTATTCGCCGTACAAAGAACTCAATGATAGTCAGAGACAAGCAGTCGAGGACATTGTGCAAAAGCTTAAAGAAGGTACTGTTGATAAAGTAGTTGTCAATGGAATGCCTGGAAGCGGAAAAACTATCGTTGCAGTATATTTGATGAAATATCTGGCTGATAGTGAAGAATATGCAGGAAAGCAGATAGGTTTTGTTGTACCTCAGACATCTCTTCGTAAGACGATGAAGATCATTTTTAGAAGTATATATGGCTTGTCTCCATCGCAAGTCCTTTCGCCCTCAGATGTTACCAAGAAGAAATATGACATTTTGTTAGTAGATGAGGCACATAGACTGCATCAATATAAAAACATTTCTTACATGGGAACATTTAAAGCAAATTGTGAGAAGCTTGGATTAACAACAGAAGCAGATGAACTTGACTGGATTTTGATGCAATCAAAGCAAGCGGTTTTATTTTATGACAGTATGTAGGTCGTTGGCCCGTCTGGTATTGATTTTGAGCGATTTGATAAGAAGATGGAGGACTCATTTAACCGAAGAATGATAGCATATTTCACATTGATTACGCAAATGCGAGTGCAAGGCGGAAATGCATATATCGATCAAGTAAAGGATATGCTTGCGGGTAGTTGCAGTAGCAAATACGTATCTGAAAAATACGACTTCAAGCTTTATTCAGATTTTTCAAAATTTGAGAAAGATATGTATGCGAAAGAGAATGAAGTTGGTTTATCAAGAATGCTGGCAGGTTATGCATGGCCGTGGATTAGTAAGAATGACCAGGCGTTAAAAGACATAGAAATCCAAGATGTAAAGCGTATGTGGAACCATTGTACTGAAGGGTGGGTACATACCGCAGAAGCTATAGATGAAGTTGGTTGTATTCATTCTATTCAAGGATACGATTTAAATTATGCATTTGTCATTCTTGGAAAAGATATTGGGTATGATAAAGCTGCTGGGAAGATTATTGTACGCCCAGAATGTTATTTTGATAAAAATGGTAAACGTACAGCTAATTACGAAGAACTATTAGAGTACATAACCAATGTTTATTATGTCCTGATGACACGCGGAATCAAGGGAACATATTTGTACGTATGTGATGATGAACTAAGAGAATATTTGTCTCAGTACATGGAAGTGGAGAAGTAAAAATGAAACAAGAAACTATAGATAGAATCAGAAAATTCACAGAAGACCGAGACTGGGATCAGTTCCACTCACCAGCAAACCTTGCAAAATCAATTGTGATTGAAGCGGCTGAATTGTTGGAATGTTTCCAGTGGTCAGATGAGGAATATGATTTGCAACATATTAAAGAAGAGTTGGCAGATGTCATGGTATATAGCCAGAATCTTCTTGATAAGCTTGGCTTGGATGCAGACGAAATCATTAATATGAAGATGTCTCAAAACGAGGCTAAGTATCCAGTGGATAAAGCAAAGGGAAGCGCAGCAAAGTACGATCAATTATAAAATGAGAGAAAAATGGCTGAATGCCAGTATTTATCTTAATCCCCAATTTCTTACCTGTCGATTCCCAATGGCAGATTTGCCTTTGGTACAGACTTGAAATTTACCAAAGTTTTTACCAAAATTGATGACAAAAATATGCAAAGATATGGTAAAATATGCCAGAATAAGTGAAAAATGAAGAAAGGTAAAAAGGCTTGAAAAGCCCGAAAATACTGGAAATATGAGAAAAATCAAGATTTTATTCATCTGCCACGGCAACATCTGCCGCAGCACCATGGCCCAAAGCATCTTCACCCATCTGGTCCACAGACAGCACCTCGATGCTGTTTTCGAGTTAGATTCAGCTGCGACCAGCCGTGAGGAAATAGGCAATCCGCCGCACTACGGCACCAAAAACAAACTATACGAGGAGCATATTCCTCTTGTTCCACACCGCGCGAGACAGATGACACGCGATGATTATTTGTACTATGACCTTCTGATTGGAATGGACACTGCAAATATCAGGAATATGACAAGGATTGCAGGTGGCAGTGACAGTCAGCAGAAGATATTTAAGATGCTGTCATTTGCTGATTACGGGACAAATCACAAGCTTACAGCAGCGCGCGATGTTGCAGATCCATGGTATACAGGTGATTTTGATGCGACCTTTGATGATGTAATTAGTGGATGCCGGGGCTTGTTAGAATACATAAAAGAGGTGTATAATCTATAGCTATAGCAATTAAAAGACAATAATAGCAGTGGTTACGGTGCTGAACACAGCTGCGATAATTAATTTCAGGAGGCACAAATGCAATTACAGAATGGAAGACCCACAGATACCACAGGCAGACTGGATAAAGAAATTCGTACATACGATTTTTTGGACAAACTGGGAATCGAATATCAGAGAATAGATCACGAAGCTGCATTTACGATGGAGGTTTGTGAGGAGATTGACAAGACACTCGGCGCAACAATCTGCAAAAATCTTTTTCTGTGCAACCGCCAGAAAACTGATTTTTACCTGCTCATGATACCGGGAGACAAGACCTTTAAGACAAAAGAGCTCTCGCATCAGATAGGCAGTGCGAGACTTTCGTTTGCAAGTCCGCAGGATATGGAAAAATATCTGGATATCACACCGGGCTCAGTCAGTGTGATGGGACTGATGAACGACCATGACAATGCGGTCAGACTTCTGGTGGATGAGGATGTGCTAAAAGGTGAGTGGGTTGGATGTCATCCATGCATAAATACCTCCAGCCTCAGGATAAAGACAAAGGACATGTTTGGCCCGGTGATAAAGGCCATGCATCATGATATGACCGTGGTAAAATTAACAGGTGAAGCATAGTAAAGCCTGGCAGAACGTAAGGAGAACCAATGGTAAAAGCAGTATTATTTGATATGGACGGAACACTCATAGATACGGAGAAATATTATCGTATTTTCTGGCCGATGGCACTTAAGCAATTCGGCTACGACATGACGGATGAGCAGGCGCTTTCAATGCGAAGCCTCGGGCAGCCGTATGCACCGCAGCATCTTAAGGATATGTTTCATGATCCGGATATGGATTATAATAAAATCAGGGCATATCGGAGAAAAATCATGGAGGAGCATCTGGAAAAGGTGGGTATTGAGCTTAAGCCCGGTGCAATTGAGATACTTACATATTTGAAGGAAAAGGGCATTCACAGAGCGATTTCCACAGCGAATGATATAGAAAGAGCTGAGAAATATCTTAAAAAGATAGGGCTCTACGGATATTTTGACAAGATCATCTGTGCGCCTATGGTGGAGCATGGAAAGCCGGCACCTGATGTGTATGAGTTTGCATGCAGCGAGCTTAAGCTGGCACCTGAGGAGTGCATGGCGGTTGAGGATTCGCCAAATGGTGTCAAAAGTGCATATTCTGCAGGCTGTAAGGTTGTCATGGTGCCGGATTTGACACAGCCTGATGAGGAGCTGAAAAAGATGCTTTTTGCCTGTGTTGACAGGATAGATGAGATTAAAAGTATAGTATAATCACAGCATATATAAGTCGTGGAGGCATGATGGACACAGAAAATGATTTACCGGGAATTTCATTAAAAGACGAGCAGAGACAGCTTCAAAATATCATAGGGATTGCACAGGATAATCTGGACCGTGCAAAGGAATCGGTAAAAAAGCTGACAGATGATTTAGAGGATTTAAGAGATGTCTACGAGGCACAGGACAAGGAGGGACTTGCCCTGTGGAACAATGCGACAGCGCAGCTTCATGAGAACGAGAGAAATATCGTAAGATGTGAAAAGGCGCGGAAAAAGCCGTATTTTGGCAGAATAGATTTTAAGGATCCGCGTCAGAAGTCACAGGAGTCCTACTATATAGGCAGAGTCGGTATTGCAAAGAATGCATCAGAGCCTGTGGTCATTGACTGGAGAGCACCGATTGCATCCGTATATTATGAGAGCAGTCTTGGACCATGTAAGTACACGGTGAGCTCAGAGGGTACTTTTGAGATTGATTTAAACAGAAAGCGCACCTATGAGATTGCAGAGGATAAGCTCATCGACTTTTTTGATTCAGATGTTGTAGCAAATGATGAGCTTCTGACAAAGTATCTGGCTAAGAATAAAAAGGCAGTGCTCGGAGAGATTATCGCGACAATCCAAAAGGAGCAAAACCTTATTATCCGCCGTTCGCCAAAGACGAATATCATTGTGCAGGGAGTTGCAGGCTCAGGAAAGACAACAGTTGCAATGCACAGGATATCGTACATTTTATATAATTATGCTGATGATTTCAGACCGGAGGATTTCTACATTATAGGCAGTAACCACATTTTGTTGAACTATATTACAAGCGTGCTTCCGGAGCTTGATGTGTACGGCATAAAACAGATGACTATGGAGCAGCTTTTTACAAGGCTTTTGTACGAGGATTGGGATGACAAAAAGTACAGCATACATGAAGTCAGCAAAAATGACAGTAGAAACAGCATAAAGGGCAGTAAAGAATGGTTTGAAGCTCTTGAAAAATTCTGCTGGGATTACGAGGAAAAGTGTATTCCAAGAGATGAGGTCTACATGGAAAAAACAGGCAATCTGCTTGTGGGAAAGGTGCTGATAGACACTTATCTGCATGATAATCCGCTTCTTTCCATGCAGAGTAAAATCCTCATGTTAAATGAGATAATTTACTCGAAGTATGAAAATGAGGTTCTCGGTAAGGAAGTGAAGTTCCCTGCAAAGGAGCGCAGCAAGCTTGATAAAAAATACAAAACCTATTTCGGTAAGGATGACTGGAAAGGCTCTGTGTATGATTTTTACAGGGATTTTCTGCTTAGTCAGAAGGAGAAGGAATATGATATAGATATTCCAAAGGACTCATTTGATGTGTATGATCTGGCAGCGCTTGCGTATATTTATAAGCGCATCAAGGAGACAGATCCGGTTCGTGAGGCGAGTCATGTGGTTATTGATGAGGCACAGGATTTTGGCATGATGGCATACTGCTGTCTGCATTACTGCCTCAGAAACTGCACATACACTATCATGGGCGATACCTCGCAGAATATACATTTTGAGTATGGCTTAAATGACTGGGAGGACTTGAAAAAGCTGATACTCACAGGCACATATGACGCATTCGGTCTGCTTCGAAAGAGCTACAGAAACACTGTTGAGATTTCAGAATTTGCAACAGAGATACTGCGCCATGGAGATTTTGCAATCTATCCGGTGGAGCCTATTATTAGGCATGGAAACGCAGTGCGCATAGAGGAGTATGCCAATGTGCGCTCACTGATTTCGGCATCGGTTGACACGATAAAAGGCTGGCAGAGTGAAGGCTATGAGACGATAGCTGTCGTGTGCCGTGATGAGGCAGAGGCTCTCAAGGTGTCTGCTGAGCTTAAAAAACATATAGAAATAGCAGATGATGATATTGAAACTGCACAGTTTGGTGCAGGAGTCATGGTACTTCCGGTCGCGTATACAAAGGGACTTGAGTTTGATGCTGTATTGCTGTTTGACCCATCAGAGAGAAAATATCCGGCTGATGATAGTCATGTGAAGCTTTTGTACGTTGCGGCTACCCGTGCACTTCATGAGCTTGCTGTATTCCACCGGGGCAGGCTGACACCGCTTATTGCAGACCCTGCTCCTTCCAACAGGCATCAGAAGGAGTTTTCTGCAGAGCCGCTTACTAAGGCAAAGGAATATGAAAAGCAGCAACTGACAGAAAAAGAGATAGAAGAGCAAAAGCGCGTTGATGGCAGACGCGATATGGATGAAAGAGAGTATTTTGGTCCGTCGCGCATTGCATTAAAGCCTGAGCAGTTGACAAATAAGGCTGAAAATGAGAAGCTTGATTTATCTGCATTTGTAAAAAAAGACAGGGAAAATCAAACACAATGTACTGCTACAGATATGGCAAATAAAATTAAGATTAAGGAAGTAAGTAAGGCTGCAAAAAAGAGCAGCCTCCCTCTCAATCCCTCCCCATACGCATACGGCTCAATCCCGGACAACGATATACTTCATGTAAAGGGACATTCAAAGGGCAAGTTTGCGGTAAAATGGCTCAAAAAAGGTAAATCGCATGTTGAAATCGCCACAGCGGACGGCACACTTTATGTGATACCAATAACACCGGAGATAGTACGCGTAATCTTTGTAAAAGGAATTGGAGTGAAGCCGCACAAAACCTATTGGAAGCAAAAGGCCGATACAGCCTTCAAATGGGTGGCAAAGGAATCCAAATCGCTTATTGAAATTCAAACGGAGAAGCTGATACTAAGGATAGAAAAGAAAAACGGAGCCATACAGTATTTTGATGTCGACAGAAATCTCCTTGTAAGTGAAAATGCCACAGAGCCAAGGCTTTTAAATAATGGCGAGTGCTACACATTTTTTGACTGGGATAAATCGGAAAAGCTCAAATCCAAGGGAATACTTGCGACAGACCTTACTGATTTGACAAACAAAGCCAGATATATTTCGTTCGGAGGCAGACAGCAGAGGCTGCCGCTTGTTGTGTCAAACAAAGGATATGGAATCGCTGCTGCGTCAAGCCGCACAGCACTCTTTTGCAATATAAAGATGTACGGACAGTATATCTTTGCAGACGATGACACTCAAAGCGACTATTATTTTATAGGTGCAGGCAGTGTAGGCCATACACTTGAGCTGTACGGCACATTATAAAATGCAAGTTGCCCAAAGCAAAATTATCTGATAAAATATCGGCATGAGTATATACGGAGGATAACAGATGAAATTCAGGACAGAAAACGAGTTTACACATTTCAAATTTTCGGATGTGCATGTGAGCGATATCATGATGAGCTTTGGCACCTTCAAAATATGCCTTGATAACGTAATCATAAAGGCAGATAATTCTAAAAACAGAGATATCCGTGATATGAGGACAAACGGCCTTATATTAAAGCTTTCAGATGCAAATATTATTTCATTCATACGCGAGGGCTTTAAGACATATGATGCCGATGGCAACCTAAAGAGCACCACGGCTGACGAGGAGATAGAGGAGACAGATTATATCGACACCTTCAACAATTTTCTTGACGGATACGCATATTTAATCGAGAAGGAGAATGAAAATTATACCTTCGTATTCGATGGAACAGATGAGCGCTCGTACACCTTGATTGTATCGGCATCAAAGGACGAGTGCGAGTGGGACAGATTCATGAATATTGAGGCATAGAGTATGCCATGGTGCATTTTTAGACAAGTCCAAGATGCACCATGGCATTTTTAAGCCCATCCTCTTTTATATCGTCTGTCACTATATCGGCAACAGCCTTGACTTCATCGCTGGAATTGCCCATGGCAACACCGACATCACAGTAGCGCAGCATATCAAAATCATTCTGGCCATCGCCAAAGCCTATTGTATCAGCCTGACTCATGTGAAGAAACTCTATCACATCACGTATGCCGGTTGCCTTGTTGACACCGCGCAATGTAATCTCACCGCTGTAAGGTTCAGGCTCTTTAAAGCTGCTCAGGGTTACTACAAATTCATCGCCGAGGAGCTTTCTTAAATCATCAATGTGGTAGTTGCAATTACAGTAGATGGTGCTTTCAACATCGGCGTATCGATTAGAAAAGCTTGATAATTCATCATCAATCACGATATCCTTAAATGTCGGGTTATCCTGTATCACATGCATGTCAAACTGCTTTGAGAATGCTGATATGAATTTGTCGGCCCACTTGTGGTTGGTGATGCTTTTATCCTTTGTCTGGAATATAAGTCCTGTGTTGTTGTCACCAACAGTGTCAAGAACCTTCTGTAACAGATTCTGCCCATAGACATGATGTGCAATTACCTTATCACCCACAGTGACATAGCCGCCGGCAGCAGCCACCACGCCGTCAAAATCAAAG
>ULTL01054455.1_pt1 | contig 10017 bp, 10 predicted proteins | sample 1957531 | NCBI WGS metagenome assembly ULTL01 (sample SAMEA4835732, study PRJEB28245) | human gut metagenome | biome: gut microbiome; material: fecal sample | place: Denmark | collected 2008 | reverse complement strand
TACAACAAGTTCTATCGGGACAAGTTCCACGACTACGCCGATCCCCAGAAGGTCATCGCCGTGTCCGCCGAGGGCGCCGTCACTTACAAGGCACTGCTGTTCATCCCCGGCGCCACGCCCTTCGACTACTACACCAAGGAGTATGAGAAGGGCCTGCAGCTGTACTCCAACGGCGTGCTCATCATGGACAAGTGCGCCGACCTGCTGCCGGAGCACTTCCGGTTCGTCCGGGGCGTGGTGGACTCCCCCGACCTGTCCCTGAACATCTCCCGGGAGCTGCTGCAGCACGACCGGCAGCTGAAGGTCATCGCCTCCAACCTGGAGAAGAAGATCAAGAGCGAGCTCGCCAAGATGCTGAGGGACGACCGGGAGGGCTATGAGAAGTTCTGGAAGAACTTCGGCCGGCAGCTCAAGTACGGCGTGGTGGCGGAGTACGGCGCCCACAAGGACCTGCTGCAGGACCTGCTGCTGTTCTACTCCTCTACCGAGAAGAAGCCCGTCACCCTGGCGGAGTACGTCTCCCGGATGAAGGAGGACCAGAAGTATATCTACTACGCCGCCGGCGACAGCCTGGACAAGATCGACAAGCTGCCCCAGACCGAGGGCCTGCGGGAGTCCGGCACGGAGATCCTCTACTTCACCGAGGAGGTGGACGAGTTCTGCGCCCAGATCCTCCGCACCTATCAGGACAAGGAGTTCCGCTCCGTCCTGGACCAGGAGATCGAGGAGGGCGCCGAGAAGAAGGCCGAGGAGGCCGCCGGCGCCCACAAGGCCGCTTTCGACTTTGTCAAGGAGACCCTTGGTGACCATGTGAAGGAGGTCAAGGCCAGCACCCGGCTGAAGTCCCACCCCGTGTGCCTGACGGCAGGGGAGGGCCTGAGCTTCGAGATGGAGAAGTACTTCCAGGCAGTCCAGCCGGACAGCGCCATCCGCGCCGAGCGCATTTTGGAGCTGAATGTGGACCACCCGGCTTTCCAGGCCCTGGAGGCCGCCGTGACGGCGGACCCGGAGAAGGCCAAAAAGTACGCCACGCTGCTGTACGACCAGGCCCTGCTGATCGCCGGCCTGCCCCTGGAGGATCCCTCCGGCTACACCGACCTGGTGTGTGAGCTGATGAAATAAGGCACCATACGAGAGATCCCCGTGCCGGGAATTCCGGCACGGGGATCTTTTGCGTCTTTTACTGCCGCTCCACCAGCCGCTGATAGTGCTTGTACAGAGCGGAAAACCGCCCCTGATAGCTGCGGTTCCAGGGCTTGCGCTTGCCGCAGAAGTGGAGCAGGGAGGTGTGGTCCATCACCCAGTCCATGTCCTTCTCCCCCTGGCTCACCAGAAGATAGCGGTCGAACCGCCGGGCGTCGTAGTTCCACAGGCTGTCGTCCACCCCCAGGATCTGCCCGCCGTAGAGGCCGTTGAGCACGTCCTGGTCCGGCAGCAGCAGGATGTCGGCGTGCTCCCGGGCGTAGTCGAAGATGTCCGCCGGCCGGACCTCCCGCCGCATGGCGGTCAGGTCCATCAGCAGCACGCCGGAGTTGTAGTAGGCCTCCGCCTCGTAGTTCTCCAGCCGCAGCCGATTCACCGGGTCCGTGATGCCCGCCAGCAGACCCGTGTGGGTGGCGGCGGCCATCAGATCTCCCTCCAGGTCCGTGTCATACAGGGCGCGGACGGGATTGATCACCAGGATGTCCGGGTCCAGATACAGCACCCGGTCCAGAGACCGGGGCAGCAGCTCCGCCGCCAGCAGCCGGTAGTACATGGCCCGGGTCCAGTACCGGGCCACCGGCGCGCCGGCGAACAGATCCGACGGCACCTCCACCGGGTGGATGCGCCCCCGGCCGGCGCAGAGCGCCTCCAACCCCGCCCAGTCCTCCGGGCGCAGGCCGTCTCCGATGGTGTAGATGTCAAAGGTCTCTCGGGGATCATTCCGCAGCAGAGAGCCCAGCATCACCCGCAGAGGCGGGAGATAATTGCGGTCCAGTGTCACCAGAATGTTCATGTGGACAAGTCCTCCTATCCGTTGGTCCGGGCCGTGTCCCGGTAATAGGCCACCAGCAGGTCCACCACCGTCCCGTAGGAGCGGATGCCGTCGGCCTGTCCGTACCCCTTCAGGATCGTGTCGTAGAACTTCTGGCTGGCGTCCGCCGCCGCGCCCTCAAAGGACGCCCAGTAGGCGTTGTTATATGCCAGATCCGCCCGCACCGTGTCTGGCAGACTGTCCCGGATGGCCTGCCAGGCCTCCGGGTCCGCCCGGTACAGGGCATTGCCCAGGTGGATGTACCCCATCAGCCAGCCGGAGTAGGCGTACACCGGACTGCCGCTGGTGGTGGAGGCCAGCACCGCCAGGAAGTTGCACTCCTGCTCCGAGGCGATGCCCCGCTGGTGAGACAGCTCGTGGGCGATGGTGGAGGGGATCAGGCAGGCGGGGGCGTCCACATTGATGTTGGACTCCCCGGTGAAGGCAAAGTAGACGCCGGTGAAGTTCATGGCGCTCATCAACCTGGAGAAGAACATCCGCTTGGGCACCTGGTCCTCAAATTCCAGGAAGGGGAACAGGTCCTCCGCCCCCTCATAGATATCCGTGCTCTCAGCAAAGATGCCATCCAGAGAGACGTCGAAAAGCCCGTTCTCATCCCGGGGCACCTGATCGGCGGTCTCCGCCAGATTTTCCGCGAACCACGCGGTCACCGCCGTCAGATCCGGGAGCGATACCTCCTCCGCCCGGATGCCGGACCGGTCCTGGAAGGTATCCGTGTAATAGCACACCCCCCACAGCAGGCAGGTGGCGGCGCAGATGCTCAGTCCGGCACAGGCCGCCCCCAAAACCGCGCCGCAGGCCCGGCGCTTCCTCCGTCCCCTGGCCCGGACCACCGCCGCGATGCTCCACACCACGTAAGCCAGCACGAGGACGGCCGCCAGGACATACAGCACCTCCATCACCGAGAAGGAGACCCGATCGCACAGGCTGCCCAGAGCCCGCCGGATCGGGGCGGACACAACGCGCTCCCACGTATTCATCCACTGCCTGTGCCCCCGGGCCAGCAGGAAGGCCGCCAGCAGCATCAAATCTGCCAGCAGCCAGATATGCAGTTTTCGATGGGTTTTGAAAAATGTCATGCTCACTCCGCTGCCGCCAGCAGCTGCTTGGTATAGTCCGCTTTCGGGTGGTCGAAGATGTCGTCCACCGTGCCCTGTTCAATGATACGGCCCTCCTTCATCACCAGCACCCGGTCGCAGAGCTGGTACACCACGTTCAGATCGTGGGAGATGAAGAGGTAGCTCAGGTCCAGCTCCCGCCGCAGCGCCCGCAGCAGGTCCAGGATCTGGGCCTGAATGGTCACGTCCAGGGCGGACACCGGCTCGTCGGCAATGAGGAACCGGGGCCGCTGGATCAGGGCCGCGGCGATGGACACCCGCTGCCGCTGTCCGCCGGAAAGCTCCGCCGGTTTTGCCGCCAGACACTCCTCCGGCAGGCCCACCCGGTCCAGCATCTCCCGGACACGGCGCTTCCGCTCCGCCCCGTCGTACTTGCCATAGATCCGCAGGGGCTCCTCCAGCGTCCACGCCACCGAGTAGGCGGGGTTCAGGGCGCTGAAGGGGTCCTGGAAGATCATCTGGGGCCGTTTCGTATAGTGGATCACCTGGCCCTGGTCCGGCTTCACGATGCCCAGGATGGTCTTGGCCAGGGTGGACTTTCCGGTGCCGGACTCGCCCACCAGACCCAGGATCTCCCCATGGCGCACGTCAAATGTCACGTCGTGGAGGACCTCCTGATAGGGCCCCTTTCGAAACACGCCGCCGGCGCGGTAGCCACTGGTGACATGCTGGACAGACAGCACCAGCTCCTGTTCGCTCATGGTGTCTCCCCCTTCCGGTGCCGGGTGGGAATGGCGGCGATCAGCCGCTGGGTGTAGGGGTCTTGCGGGTGGCGGAACACCGTCTCGATGTCCCCCTCCTCCACCAGCACGCCCCGCTGCATCACCGCCGTGCGGGTGCAGAGCTTCCGCACCACGTTCAGGTTGTGGGAGATGAACAGCATGGAGATGCCGGACTCCCGGTTCAGCTTTTTCAGCAGCTCCAGGATCTGGGCCTGGATGGTCACATCCAGGGCCGTGGTGGGCTCATCCAGCAGCAGCAGACGGGGCCGGGCCACGATGGCCGCGGCGATCATGGCCCGCTGCAGCATGCCGCCGGAGAGCTCGTGGGGGTACTTCCGGTACACGCCCTCCGGGTCCGGCAGCTCCACCGCCGCCAGGGCCTCCAGAGCACGGCTCCGCCGCTCCTCCCGGGAGAGGTCCGTGTGGATCCGCAGCACCTCCTCCACCTGATGGCCGATGATCATCAGGGGGTCCATGGCGCTCATCGGCTCCTGGAATACCACGCCGATGTCCTTTCCCTGGATCTTCCGCAGCAGACTGCGATCCGCGTGGAGCAGCTCCACGCCGTCCAACAGGATCTGGCCGGAGAAGTCGCACTGCTTCCGGGGCAGCAGCCCCGCCACGCTCATGGCGGTGACGGACTTGCCGGAGCCGGATTCGCCCACCAGGCCCAGGATCTCCCCGTCGTGGATGGTCAGGGACACGCCGGCCACGGCCTCCCGCTGCCGGGTGTGGAATTTCACATGCAGGTCTTGGATCTCCAGCATCAGGACACCTCCCCGCCCCGGCGCTGCAGCCCCTCGCCGATGAGGCCCACGCCGAAGATCAGCAGCACGATGGCGCCGCCGGTGCCCAGAGCGTACCAGGGGGCGCTGGTCAGCATCCCCTGTGCCTCCGAGAGCATATAGCCCAGGGAGGCGTCCGGCGGCGTGACGCCGATGCCCAGATAGCTCATGGACGCCTCCGCCAGCACCGCGTTGTTGAAGCCGATGGTGATGGCCGGCAGCAGCACCTGCATGGTGTTGGGCAAAATCTGCCGCACCAGGATGCGGCCGCTGGAGGCCCCCATCAGCCGGGCGCTTTTCACATAGTTCACATCCCGCAGGGCGGCGAAGGCGGACCGGGTCACCCGGGCAAAGCTGGGGATGAACACCAGCCCCAGGGCGATCACCACATTGTATTTGTTCCCTGGCCCCAGGATGCTGATGAGCACCAAAGCCAGCAGAATGCTGGGGAAGGCCGTCATGGCGTCGTTGAAGCGCATCAGCGCCTCGTCCACCAGACCGCCGAAGTATCCGGTGCAGGCTCCCACCGCCGTGCCGCACACCGCGCCAACAGCCACGGTGCTCACCGCGATGAGGAAGGTGGTGCCCGCGCCCCGGAGGACCCGGCTGAAGATGTCCCGGCCGAAGCTGTCCGTCCCCAGCCAGTGGGCCAGGGAGGGCCCCTCCAGCTTGGGACCTGCCATCAGGGCGTCCGGGTCATAGGGCGTCCACACCAGGCCCGTCAGGATCAGCGCCGCCATAAGGCCGGTGAGGATCAGCCCCGCCAGGAGATATCCGTTCATCTTCCGTCTCATGACGCACCTCCCAGCCGCAGGCGGGGGTCGATCCGCTGATTGACGATGTCCGCCGCCGTGCCCGCCAGCACCACCCAGAAGGCCAGGATCACCACGATGGCCTGCACCACCGGATAGTCCCGGTTGGAGATGGAGGACACCAGCAGCCTCCCCAGCCCGGGGATGGCGAACACCTGCTCCACCACGATGCCGGCCGCCACGATCTCCGCCATGGTCTGGGCCAGGAAGGTCACCACCGGCACCAGGGCGTTGCGCAGCACGTGGTGCCGCAGGACGCCGGAGCGGTCATTACCCCGGGAGATGGCGGTGCGGACATAGTCCTTCCGCATTTCCCCCTGGATGGTGGAGCGGAGCATCCGCACCGTCATGGCGATCCGGGGGACGGCGATGGCCACGGCGGCAAAGAACAGATATTGGAGCGCCCCGGCCGGGTCCGTTCCCAGATCCGGGAACTGGCCGTGGACGAACCAGTGGAGGGTGATGCTGAACAGCCAGGAGATGAGGATGCCGGTGAAAAACGGCGGCACCGCCATGCACAGCTGGTCCAGCACCGTCCCCACGGCGTCTCCCAGCCGGCTCCGCCCCCGGGAGGCCCACAGCCCCACCGGGACGGACACCACGGCGATCAGCAGGAAGCTGATGAGGCTCAGCCACAGGGTAATGCCCACCTTGGGGGCGATCAGCTCCCACACCGGCTGGCTGTAGCTGTAGGAGGTCCCCAGGTCCCCGGTGAAGAACCCCCCAAGCCAGGAGACATACCGCACCAGGAAGGGCCGGTCCAGTCCCAGCTGGGCCTCCAGCTCCGCCACCCGGTCCGGCGTGGCCTGGGTGCCCAGCATGATCTCCGCGGGGCTGCCGGAGATCAGATCAAAGGCCGCAAATGCCAGAAAGGAGACGATGACCATGGTGACCAGCAGCATCAAGATCCGCTTGCATACGTACTTCATGGCATCATCTCCCCTCCGGGACCGCGGCAAACGCTCTGCCGCGCATGGAACTTATGCGGTGTAATGGACCGTGGACAGGTCCATCACGTAGATGGGATAGAACTGATATCCCTCCAGGCCGTTCCGCAGGACCACCAGGTCCGCCAGGTCCTGGATGTAGACGTTGGCGGCGTGCTCCGTCAGGTTCCGCTCCATCTGCTTGTAGAGCTCTGTCTGCTCCGCGTCGTCCGCCGCAGCCTGGGCCTGCTGGAACAGGGCGTCATAGTCCGCGTTCTGATAGTTGATAAAGTTGTCGTCCGCCGTGGAGACGAACCGCTCCAGCAGGGCCCGGGCGGTCATGTTGGAGGCGTCCACGCCGATCACCGTGGACTGGAACTGGCGGTTGGTGTAGGTCTCATCCACCCAGGTCCCCCAGTCCACCGGCTGGATCTCCGCTGTGATGCCCACCGCCCGCAGCTGCTCCACCAGCACGGTGGCGGTGTCGATGTGGGGCTGGTAGTTGGAGGGGACCGTGATGGTCATGGAGAACCCGTCAGGATACCCCGCCTCCGCCAGAAGCTCCCTGGCCCGGTCCGGGTCATAGGAGTAATAGTCTGTCAGGTCCTCCACAAAATATTTCTGGAAGGCCGGATACATGCTGGAGCCGATGGGGCTGCCGTACCCGTCAAAGGCCAGGTCAATGATCTGCTGCTTGTCCACGGCATAGCACAGGGCCTGCCGCACCAGCTCGTTGTTGAAGGGCTCCACGGCGTTGTTCAGGTACAGGGCCTGTACCAGGTTCATGGTGCCCTCCAGCACCTGGAAGTCGTCCCCCAGCTGGGCCACCTGGGTGCTGGTCAGGTGGGCGAACATGTCGATGGCCCCGCTCTGCAGGCTCATCACCAGGCTGTCCGCGTTCTCGATGATCCGGAAGGTCACCTTGTCCAGCTGGGCCGGGGTGCCCCAGTAGCCGTCGAACCGCTCCAGAACGATGGAGTCCTGGGCCGTCCGGGACACGAATTTGAAAGGCCCGGTGCCCACGGGGGCGGTGGCCTGGTCCGGATAGTCCTCCGGCAGGATGGCCAGGGTCAGATAGGACAGGAACTCACTGTCCGGCTGATCCAGGGTGATGGTCAGTGTGGTGCTGTCCGCATCCATGCTGGAAATCGCAGAAAGCGCCGGGATCAGGGGCGTGCCCTCTGAATCGTCGGCGCAGCGTTTGATGGAATATACAACATCCCGCATCTCTACCGGATCGCCGTTGTGGAACTGTACCCCTTCCCGCAGGGTGAAGGTGTACGTGGTCTGATCCTCAGAGATCTCGTAATGGTCAGCGACCGCGGGGATCAACTCTCCCTCGGGGGTGGGCTTCACCAGTCCCTCGAAGACGTTGAACATGACCTCCTTGGTTCCTGCCGCCACCGCAAGGTGAGGGTCAAGACTCTCGTCCAGGTCCTGCGCGATGCCCACCACGATCTCATTCGCCTGGGCCCGCGCTCCGGTAGAGCCGTCCGCTGTCTGTCCGTCCTCTGACGCCTGCTCTGTGCTGCCGCCTCCGCATCCGGTGAGTGCGGCGCTCAGGAGGCCCGTCAGAAGAAGGAGTGCCAATAGCCTCTTCTTCATGGTTTTCTCCTTTGCATCACTGCTCATTTCGAGTCAGTGTTGGGCGGAAGCTGTCCGCCCTGACAGAAATGTTCGGCTCTATTCAATTTTATCAGGAGCCTTGCGGGATGCGTTATTTTTATAACGTTCTCCCCGCCAGGGTGTATTGTACACGAACGGCCCTGGGATTGCAAGGCTTTTCCCAAAAAAAGTGCCGAGCGCGCCGGGGTGCGAAAAGTTCATAGTTCCTCCATATTTATGCAATTGAATTCTGCCGGGCGCCGTGCTATACTATTTTACATTCTGTTTGATGAAACTGTCCACCGGGAGGTGTCCCATTTGCAGGAAAAAAAGCTGCTGTTCATTCTCAATCCCCGGGCCGGGCGCAACAAGCCCCACGGCCCGCTGTTCGACGCGCTGGCCATCCTCTCCGGCGCCGGCTATCTCATCCGGATCCATGAGACCGCCGCCCCGGAGGATGCTGCCGAGACTGTGGCCCGAGAGGGGAAGTCGTATGACCTGATCGTTGCCGCCGGCGGAGACGGGACCCTGAACGAGGTCATCTCCGGCCTCATGCGGCTGGACGCCCCTCCGCCTCTGGGCTATCTCCCCCAGGGGACCACCAACGACTTCGCCTCCAGCCTCCAGATCCCCCGGGACCCGGCGGCGGCCGCCGAGCGGATCGCCCAGCGGAATGTCCGGGCCCTGGACATCGGCCAGTGGAACCAGCGGAGCTTCATCTACGTGGCGTCCTTCGGCGCCTTCACCCGCAGCTCCTACGCCGCCTCCCAGGCGGCCAAGAACGCCCTGGGGCACTTTGCCTATATCCTGGAGGGCATGAAGGATCTCAACACCCTCCGCCCTTATCACATCCGCCTCACCGCCGACGATGAGGTGCTGGACGGGGACTATCTGTTCGGCGCCGTGTGCAACTCCACCTCCATCGGCGGGCTGATGAAGCTGGACCCCGAGCGGGTGGTGCTGGACGACGGAAAATTCGAGATGCTGCTGGTCCGCAGTCCCAAGACGGCCATTGACCTGCAGAACCTGGTGCTGGCCCTGCTGAACCAGCAGTACGACAGTCCCGGCCTGGTGTTCCGCCACGTCTCCTCCCTCCGGCTGGAGACGGAGGAGGAGCTCCCCTGGTCTCTGGACGGGGAATACGCCCCCAGCGTGCCGGTGGTGGAGATCTCCAACCGGCAGCGGGCGCTGAGGATGCTGCTGTGAGAGAGCTGGAGAGCCTGCGCCGCCACTACGGCGGCCATATCCCGGGCCTGCTGGGAGCCCGGCACAGCTATGCCGTCCTGTGCCCCCTGGTGGAGCGGCCGGACGGCCTGCACCTGCTCTACGAGGTCCGCGCAGCCGCCCTCCACCGTCAGCCCGGGGAAGTCTGCTTTCCCGGCGGCCGCATGGAGGCGGGGGAGACCCCGGAGCAGTGCGCCCTCCGGGAGACGGAGGAGGAGCTGGACATCCCCCGGCGGGAGATCGAGATCCTGGGCAAGCCGGACTTCATCTGCAATCAGGCCGGGTTCCTCATGCAGCCGGTGCTGGGCCTGGTGTCCGCCGCCGGCTTTGCCGCCATGGCCCCCTCCTCTGCGGAGGTGGGGACCACGTTCACCGCCCCGCTGTCCTTCTTCCGCCAGACCCCGCCGGAGCAGTACGCCTATGCCCTGCTGCCGGAGGTGCCGGGGGACTTCCCCTATGAACACGTGGGCATCCCCGCCGACTACCGGTGGGACCGGGGACGGGTGGAGATCCCCATCTGGTACTGGCAGGGCCACGCCATCTGGGGCATGACGGCCCGGCTGACCCAGGACATTGCCCGTCATCTGGAATAATATCCAGCAGGGGGCCGGAGCGATGCTCCGGCCCCCTGCCGTATCTTCCTCACGTCCCCAGAAACTCCGGGGCATATCCGATGTCTTTTTCCCAGGCCCGGCCGTCATCCGCCGGGGAAAAGCCGAATTCCCGGCAGAATCGCTCCGCGGCCTCGGTCTCCGGCGCCGGCAGCCGCAGCCGGTCCCGGCCCAGGGGG
>ULTL01070314.1_pt1 | contig 10106 bp, 9 predicted proteins | sample 1957531 | NCBI WGS metagenome assembly ULTL01 (sample SAMEA4835732, study PRJEB28245) | human gut metagenome | biome: gut microbiome; material: fecal sample | place: Denmark | collected 2008 | reverse complement strand
TAGGCACCCTCGTTGATGGAAAACACGATCACCGCCGCAGGGAACGGATCAATGAGGATGCCCACATGGGGCAGGCCGTAAAACACCACAAACAGCTGCACCAGAAGGGGCGTGCCCCGGATGACCCAGATGTAGAACCGGCACAATTCCTTCAACGCGGGGATTTTTGCAAACTGTACTAAAGCCACCGCCACGGCGATCACCATGGCCAGAGAAAAGGAAATAACGGTCAAGGGGATGGTCATGGTCAGCCCGGGCAGCAGGATCTGCCAGAAGGAATCGGCCAACAGGCTCCATAACTCACTCATATCATTCAGCACACTCTTTTCCATTCTGGTTCTGTTCAAAGGATTCCACTGTGGGTGAGCAAGGGACTCTTTCAAACAGGCACTCTAATTTGATGCCTACATTGTAAAATGGAAAATTTGAAATGTCTAATGCTTATATTGGATTTAGAGAAATACGAATTTTGTATAATACTGGGCACATGAAATTGGCGGGGTGCTTGCGCTTGATCCCGTCATATAAATTCAATTCTTGTATAACTGCAGATTTGAAAAAGGCATTTCACATTTCTTGTATAAGGTAGTATGCTTTGATTGAAAACTGCGATGGAATCAGTAGTGGACAGTGCCGTTTCACATCACACTTGGTGAAAATGGATTCAATTTTGGAACGGAGGCTATGTATGAAGTACACACAATTGGGTAATTCGGATTTGAATGTATCTCGTATCTGCATGGGGTGCATGGGCTTTGGGGACGCCTCCAACGGCCAGCACAGCTGGACCATTGACGAGGCGCACTCCCGGGAGATCATCCAGCGCGGTCTGGAGCTGGGCGTCAACTTCTTCGACACCGCCATCGGCTATCAGAGCGGCACCAGCGAACAGTACCTGGGCCGGGCCCTGCGGGATTTTGCCAGGCGGGATGAGGTGGTGGTGGCCACCAAGTTTCTCCCCCGCACCAACGAGGAGATCGAGGCAGGTGTTTCCGGACAGGAGCACATCCGCCGTCTGTTGGAGAAAAGCCTGCAAAACCTGGGCATGGACCATGTGGACCTGTATATCTACCACATGTGGGACTATCAGACGCCTCTCTATGACATTCTGGACGGTCTCAACCAGATGGTAAAAGAGGGCAAAACCCGGTATATCGGCATCTCCAACTGCTTTGCATGGCAGCTGTGCAAGGCCAACGCCCTGGCCGAAAAGGAGGGCTTCGCCAAATTCGTCTCCGTGCAAAGCCACTACAACCTGATCTTCCGGGAGGAGGAGCGGGAGATGGCGCCCTTCTGCCGGGAGGAGAACATCGCCATGACACCGTACAGCTCTCTGGCCGGCGGCCGCCTCTCCAAGCACCCCGGAGAGACCTCCAGGCGGCTCCAGGAGGACAGCTATGCCCAAATGAAGTATGGCGGCATGGTGGCTCAGGATGCGCCCATCATCCAGCGTGTGGCAGAATTGGCTGAACGGCATGGCGTCTCCATGACGGAGGTCTCCCTGGCCTGGCTGCTGACCAAGGTGACGGCTCCGGTGGTGGGGGCCACCAAGCTCCACCACATCGAAGGGGCGGCGAAAGCGGTGGATCTGGAGCTGACCGACGAGGAGTGCGCCTATCTGGAGGGACCCTATGTCCCCCATCCCCTGGTGGGCGTCATGGCCCAGAACACGCCGGCCGCGGCGAAAGAGAGTCACGTCTGGTCCACCGGAAATCAGAAAATTTGAATGCCTGAAAATCCGCCGAGGAATGGCCCCGGCGGATTTTTTTGCTCTAATTCCCCGACAAGTCGTGTGTCAGCCACTGCGCCTGTAACAAGCGCACCAAAAACAGTACTCCACGGGTGCACAGCTCCAGGCGCATGGCCAGCCAAACGCCTACCGGCCCCAGATGGGAGGACTTGGCGGAGCTTAGCACATTGCCGCTTCATTCTTTTGCCGCTCCCTGTGTTTTGCCCTTAATTTTTCTCCACGAGCGTCCGTGAGACTATAAAACGCGTCAGCATTCCTCGGAATGTGGTGAAATCTCTAAGGGGTAATTCTAATGTATCTTTAAGCTACTTGTGGTATTTTAATTTGGGTGATTAGAATGAAGCTTCTATTTGCAGAGGACGAGGTCAGCCTGTCAGAGGCAGTGGTGGATATTTTAACCTATCACAATTACCAGGTGGACGCGGTGTACGACGGTGCGGATGCCCTGGCTTATGCCCGGGCAGAATCCTATGACGGGATGATCTTCGATGTTATGATGCCGAAGCTGGATGGCTTTGAGGTTCTGAAGCTGCTGCGCGGTGAGGGCTGCCGGACACCCATCCTGCTTCTGACGGCAAAAGCCGAGGTGGAGGCGCGCATTCAGGGGTTGAACCTGGGCGCAGACGACTATCTGCCCAAACCCTTTGATATGGGGGAGCTGTTGGCCCGGGTCCGGGCAATGCTCCGGCGGAGGGAACAGTATCAGCCGGATGTGCTGACCTATGGCGGTCTCTCTCTGAATTCCCACAGCTGTGAACTGTGCGGAAACGGACGGTCCGTCCGGCTCTCCAGGCTGGAGTACCGGCTGATGGAGGTCCTGATGTTCAATTGTATGCACAGATGAAAAATGGTATAATCTGTTGCAAGAATAAAGCATCAAGAAACTTTAAAGCGGAAGTGACGTTCATGAAAGAAAAGAAGCCAGTTTACAATGGATACGAAGAACGATATGCTACAGGTGAAGAACTATCCAAGCTATTTGAAGGCCAGTATATGACAACTGGGAGACATCACTCAGTTGTACTTGGACTATCGATTCCAGACTATCTTTGGTTTTTGGGCGTTGATGATCAGAGAATTTACAGGATATTTATAAATCAATTCTTTTGTAGACTGATGAAAGGTGATACCGATGGGTTAATATCGTTCTTTGGACACACGGTTCTTAGCGATGTAAGGTTATCTGTCAAGCCCGAAGATATACAACTACATAAGTTTTGTCCTATTTGTGGTGCCCCGATGAAATTTAAGCAAGGGAAGTATGGGGAGTTTTTAGGGTGCTCTAGTTATCCAGCATGTAAACATACTGCTAAAATACCTATCATTGGAAATGTTGAAAGTAACATGGGGCAGATTATCGAGTATTGGAAAAGCCATACTAAGGGAGGGAAATAAAGTGAGAAGCAGATTTTGTTTGGGAGCACTTTTAATCATTCTACTTGCCATATTAGTTGGGTGTACTACATCTACCACAAATCCTGGGTCTGGTAATAACGATACAGAATCTTCTGAAACTCCAGCTGAACCGTTGAGCGATAGTGAAATCAAACGAATGTACTCGAATCCATCAGATTATATTGGATCAACTGTTGAGCTTGTGGGCGTCATTTTTGGTGGCGTTGATTATGATGGCGACGGTATATACTTCCAAATGTGGGCAGACCCTGAAAATATCGACTATAATACTGTTGTAGCTTATTTTGCCCCTGAATTAACACTTGAAGATGGACAATATATTCGTATATCTGGAACTGTTATTGATGTGTTTGAAGGCGAAAATATGATGGGAGGACAAATTGTTGCACCTGCCATACAAGCAGATACACTCGAAGTAATATCATACAAAGATGCTGTAAGACCAACAGTTGCTACCGCTACAGCAATCAACAATACTGTCGAGCAGTATGGATATTCTGTAACTGTTCAGAGTGTAGAACTTGCCGAAAAAGAAACACGGGCTTATATAACTGTAACAAACAATGGAAGTAGCGAATTCAGTTTATATGGCTTTAATATGGTTTTGATACAGGATGGTACGCAGTATGAGTATACGCCTAATTACATGGCTGACTATCCAGAATTGCAATCAAGTATACGAACAGGAATAACAACAGAAGGTGTCGTGGTATTTCCTGCCATCCAACAGGAACCATTCCAGATAATTATGGAAGCAAGTACATATGACTGGAACCAGCCCCTTCAAGAGTACGTCTTCGATTTTAATATAGCTGAATAAACAAGAGGCAGGAGCCATAGCGGTTCCTGCCTCTTGTTATGTCCCCTAATGAATAAATCTACATTAGGTTAAGCTAATTCTACTCCGGGAACACAAAAGGGAATTGGGAGTTGGGAAATGCGGAACGGAGTAGATCCCAGGGAAAAGTTTCGCCTCCGGTATTATGATGGGGACCTGTCCGTGATCCGGCTGGAAAAAAAGAGCCGGCGCAATGGGCTGGGCAGCAAGGTGAGCGCGCCGCTGAGTCCGCAGGAGGCACAGAGCATTGTGGATGGGGCCCGCGGTTGGATGGCCGGATGCGGAAGGCCGCTGGTGGAGGAGCTGTACCACAAAATGGCGGTTCAGGGGCTCCGGCCTAAAACCATTGTGGACTATACCAGGGAGGCCTTTGTATACGCCCCTGGAAATGTCCGGGTGACGCTGGACCACCACCTGCGGACCGGGCTGCAGTGTGTGGACTTCCTGAATCCGGACTGCGTGACCGTTCCCGCCGGGGACGCTTCCGCGGTGCTGGAAGTGAAGTGGGACACATTCCTCCCTGATCTGATTTGGGACGCGGTTCAGCTGGCGGGGAGAAGAACCGCCCCCTTCTCCAAATATGCAGCCTGCCGGCTCTACGGATGACACGGCAGATTCAGAAAGGATGGTCATTTCATGACTTTTAGCGATATTTTCACCTCCAGCTTCCTGGACAACATTTCCAGCGTGACGCTGCTGGACATGGGGATGGCGCTGCTGTTGGCCTTCGGCCTGGGGCTGTTTATCTTTCTGGTCTATCAAAAGACCTTTTCCGGCGTCATGTACTCCTCCAGCTTCGGGGTGGCCCTGATCGCCATTGCCATGATCACCACTGTGGTGATTCTGGCGGTGACCAGTAATGTGGTGCTCTCCCTCGGCATGGTGGGCGCCCTGTCCATCGTCCGTTTCCGGACGGCGATCAAGGAGCCGCTGGACATCGTGTTCCTCTTCTGGTCCATCGCGGTGGGAATCGTCTTGGCCGCCGGCATGATCCCCCTGGCTGTGATCGGCAGCGTGTTCATCGGCCTGATGCTGTTGGTCTTTGTCAACCGGAAGTCCCATTGGAATCCGTACATTGTGATCCTGCGGTGCAGCAGCGCCGAGGGCGAGCGGACGGCCCGGACCTTCCTGGAACATCAAGTGCGGCGCTGTGTGGTGAAAAGCAAGACAGTCCGCCTGGGCGAAGTGGAGCTGACCATGGAGGTCCGGCTGCTGGATGAGGATACCGAGTTCATCAATCAGCTCTCCCAGATGGACGGGGTGGACAGCGCGGTTCTGGTCAGCTACAACGGCGACTATATGGGATGAGGAGGGCGGTCCTGTGTCAACAAGCAAGCATATTGACGTGATCTGCCTGGTGGGAGCCTGCCTGACCCTGCTCCTGACCATGGCCTTTGTGTGCGGAGAAACTCTGGGACTTCAGGCGGCAGATGTGGAAATGGGGTATGAGTCCCGGCTGTTTGACACCTCCCAGGTCCACACCATTGACATTCTCATGGAGGACTGGGACGGATTTTTAGAGACCTGCCAGGATAAGGAGTACGCTCAGTGCTCTCTGGTCATTGACGGCGAGACCTACGGCAGCGCGGCGATCCGGGCGAAGGGGAACAACTCCCTCTCCTCTGTTTCCGCCTACGGCAATAATCGGTACAGCTTCAAAGTGGAATTTGACCACTACGACAGCTCCAAGACCTATTATGGCCTGGACAAGCTGAACCTCAACAATTTGATTCAGGACAACACCATGATGAAGGACTACCTGGTGTATCGGATGATGGGGGACTTCGGTGTGGCCGCGCCCCTGTGCAGCTATGTCTATCTGACGGTCAACGGAGAGGACTGGGGGCTGTATCTGGCGGTAGAGGGGGTGGAAGAGGCCTTCCTGCGGCGCAATTACGGCAGCAGCTACGGGGAACTCTACAAGCCGGACAGCCTGAACGACGGCGGCGGCCGGGCAAGCAATGACGATGTCAAGCTTCAGTATGTTGACGATGACCCGGACAGCTATTCCAACATTTTCAACAACGCCAAGACCGACGTAAGCCAGGCGGATCAGGAGCGGCTCATCGCCTCCCTCAAACAACTCAGTCAGGGGGCGGACCTGGAGGAGATCCTGGATACAGACGCCGTGCTGCGCTACTTTGTGGTCCACAACTTCGTGTGCAATTTTGACAGCTACACCGGCTCCATGGTCCACAACTACTACCTCTATGAGGAGGACGGCGTGCTGTCTATGATCCCCTGGGACTACAATCTGGCGTTCGGCAACTTTCAGGAACAGATGAGCGCCACCGAGCTGGTGAACTTCCCCATTGACACGCCGGTATCCAGCGGTGATCTGGAGTCCCGTCCCATGGTGGCATGGATCTTCCAGGATGAGAGCTATACCCGCCTGTATCATCAATATTTCAGCCAGTTTCTCACCGATTTCGATGACAGCGGGGTGCTGGAGGAGAGGATCGACGCCACGGCCGCGCTGCTCGACCCCTATGTGCAGCTGGACCCCACAAAATTCTGCACCTATGGAGAGTTCCAAACGGTGGCGGACACGCTGAAGGAATTCTGCAGCCTCCGGGCCCAGAGCGTCTCCGGGCAGCTGGCGGGTACCATCCCCGCCACCAGCGACGGGCAGGCCGCGGATTCTTCCACCCTGATAGACGCCGCCGGGCTGGAGTTGTCTGACCTGGGATCTTCCAGCGGCGGTGCGCCTGAAAATTCCGGTCAGGGCGGAGATGTTGCCCGTGGGGACCAGGAAGGACCACAGGGGCGCAGAGAACGGGGAGGCGAAACAGGTTCTGCCCCTGGAAACCTGACCGCTTCCGCATCGATATCTGACCGAGGTGTGATAACTGCCTCCCTTCTGGCAGAAAACAATGTACCTGTTCAGGCCGTGCCGGGAACCGGGGCACAGACGGCCATGGAACCCCCGGCGGAAGCGCAGGACGCCACGTCTGCGGATCTGCCGAATCAGGCACAGGAGGAAACAGCCCCGGCTCCGGAATCCGAAGAAACAGTGCCGACAGAGGCCCCAGCTTCCGAGTCGGAAAGCGAGGGCAATGACTTCACACAGGAGGGCGGCACCCCAACGCCGGAAGACAGTACTCAAACACAGCAAACTGAGGAACCCATGCAGGAGGGCAGCAACATCACAGACGGGGCACAGGGACAGATGACCGATTCATTTGGCAACCGGAACCAGGCTGGGCAGGGTCAGCCGGCGGAGGCCCAAGGAACGCAGCCGGGAAGTAATCCGGAAGAAGATTCCGCCGTTCAGGCGGAACGGGAAACCGCAATTCTTTTAGCGGCATCCCTGGTCTGCCTGCTGATCGGGCTGACTGCGGTATTTTTGTACCCAAGGAAACACTGATCATTTCCTGTTAATTCAAAATGGCTATAAGGAGATTCTATCATGAGGACGAAATTAACAGCAGTCTTGACCGCTCTTTCTCTTTTCATCACGCCGCTCTCTCCTGGAATCACCATCGCCTCCGCTGCAGAGGAGGCGATGGTGATCAGTACGGACGGGCTGGAGCTGATCAAAGAATTGGAGGGCTTTTCTTCCGAAGCATACCAGATCGGCGGACAGTGGTACATAGGCTACGGAACCGGATGTGAAGAGGCGGATTATCCGGATGGTATTACCCAGGATGAAGCGGAGGAACTCCTGCTTGAGGCACTGGACGACATGGGAAATACGTTGTCCGCGTGGCTGGAAGAGTACGAAGTCACACCGACCCAGGCACAGTTTGACGCCCTGCTGAGTTTTACCTACAACCTGGGCGAGGGGTGGATGACGGAGGATTGCAGCCTTGTGGGTCTGCTGGCAGGAAGTTCAGACAGCTGGACGGACATTGACCTGGTCAATGCGTTGGGCGTATGGTGCCATGCGGATGGGGCAGTGAATTCCGTCCTTGTGCAGCGCCGGCTCCGGGAGGCCTGTCTGTTCCTCTATGAAGACTATACCGGGGAATACACCGAAGCCTTTGTTTCCGTGACGCTGGATGCCGGTGACGGCACAGTGGAACAGGATATCATCTTTTATGAGCGGGGGGCAACCCTTGGAGTTTTTCCAAGTGCGGAACGTGCCGGGTATGAGTTGACCGGCTGGCAGACGGAGGATGGCCGGCTTTGGGCGGAGGACGATATTGTTCAGGAGGATTTGGCGGTATCCGCGCTCTGGGAGGCCGCCGAGACCGCAGTTCCCCTGTTTTCCGATGTCTCTGAAGAAGACTGGTTTTATTCCTATGTGCAGGAACTGGGTCAGGCAGGTGTGGTGGCCGGATATCCGGATGGCACCTTTGGGCCCTATGATCCTGTGACACTGGGTACAGCCCTTGCGCTGATCCTCTGCAGCGCAGGCTATGAAGATCAGGAGATGACCAACAGTCACTGGGCCAGCGGTTACCTGGAGCTGGCACTTTCCCTGGGAATTCTGGAGGGCATTGGGGAGGAGACCCTGGACGACTCCGCCAGCCGTCTGCTGATTGCGCAGATGGCCGCCAAAACATGGAACCTCTCTGCGTCCCAGGCGTCCTCTCCCTTCTCCGATACGACAGATGGATTTGTGACATCACTCTATGAGGCCGGGATTGTACAGGGAAGTTATGGCGCGGATGGTTCTCTGATCTATCAGCCGGACAGCGCCATCAGCCGTGCGGAGATAACCGTCATTCTTTCACGCATGCTGGAGGGGCAGGAAGCCGCCAATTTGGATGAGACCGAGGCAGAACAGACAGAGCAGGAAGAGCCGGAGCAGATTGCCTATGGCTCCTATCTGGTGGATGTTCTGGAGGATGTGCCGGTCAATTCCTATGATGCGGATGCCTTTTATCAAGAGGACGGGCGGATCTACTATGAGTCCGATACCGTGGAGACCCGCACCGGCATTGATGTTTCCGTCTATCAGGGAGACATCGACTGGGAGGCTGTAAAAAACGATAGGATCGATTTTGCGATCATCCGGCTGGGATTCCGGGGCTATGGAGAAAGCGGGTCGATGAATCTGGACCGCAATTTTACCGCTAATCTGGAAGGAGCTATCGCTGCAGGCCTGGACGTGGGGTCTACTTTTTCTCCCAGGCTATTACAGTGGAAGAGGCGGCTGAGGAGGCGGAATTTGTCCTCGAATATTTGGATGGATATGATCTGACCTACCCCGTGGTCTTTGATTGGGAGGTGATCGGGACAGAATCGGCCCGTACTTACGGCCTAGATACGGAAACGCTCTGCGCCTGTGCGAATACATTCTGCTCCATGGTGGAGGAGGCCGGATATGAGGCCATGATCTACCTTACCAGTTATGCCGGGTATATCAAATATGACTTGAGCCAGGTAATGGAATATGACTTCTGGCTTGCGCAATACAGCGATACACCGGATTTCTATTATGATTTTCAAATGTGGCAGTATTCTTCCACTGGGAGTGTGGATGGAATTTCCGGCGATGTGGATCTGAACCTTCAGTTGATTCAAAAGGAATGAGGAAACACTATAATCAGCTGCACCTGTAAAGTGAAAGCAGACACCCTCAAAAATGTGGGTGTCTGCTTTTTATGGTATGTTCATTTCCCTGGCCCGCAAATACACCCGAGGCCATAAGCTAACACCTCGTATGCTGAACGAGCTCATCGAGAAGGGCGGAGTATTCAACGCTGAGAAGGTAGACGGGGTATGGGAGCAGCGGCTCCGTATCCACTATAACTGCGTAGGGGGCATTGAGATCCCGGAGCTGATCCCGCTGCCCGCCCCGGAGGTGTCCGTAAACACAAGAAAAGGCGTAGTCGTCAACTGCGCCCCATCCACCATCGCCGGATGAAATCGGCGAAAAAAGCGAGTGTTCTTACAGCTTTTCAAATGCTGTAAGAACACTCGTCATGGTGCGGATGACGGGACTCGAACCCGTACGGCCATGGGCCACTAGCACCTCAAGCTAGCCAGTCTACCAGTTCCAGCACATCCGCAGATTGCCTCAAAGGTTACTTAACTATTATAGCTGTGCAGAGTGAATTTGTCAACTGAAATATTCCAACATATAGAGAAAAATATTGTAGGACTACAATACATATTGGACAGAAGAATAAAAAAGGATGAAGGATAAGGCCT
>ULTL01009846.1_pt1 | contig 10111 bp, 10 predicted proteins | sample 1957531 | NCBI WGS metagenome assembly ULTL01 (sample SAMEA4835732, study PRJEB28245) | human gut metagenome | biome: gut microbiome; material: fecal sample | place: Denmark | collected 2008 | reverse complement strand
TGCTGTTGCGGATCAGGTTATCCAGCATCCGCCGCAGAAGGGCGGCATCGCCCTCCATGCAGGCGGTACATCCTGGACGCTCTCCGGAAAATTCAAACTCATACCGATCTGGCAGGCCGCCGTTGAGCACCTCGCTCACCGCCTGACGGCCGATCTCCACCAGATCGACCGTCTCCCGGCGGATAGGCTGGAGGGCATACTCCAGTTTGGTGGTCAGGTTCAGATCGTCCACCAGGGATTTCAGCCGCTCTCCCTGCCGCCGGATGATCCCGGCCTGCTGCCGGGCCTCGGTTGAGAGGGCGTCGTTGTCCTCCAGTTCGCCGGCATAGCCCAGCACCATAGAAAGGGGCGTGCGGATGTCGTGGGAGACCCCGCGAATCCACTCCACCCGGGTGTTGTCCTTTTGCATCAGATAATCTCCGGCCCGGTTGAGTCCGGCGTTGATCTCCGCCAACTCCCCGCATTCCTCCAGATGGTGGTGCTGTCCCTGGCTCAGGTCCTGAATTCCCCGCAAAATCGGGGACATAGCCTTTTCCACCCGCCGGGTGTTCCGCAGGAACAAAGAGATCAGCAGAAGCAGGTTGATGAGCAGGGCCATCGCTGCCCCCACTAAAAGCATCTTCAGGTAAGAGGTTTCCATAGAGAAATAATATTTGGCCTGGGTGCCGGGGGCGAATCCCACCACCATCAGCCTCCCGTCCGGCTGCCCCCATACCTTTACCGGATAATCCTGAAGGTACCAACGGCTGAAGGCCGCGATCCCGGCGCTGGTATAGGCCCGTGGCAGTTCTTCCGGCATACCCTGCTCCCAGACTACCGCACCGTTTTGATCCAGCAGCATCGCCCAGGCGTCGTTTTCTTGCAGCGAGACGGCCACGGTTTCATCTGCCGTCCAGATCCCGTTCCGCAGGGTGAGGTGGGCTTGGATTTCCTGGATCGAAACATCGTCCTCCGGCCCGCTCATATATCCGGCGGTCAGGATGCCGAGGAGCAGGGCAATATTAACGGCAAAGAACAACAGTAAGATCCCAATGGTGGAGGTGATATAGCGCCGGAAAAAACGCTGCACCGAGTTCACGACTTCACCCCCTTCAAATTGAGCCGGTAGCCCAGTCCTTTGGCCGTCACCAGGGAGACTGGCTTGGAGGGATCGGCCTCGATTTTTTCCCGCAGGTGCCGGATGTGGGTGGAGAGAGTGCTTTCATAGCCCTGCCAGAACGCGCCGCAGATGGTTTCGCACAGGATGCCGGTGGTGACGATCCGCCCGGCGTTCTCATAGAGTTTTTGAAACAGCTGGAGTTCCTTGGCGGTCAGGGAAATCTGCGCCCCGTTTTTCCGTACCTCCGCCTTCTCCAGGTCCACTGTGGAAGCGGCCAGTTCTACCGTCCGGGTTGGCTCTGGGTAAGCCCGGTGGAGGATGGCCCCCACCCGGAGCAGCAGTTCCTTGGGCAGGAAGGGCTTGGGGAGGTAGTCATCCGCCCCGGTCTCCAGACCCTCGATGCGGTCCTCTGCCTCACCCCGGGCAGTGAGCATCAGAACGGGGATGCGGCTGGTGCGGCGGATCTCCCGCAGGACCTCAAACCCATCCATTCCCGGCATCATCACATCTAAGACAATCAGCGCCGGCTGCTGCTCCCGCCAAACCTGGAGGGCTTCCGGGCCGGAGGAGGCGGTCACAAGATCCGCATAACCTGCCCGCCGAAAGATGGAGCACAGCATCTCCAAAAGAGCCCGGTCATCGTCTACTAATAAGATTTTAGGTTCCACATGGTTCGCCTCCTTCCACTGGCTTTATTATACCGCCAAAGCGACGGCCTGCCCATGTCTTTCAGAAAATCTCAGAGATAAATTAAGGTTGGCTCAGCGTTATCTCAAGGTACGGGTGCTATCCTGTTGGCACAACGTAAAGGAGGGTACCGCTTATGAGCGACTGTATCATCGAAACCAGAGGACTCACCAAACGATACGGGGATCAGGTCAGCGTCTCCAACCTGGATCTCCATGTGCAGATGGGGCGCATCTACGGCCTTTTAGGACGAAACGGAGCGGGAAAGACCACCACCATGAAGATGCTTCTGGGCCTGACCGCTCCCACATCCGGCACGGTGTCCCTCTTCGGCCAGCCGCTGAAGGGGAATGAAACGCGCATCCTGCCCCGCATCGGCAGTCTCATCGAGTCCCCGGGCTTCTACCCCAATCTGACCGGAACAGAGAATTTGCAGATCTTCGCCCGGCTCCGGGGTCTCAAGAGTCCCAACTATATCAAGAGCGCCCTGGAACTGGTGAACCTGCCCTACCGGGACAAGAAACGCTACGCCCAATACTCCCTTGGCATGAAGCAGCGGCTGGCCATCGCCCTGGCGGTGATGCACGACCCGGAGCTGCTGATCCTGGACGAGCCCATCAACGGCCTGGACCCCATCGGCATTGCCGAGGTGCGGGATTTCATCCGGGCGCTGTGCGAGGAGCGGGGCAAGACCATCCTGATCTCCAGCCACATCCTCTCCGAGATCGCCCTGCTGGCCGACGACATCGGGATCATTGATCACGGTGTTCTTCTGGAGGAGGAGAGCCTTGTGGAGTTGGAACAGAAGAACGGGAAAGTCCTCCGCTTTACCGTGTCCAACGCAACCGTGGCCGCCCAGTTGCTCCAGAAGGAGATGGGTGTGCGGGATGTTGCAGTGGAGAACGGGCGGGAGTTGACAGTCCGGGATCTGCGTCTGGACACCGGCGCGGCGGTGCGGCGGTTCGTGGAAGCTGGACTGGTGGTGTCTGACGCCCATCTCTATGAGGACACCTTGGAGGACTACTTCAAGCGTATCACAGGGGGTGAGGGCATTGCTTGATCTCCTGCGGTGTGAATTTGCCAAGCTGCGGCGTAAGCCTTTGTTCTTTGCCGCCGCTGCCGTGTCCGCACTGATCCCTCTGGGATGCGCCCTCTTTCTGCCGGATTTTCAGGAGTTCACCAGCGGGGCCGAGGCGGTGGACGGCATGATGTCCACCTTGTTCCAGATGAGCGCCTATCTGCTTTTGATGCCGGCCCTGGTGGTGCTGGCCTCCAACCTGCTTTTTGAAGAGCAGGACAACGACACGCTGAAAAACCTGATGACGGTGCCGGTGGGCAAGCCCGCTCTGGCTATGGCAAAAATGATGCTGCTGCTTCTCTTTGCCATCGCCTTTATGGCGGTGGGCGGTCTGGTGATCCTGTTCATCGTGCTGGCCGCTGGGTGGGAGCCGGTGGGCTTCCTGCGGCTCTTTTTCGTGGGGCTCGGCCAGGGGATCATGATGTGGGCCGGGGCCCTGCCCTGCATCCTTTTGGTGGTGCTGCTGAACCGGAGCTACATCATCTCCGTGATCATCACCTTTTTCTATACTGCCGTCAACTACATCTTCAGTATGAGCGAGATCTTTACCACACAGCCCTTCGGCCTGAACCTGGGGACACTGCTGCCCGGACCGCTGACCTTTCGCTGGTATTTTCAGTATCTCGACTTTTCCGGCCCCAGTGCCGAGATGGCGGCCCTGTTAGAGCGGATCAGCCCCTATTTTCTGAATACCGCCCAGGCGTTTCTGGTGACCGGTGTTGAGGCGGCAGTGTTTCTGACCCTGATCGCGTTGGTCTACAAGCGTCAGGGCGTCTGAGGAGGTGCAGCATATGTGGAATATCATGCAAACGGAGTGGCGGAAGCTGCGGCGATGCCAGATCCTGCTGGTGGGGATTGTGGCCCTGGCCCTCTGCCCGGTGGCCCAGTATGGAACGCAGTTGGTTGTGAACCCGGAGATCCGGGACCCCAACTTTGACTTTATCCACCTGTTCGCCAATGTAGTGTGGGGCAATACCCAGGTGTTTCTCCCCATCTCTCTGGTGATGATCGGCGGGTGGCTCACAGACCGGGAGAATACCCACGACACGATGAAGAATCTGCTCACCATCCCGGTGTCCTACCCAAAGCTCTTAGTGGGCAAACTGGCGGTCACCGGCCTGCTGGCCCTGCTGTTTGGCCTTTACAGCGTGGCTGTAACGGTGCTCACGGGGACGCTGGCAGGGCTTCCCGGACTGACGCTGGGGGTGATCCTCCAGCAGGGCGGACAGGTGGTGGCCGCGGCGCTGGCCACCTTCCTGGTCTGTATGCCCATGATTTTGATATTCGGCCAGATGCGGGGGGCCTATCTGGGCGGCTCCATCCTGACCTTTTTCCTGGGGTACTGCATGTTGTTCTTCAAGAGCGGGTTCCTGCTCTCCGCCTACCCCTTCTCCGCGGCGCTGGTACTGGCCGGCTTTGATATGCAGGCATACAACGGTGCTACCCAGGCGCCCAGCATTCCGCTGTCCCTTCTGGGCATGGGGGTTGTCATCGCCTTGACTGCGGTGCTCTTGCTGATGTCCCGCCCCAGCAGCAAGGGAGCGCAGGTGAAACCGAAGAAGGCCAAGGGCCGGGGCCGCCGGCAGACTGGGAGGATGACGCGATGAGAAAGAGCCGAAAAAGATGGAGACTGCTCCTGACGTGCGGCTTGCTCTGTGCCCTGCTGCTGTCCGGCTGTTCTGGCATGATGCAGGCCCTGGCGGATGGGACGGATGCGGTACTCAATGGCTTGGCGGAGGGAACGGATCAGGTCGCCGGCGCTCTGGCGGATATGACAGATGCAGCCCTCGGTGCCGCGGCTGACGCCACGGACGATTCGGTCAAGGACGCCCTTGTAGACGCCTACGGCTCGCTGATGGATACCGCCGGCTCTTGGGCGCTGATGCCGGACCGTTCCCTGCAGGGGGAGCGGGTCCCAGGCGAGGATGACTATACCGGCACTTATGCGGCCGACTACGATGACTTCTCCGGTACGGAACTGCTCTTCGGTGGCACCACGCTGAACCGGGAGGCCGGGAACACGGTAGAACTCACCTGCTCCCTCGATATTGAGGAAGGGGAGGCCGCCATCTTCCTGTGCTCCGGCTCGGAGGAACCGGTGCTCCTGCTGTCCGAGAGCGGGGATTACTCCGGCACCATCGAGGTGGGCGGTGGAAGCGTCTATCTCGGCGTCTGGGCCGAGGGCGTGACCGGGAGCGTGTCCATTCAGATTGAGTAATTGGCAGGGAAAAGTTCGTGCGTCGTAAAGCATTGATCATCACAGAGAGGCGTGAATTGTACCAACAACTTATAGAAAGCCTGCGGAACACCTGTCTGGAAATCGATTATGCGGCCTCCTATGCCCAAGCAGTGAATCGATGCTCCCGATTCCACTACATCCTGATAATTTTGGATATTCATTTTTCCGAGATGAACGGCATGGCAGTTGTCCGCTGTCTGCGCCAGTTGGAACAGGCCCCCATTCTTGTCCTGTCTACCTGCTATTCCAGGCAGGAGGAAATCGAGGTGCTGAATGCCGGAGCGGACGCCTACCTCCCCGTAGAAGGACCACTGGATCAGGAACTGCTTCTGGCCCATGCCTCGGCTCTGATGCGCCGATACCTGAGCGCCAATACCAGAGAATACGCTACGATTCAGATCGCCGACATCGGCCTGAAAATCAACCTGAACCTGCGGAAGGCTTTCCTGAATGGAGAGAATCTTCGCCTGACTCCGAAACAGTTTGATATACTGCAGCTCCTTGTGGATCGCATTGGGGAGATCGTGACGAAAGAAGAACTCTTCGAGATTGCCTGGAAGGGAAATTATGATATTTATGCGGATGACGCAATCAAGTACCATATCAGGGAACTCCGGAAAAAACTTGGTCAACACGGTATGGCCCATCTAATTGAAACCGCCTGGGGTGTGGGATACCAAATCTGCTTGGAAAATGAGTGACGCATCCGCCTCAAATTCTGCGGGGGGAATAAAACAAAGAAAAGCCTTTCGCCATTTACAGAAAGCCCATGCTCCGCTATACTGAAAGCAGAAAAAGAGGAGGTGCAGCAATGGCGGGCAGGCGGATCTGCGCCGGGTACTACCGGCGGTACGACGGCAAGGTGGTCTATGTGGTTTCTCTGGCCACGGATGCCGACACCGGCGAGGAGACGGTCATCTGGACCGCCTACCCCTTTGCAGATGTCCCCAGGTACTGCACCTCCAGCAAAAAATCCTTCTGCGCATTCGTGGAAATGGGCGGAGAGCGGAAAGCCAAGTACAAGCGGCTGACGAATATGAGAGTCTCAGAGGCCGCCATCGAGCGGCTGGAGGATGAGGGCTTCCGGGGGCCGGTGCGCAAAAGGCAGAGGCGACAACTGGAGGAAGAATACGACTCCCGCAAGTATCAGCAGTCTCTCTCCTACCTCGCATACGCAAAAGATCTCTGCGAGCACTACAACTTCGACCGGAGCAAATACCGTTTCTGCGTAAAGGAAAAACGGTTCGCCGCCATCACTAAAAGTGACTTCGCCAAGCTGAAAGAGGACTTGCAGTTCTTGGACAATGCCCTGAAAACGGTGCTGACTGCATACCAGGATTATTTCCGGGAGCGGTTCGTGGATGGTCTGTCCATCCGCAGGTACGCCGAGGCCCATCAGCTCAACCGGGGCAGCGTGGACTACCTGCAAAAAAAGTTTTTCTCTGCCCTGGCTCGTCTGCTGAAGGAGCGGGACGAGGCCGAGGGCAGGTGCCGCCTGCGGAAATCGGCGCAAAACTGAATCGACCCAATACCGGGCGGAGCGTCTGCTGACAAAGCAGGCGCTCTGTTTTTCTGTCAGAAGTATGTCAAAAGGATATAAAGTTCCCAATAGAAAGTAGAGGCGGCAATCAATGTGCAGATAAAGCCGGATATGACAAATCTATGTCACTTGAGTAATGTCCTCGGGTAAAGTAGTGGAGGGAAAAATTCAGATGACCAGATGGAAAAGGAATATTTATTTTGTGAGCTACTGTACTCAACGGGTAATAAGGTGAGAGGAACTTTTGGAAGGAGGCCGCGATTATGAAAGAATCCAGTTACAAAAGCTACGATGATCTGCCGCTGTTCCTGAACTCAGCAACGGTGGCAAAAGTCCTTGGAGTCTCTCCATCGTCAGGGTATGAGCTCATGCACGAGCCGGGCTTCCCGGTGCTGCGCATCGGCAACCGGATGGTGGTGCCCAAGGAACAGTTCATCCAGTGGGTGAAGGAACACACGGGAGGCGGCACATGAAGTATGGGATGGGAAACTATTTCTCTCTTCCCAACGAGATCTTCTTGCTGGGTCTGAGCAGCGGCGAGCTGGCGGTGTACAGTTTCCTGAAACGGTGTGAAAATCGAAAGACACATCAGTGCTGGCCCAGCTACAGGACCATCGGGCAGGCGGTGCGTATGAGCGAGAACACGGTACGCAAGTACACACTGTGCCTTGAGGAGCGCGGGCTCATCTCCACCGAGCCAACTGAAATCACCACCAGGGCTGGTCAGAAACGCAATGGGAACCTGCTGTACACGCTCCGTCCGATCCAGGAGGTGATAGATGAACACTACGACCGACAGCTGGAGCAGTTGGAGATATCTGCAGCGCGTCAACGGACGACAACGGCCCAGGCCAGCATGTGACCGCCTATGGGCCGCTGTGTGCGGAGATGGCAGTATGGGCAGGGTACAGACACTCCCGCACCACAAAGCGCGGTGTGGGGGCTGTGTGCCGTAGGCACCGGGATCGCCTGGGAGCCAAAATGAGCGGGTGAACCGAGGGGGCGAAAAGTGTGCAGGATAAAAGAGTGTAATCACCCTGTGCCACACCGTCCCGCAACGCGGGCCGGGGAAACGCTTTCAAGAGGTATTCAACCGCTTTTTCGTATCTTTTTGGCGGGACCGGTGCTATCACTTTTTTGGCGGTGTAATCAAATCTGTTATCACCTGGCCGTGAAGTGCTGCAGTTCGAGCGGGTCCCATGGTTTCAAATGTGCTATCACCACGATATGACAGATGAGAAAGTGAAATTCCTGATGCGGATCGATCCGGCCACAGACCGAAAGGTCAAAACCGCCATACCGTTGGCCAACTGCCGGAGCCAGAATGAGTTCGTGGAAAAGGCTCTGCAGTTCTACTGCGACTATGTGTTGTCCCAGGACTGCTTCTCCGTCCTGCCGCCCATGCTGGTGGCTGCGATCCGGGCAACGGTGCAGACCAGCGAGAACCATATCTGCCGGCTGATGTTCAAGCTGGCGGTGGAGATGGACATGATGATGAATGTCCTGGCCGCGGCCATGGAGATCCCGGAGGAACAGTTGCGGGAGCTGTGGGGCCGGTGCGTCCAGGAGGTGAAGAATACCCACGGCATGATTTCTTTGGATGACGCGGTGGAATACCAGAACGGCGGGGACGGGGTATAGAGATGGCAGGCGAAGCCGCCGAAGCCAGGCAAGGTGGAGCAACGAAAAGCCCCCGCCAAGACTGGCGGGGGCGGAGAATATGAATGGAACAGTCCATGCTTCAAAAGAGATACAGTTCCCGCAGGCAGTTGGCCTGGGCTTGCGTGATCTCTCCGCTCCACTGGGCGGAGTTGATGCTGCCGTACAGCTCACACCACAGGCAGTCCAGATAGGAGACATTTTCCGCCAGCCCTTTCCGGCAGGCGTCCAAATCCCGCTGGAGCGACGCAGGCAGGTCCTGCTCATCGAGCGGCTCCAGTTCCTCAGATGAAAGGGAACTGCTCTCTCCACAGCCGGAACCGCCCACATAGAACTCCGCCATATCGTCCAGCCGCAGGCAGGCCAGACGGCGGTGCTCTGTGCGGAGATGACCGCAGCCGCAGTCGATATCGATGATCCCATCCCCGTGCCAGATGCGGAAATCCTCGTCGTCCTTCCCGGTCAGAAAGTTCGTGGGCGTGTGGCCGACAACGCAAATGGTGTCCGGGTAAGGGCTCCTGCTCTCTGCGGACACACGGCCCCAGATACGGGTCTCGCGGTCAGCGCCTGGGCAGCCGTGGACGAGGTGGAACTTCTGTGCGCCAGCCGTGATGTCCAGTTGGTCCGGCAGGCCGGCGAGAAACCGCAGGATCATGTTCCGCTCATGGGGCGTCCTGTGATAGAGCAGCTCCCGGTAGGTGGACGCTCCGCCATTCTGCCGCCACAGGTCCCGCGCCCCGTACTCATTGTGAGGACCAAGGGTATCCAGACACATCTGCTCGTGGTTGCCCAGGAGCATGGTCATGTTGGGCGCAGCCATGATACGATCCAGAATATCCACGCCCATGGCGCCCCGGTCGATCACATCCCCGAGGATGTACAGGTGGTCGCTGTCAGAAAGTTGGATCAGATCCAGCAGCCGCTCAAATTTATCAAGCTCTCCATGAATGTCCGATACACAATAGATCATGGACCTCCCCCCTCCTCTCTGAATGAAGTGACTGAATCTTACCATAGCTTGTGGAAGGGTACAAGTTTTTCTCCACTCCTCAGCTCAAAAGCTGCGCCGCCTAAACAATAAAAAGGCCCCGCCAGAAACATCCAGGGCAAATTGATAACAATCTGATAACTGTGGTCAAACCGGGTAGCTATTCTCCGAGAGTTAGAGTATTGTGTGTGGATGAAAGGAGGCGAACGGCCATGGCAAAACGCAGACCATCCGGAGACGGCATGGTCCGGAAAAGAGAGGACGGCCGCTGGGAGGGGCGCATCGTGGCAGGCCATAAAGACAATGGCGATTCCATCTTCCGCTATGTCTACGCCGACACCCAGAAGGAGCTGACCGGAAAACTCCGCCAGCACATCGACCTCTACCAGGGGGTGGACCTGACCGAGCAGAGCAGGATGACCCTGGGAGAATGGCTTGACCAGTGGCTGGAGGATATCTCCGGGACCATCCGCCCCAACACCATGACCCGGTACCAGGGCACGGTGGCTCGGCACATCAAGCCCTATCTGGGGGATAAGCCCATCTCCCAGGTCAAGGGAAAAGACATCCAAAGGCTGTATGAAACACTGGCGAAGCGTGGGAACCGGAACACCGGCGAGGGACTGTCCAGCGGCACTGTCCGGGGCATCCACTCCATGCTCCATGAAGCACTGGGAGCAGCGCAGCAGGCAAGCATCATCCCGAGGAATCCCACCGAGGAGATTGAAGCTCCCAAGTTCAGCTACAAGCCCAAGAAGGTGCTGACAGACAAGCAGCTGGACAAGTTCATGGAGACAGTCCGGCAGGATGCTGTCTGGTAC
>ULTL01013138.1_pt1 | contig 10170 bp, 10 predicted proteins | sample 1957531 | NCBI WGS metagenome assembly ULTL01 (sample SAMEA4835732, study PRJEB28245) | human gut metagenome | biome: gut microbiome; material: fecal sample | place: Denmark | collected 2008 | reverse complement strand
TCGTCAGGAAAGGCGGTTGCTCTTTTGAACAACCGCCTTTCGCCATTTCTATCCGATTTGAGCAGAAAGGAAATCAGTCTATGACAAAAGAGTACGGGAGGTGTCGCTGATGCGGCTTGCCGCCGCACAAATCGCATAACCGGACTAATACGGCATGAAAGCAGTTTTCTGCACCCGCCTGCCCTTTCTGCTGTTTCATTGCGCCTATTGAGCACCTATGAAGGTTTTGAAGCCTTTATAGGTGCTTTTTGTCATCCACGGCACTTCTTCGCCGTGGGCTGCCGCTCCCCGCCGCCCTTCGTTTGGATTCGACCGCAACACCGAACAAAAACATCCAAACGGAGGAATACAACATGACAACGATCAACCTGCGGGAGCTTTACCCGTGGTACACCGAGGATACCTTTATCGAGGTTTCTGATGAAGTTGCCGCGTTTCTTGAAGAAGATAAGCGGCTTCAGATCAACTACGCGCAGTACATCCGCGACAACAAGGCGTTCTATTCACTGGACGCCGGCGACGGCATTGAGGCGGAGGCGCTGAATCTGCCGGAACAGCCGGACGAGGCGCTGGAGCGCATGGAACTGGAACGGCTGCTGAAAGAAGCAATGGCACAGCTCACGCCCGCACAGCGGCGGCGTGTTCTTGCTCATTTCGTTGAAGGACGATCCCAGCTTGAAATTGCGGCCAGCGAAGGTGTTGTTAAAAGCACAGTTTCGGAAGCGATTTCACGCGGACGGAAAAAACTCAGGAATTTTCTCAAAAAGTTTCGCTAACACCCCGAACTTTTGCCCGATTTTTCTTGAGGTATATGAGAGGGATATTATTCTCGCTCGCCTCTGCTCCTTGACAACCGCATAGACACCGGTATCAGCACAGACCCCGCGCGGCTGAAAAGCCAAGCGACAAAAGGCGCGCCGCCATGACGACAGACCTCCCGCCCTTCGGGACGGGCGGCTGTCCGAGCGATCTACGCGGCCTTTGACCCGATGCCCGGCAGCATCGGGCGCGATGACAGCGCGGGCGATACGCAACCCCAGCTACGGCCTCCCACTGACTTGAGGGGGATTCCTGCGGCGTTCGTGAGCCTTACAAGCCACGGCGCTGGTGGGAATGGGACAGCCTTGCCAAAGGCGGCTGATACCGGTCCCAGAGGCGATATATGCCTCGCGCCGGGGGCTGTGACAAATACGGCGGAACAAAACTACATGACACAACATACGCAGACAGCCGCGCCGGTGCAGTATCATGCAACATGACAGCAATCCCTCCGGCTCGGCTGCTCTGCCGGAACGAATACGAACAAGCCCCGCTGTCATATCGTGGCAGCGGGACTAAATTGATAAATCGGAGGTGCGTTTATGCAGAAGCAAGCCATCCCCAAAGAGCCGGTCGCCTCTTATAAGGAGATCAGGATCGGCAAAACCCTCTATCGCGTGACAAGCGTGTTTTCCGGCGAAAAGGACCTTGGCAGGACGCTGGAGCAGCTTGCGGTGCGCCGCGCCATGACGGAGCTGGACGCTCCCGCGGCCGCGCAGCCCTGTCACGCATCTTAACAGACAATCAGCCTCCCTGCGGCGGCATCCTTGCGCGAAAATGGTATCCCCGGTATCATATTCTTGCAGGGAAAACCTGCGAGAGCCATCACGCCGCACGGATGTATGAATCGCAGAGAATCGGGAGGTAAAATACAGATGATCGAAAAGACATACAACGTAGGCATCTATTGCAGGCTCAGCAACGACGATGAGCGCGACGGGGAGTCCGTATCCATTGAAAACCAGAAGCTCCTGCTGCAAAGCTATGTGCGTCAGCGGGACTGGAACGAGATCGCGGTGTACTGTGACGACGGGTACTCAGGTACGAATTTCGACAGACCCGGCGTCAAACGCCTCATCGAAGATGCAAAAGCCAAGAAAATCAACCTCATTCTGGTCAAGGACCTATCACGCTTTGGGCGTAACTACATCGAGTTCGGTCAGTACACGGACTACCTGTTTCCCTCGCTGGGCTGTCGGTTTATCGCGCTGAACAACGGCATCGACACCATGAGTGACAACGGCAGCACCGACGTCATGTGCTTTTTGAACTTATTTAACGAGTTTTACAGCCGGGACACCTCCAAGAAGGTCAAGGCGGTCAAAAGAGCCTGCGCGGAAAGCGGCAAGTTCATGGGAACCTACCCCGCCTACGGCTACAAGCGCGACCCGGAGGATAAGCACCACCTTGTCATCGACGAGGAGACCGCCCCTACCGTGCGCCGCATCTTCGCCATGCGCGCCGCCGGCATGGGCTTCCGTGCCATCGCCGTCACGCTCAACGAGGAGGGCGTTCTGCCGCCCGGTGCGCTCTACTATCAGCGCAAGGGGCGCAGCGACCCGCGCAACGTCAACCACAAGTGGGCGGAAACCACCGTCAAAGCTCTCATCCGCAGCGAGGTCTATATTGGGAACATGGTGCAGGGCAAAACCGGCACACTTTCCTATAAGTCCCGCAAGCTCATCAACAAGCCGGAGGAGGAATGGATACGGGTGGAGGGAACTCACGAGCCCATTATTTCCCGCGAGATATGGGATACCGTGGTCAGCATCGACAAAAAGAAGGTGCGCAAGACGCCGCCCACGGACGGCATCCGCAGCATCTTCACCGGTCTTGTCTACTGTGCCGACTGTGGCTTCAAGATGCGCAACCACATCGAGCGCTTCACCTATAAGGACGGAACGCCGGGGCGGTACAGCTCCTTTATCTGCGGCAACTATGCCAGAAGCGGCAAAAGCGCCTGCACCATCCACTCCATCTATGAGAATGTGCTGGAGGAGCTGGTGCTGACGGACATCCGTGAAAAGGCGCGCTTCGTCGAGTGCGACGGCGAGCGCCTTGCCGAGCAGATCAGCCGTATGAAGGAAAAGGAAAGCCGCAGCCGCGTCATCTCCTATGAGCAGGAGCTGAAAGCGGCAGCGGCGCGTATGGCGGAGCTGGAACGGCTGATGCAGAATCTCTATGAGGACAAATGCACCGGCACCATCCCCCAGACGGTCTTTCAGACGCTCATGCGGAAATACGAAACCGAACGGGCGGAAAAAGCCGCCGCCATCCCGGAGCTGGAGCAGAAGGTCAGAGCGCAGCTTGAGAACCGGCAGGACGCAAACCGCTGGATGGAGGTCATCCGCCGCTACACCGAGATCACGGCGCTGGACGAAAGCATCCTCTTTGAGCTGGTGGACCGCATTGAGGTGGGCGAGGCGCGGAAGGTCAACGGACAGCGCATCTGCGACGTCAAGGTGGTCTACCGCTACGTCGGCAGCGTGGACGACGCGCTGGCACAGGAGAGGCTGGAAGCGTATGAAAAAGCTATATAAGGTCGGCATCTATTGCCGGTTGAGCGTGGACGACGCCTCCAACTCCGCCAAGGCGAAAAACTATATCCCTGCTGATGAATCCGTCAGCATCGAGAATCAATATGAACTGCTTTCCAAATTCGTAATGCTCAACGGCTGGACGGAGGTCAAGACCTACCGCGACGACGGTTATAGCGGTGGAAATTTTCAGCGTCCCGGATTTCTGGAGATGCTGGAGGACGCGCGGCACGGCCTCATCAACCTAATCCTTGTGAAAGACCTATCACGGCTGGGCCGTGATTTTGTGGAGGTCGGACGCTATACCGACGTTATTTTCCCCTCGTTGGGCTGCCGCTTCGTATCCGTCCTTGACTGCCTCGACACCGAGGGCGACAACACAGATATGCTGCACTTCCGCAGTCTGATGAACGACTACCATTTGAAAGACCTCTCCAATAAGGTAAAATCTGTCCTTCACGCCAAAATGCGCAGCGGCCAGTATATCGCCGCCTACGCGCCCTACGGCTACCGCAAGAGCGATGAGGACAGACATCGGCTGGTGATTGACGAGGAAGCAGCCGCCGTGGTGCGCCGGATGTTTGAGCTGCGGCGGGCAGGCATGGCCTACGGCAAGATCGCCGCCGTGCTGAACAGCGAGGGCATTTTGTCCCCACGCTGGTATTGGGCAAAGCTGTACGGCAACGGCTCCTGCAAGTACGCGAACCTTTGGATGTACGCCACGGTGAAGAACATACTGACAAACGAAGTCTACACCGGAAATCTTATTCAGAATCAGACCGGCTCGCGCTCCTATAAGGACGACACCATGATCTATAAGCCGGAATCCGAATGGATACGGCATGAGGCTTTGCATGAAGCCATCATCTCGCCGGAGGTATGGAATGAAGTGCAGGCTATCAACCGGGAAAGGACGCGGCTCTCGGCGGACAACGCGCCGCCGAAGCCCTTTCTGTTCACAGGCAAGCTCGTCTGCGCCGACTGTAAAGCACCCCTTCAGGGCAACCGGGAGACGCAGCGCCGCAAGAACGGCACGTCCAAAAAGTACGTTTCCTATTTCTGCTCCCGTTATACGGCCTCCGGCTACGGCGCGTGTTCCCGGCACACCATCTATGAGATGACGCTGACGGAGCTTGTATTGAGCGAGATTCGCGCCCATGCCGAGGCGCTGGAACTGGACGAAGCTGCCATGCTGGACAGGCTGCAAGCGCAGCGCACCGCCGCAGACGCAGAACGTCTGGAAAGCGTCCGGCAGGAGATTGGGAAGCTGCGCCGCCGCGTCTATGAGCTGGAGCAAATGACCGCCAAGCTCTATGAGGACAAGGTTTGCGGCAGCATCAGCGCAGCGTCCTTCGCTGTACTGCTTGAAAAGACCGAGCAGGAGCGTCGCCAGCGAACCGACCGGCTGGATACGCTTCTTGAGGAAGTCAGGGAGTATGAGCAGAGCGCCGCAGACATTCAAAGCTGGGCGGCAGTTGTCCGAAAGCACCTGCATATTCGGGAGCTTGACCGTGAAACGGTGGACGAGCTGATCGACCGCATTGAGGTCGGAGAAAAAACCGTTGTTGACGGAAAAAACGTCCGTGACATCAAAATCTATTACCGCTTTGTCGGCAATATCTGAATGGAGGTCAGATCATGGATAGCAATAAAAGCAAGCGTGTGGTAGTATATTGCCGGGTAGCGACACAGGCGCAGCTTGACGGCGACCACACGCTGGAAGCACAAAGCGCCCGGCTGCATGAGCAGGCCGAGCGGCTGGGTTATGAAATTGTGGGAAAAGTCAGCGAGTATGAAAAAGGAACTTCGCTTGACCGCGACGGCTGGAAAAGAGCTTGTCAGAAGGCGGTGGAGCAAAAGGCGGACATCCTCCTTGTTGCCGATCTTACACGGATAGCGCGCGATCCGATCCTTTGGATGCAGGCTTTGCGCGAGTTAAGCGGCAAGGGCGTTTGGATTCAGTCCGCGGCTGAACCGGATGCGTTTCGGGTAGATCCCCTTTTTCACCTATGGCTACCGCCGGGAATCCAATGGCAACTCACACTCCATGAACTATGGAAAACTTACCGCAGGAACAACGAAAACAGCGATTGATACAGTCAAAACCGTCCGAAAAGGGAGAAATCATTACTTACCTTTCCCGAATGGGAGATGTTCTTGAACAGATTCTTGAACGGCACGAACTCAGACAGGCCCTTTTCGGTGTCCTCATTCTCGGCAATGGCGATATAGCGGACCTGTTTCTCCGGGAACACAAACTCCAGATAATAATCCATCATCACGTGTTCACGTCCAAACCGACTGAGGTCTTTGGTTACGATGCAGTTGACTTTTCCCGCTTCCACATCGCTCATCATCCGCTGGAAGCTGGGGCGGTCAAAATTGGTGCCGCTCCATCCGTCGTCCACGTACTCGCCATAGACGCGCAAGCCGTTCTCGGCGGCAAACTTTTGCAGGATGGTGCGTTGGGTCTCAATGCTGACGCTGTCGCCGAAATTTTCATCATCGCGGCTCAGGCGCATATACAAAGCGGTGCTGTAGATTTTGGTTTTCGTATTGTTCGGTTGTTTCACTGTAATATCCTCCTTTGCGTTGAAACAACCCACGCTTACAATACTTCTACGTCTATTATACTGTAAGCGCGGGCGTGATTCAACGATCAATCATTGCTCTTTGTCTGCTTAAACAGCATTCAAAAAGGCCGGGGCGCTGCTGTCCCGGCCCGCATGGTGGCGAACGGCGTCTTCCACCAGCTCGTCCATCTGCTTGCCTCCATCCGCAAAATGCTCAGAGATTTTGATGCAGAGATTCCCGCAGTAGAAATATTCCGTGCCATCCGGCCCCACGACATAAAACGATGTGTTTTCCAAGGTCGGTTCCGGCCCCTCATACTGCTTGCTCCATTCTTCCAGGAGTTCTGCCGGCGGCTCGAAAACTGGGTCAAAGCAGGATTCAATGTCGATATAGCCATAGTCGGGTTCATTCATAAAATCTTCGTGTTTTCTCATGCGGTTTCCTCCATCAATTAAAGTTCCATATCCTGCCCGCGGCGGCGGGAAGGCTGCTCATGCTGTCTTGTTTGCGGGGTGTGGGTCAAAATGGCCACAAGAAAAGCCCGCACCCTCTCCGGCGCGAGCTTCACGGCGTCCAGATAGGGCTGGACGCTCTTTTTTAGTTCCTGATATTTTTCGCTCAGCGATTCATACCGCTTTTTCCAAATTGCGGCGCTTTTTTGGGCGGAAGCCAGCCGCTCCTGCAACCTGCCGTTGTCCGCCTTGACGGTAATGCTATTGACAGCGTAGGATTTTAATGTGTCGCACTCCTGCGGCGTCAGCGAAATGTTTCCGGTAATGGGATTTTTCTTGCCCATTGTCTGAATTTCCTCTGTGGTCAGGGCGACCGTGCGCTGCTCTTTGGTCTGGCTTTGAAGGGATTTCAGCTCCTTCGCCTTTTTCTGCGCGGCCACCTCAGTGGCGCTCAGCGTCTGCTCCGCCTGGGCCACCTGGGCGGTCACAGCCTCCAACCGCTGCTGCTCCGCCTGTACCTTGAACTGGGTCACGGTCAGATGCTCTTCGGTGCTGCCACGCTCGCCGCGCTCCACATCAGTATACCCGGCGGCGCGCATGCAATGGAAGAAATCGTCTTGCAGCACACTGTAGGACTTTTTCAAGACGGGCTTTCCGTTTTTCTGCAAGACCGGGTTTCCATCGGCGTCGAGGGCGGGCTTGGACATCCATTTCTTGCTCCGGCTGACCTGCATGACGGTCTCCTTCACCGTGCCGACCAGAGACTTGTCCTTGCAGCGTTTGCTCCAGAGGATCTGTTTCTCCACCACCGGCACATAGACCACATGGAGGTGGTAGTGGTACACCTCCTGGCCCAGCGCCTCCGACATGGCCCGGTTGATCTCGTCGGCGTGCATCACGGCGGAGAGGATATACTGCTCCCCGCCCACGATCTTTACGGCGGCCTTGTAGGCATCGGCGTAAAACTGCCTGGCAAATTCATAGCCGCCGTGGTTGTGGAAGTAGGCGGAGTTCACATCAAAAATCAGCTCGCCAAAGTGGATGGCGTCTGGTTTCAGACCGCGGGTGGAGATGATTTTGTCCTGTTCCATCTGCCGGAACATCTCCGTGTAGCTGGCGGTGGGGGCTTTGAAGTGGATATTGAGCGGGGTGCGTTCCGGGAGAATATCGGGGTTGCGGTAGCTGTCTTTTTCCCTTTCGTTGTGTTTTTGGGTGTTGCCGATGTCCTTGTCCGGGACATCCACATTTCTGGCGCTGGTACGGTCGATTCCGTCGTTTCTTGCCATAAAATCAACTCCTTTCGTTGGGGCGTGGACGGTCGCGGGACGGGGGATGCACTTCCTGCGGGAAGTGTAATAACCCACTATAACACTTTCATCCCGGAGGGCTGCAAAGTGCCGTGGGCTCTCCGAGGGGGAGTTGCGTCCACTGCGGTGGCCGCCGCTGGATATGAAAAATCCACCCCCGCTGCTTTTACATATTCAGCACAAAGGGCTGCTCTCCTGTGCCGGAGCGCAGCCCTTTGGTGTCAGCGATCACGCGGAGGCCTTCGCTGACGGCCCATCACAAGCAGCGCGCTGCTTGCGATGGGGACGAGAGTCACGGTTTGGCGCGGCGCTGCCATACAATGTCGTACCCCAGGGCATCGGCCAGCTGCACAGTTCGGTGTAATTGGATACTGCAAGAGAATGGGGCGAACCGCTGCGTACGTACGTACAGCGGCTCAGCCCTGCAATCCTTCCGGCTTGTCCTTCGGTACGTACGTACGCAGCGAATCACCGGAAAACACCGACATATTCGGATGCACCAGCGCCTCGATCCCGAAAAATCCCCGCACCCGGCGACCGGCGGCGTTGGTCACATTGTTGCAGTATTCGAGATTGTACTTGCCTTGGCTGGCGATCACGGCATCGCTGAAGCTGCGGGGCTTTAGCGCAGTTAAGCCGTTTTCAGCGCAGAAAATTTGGTACACTTCATACAGCTCCTTGGAGCTGATGGTTGCATCCGCTTTCAGCCGGATATAGCCCTCGGATTCCAGAAAATCGAACACATTGTTGTTGTCCCGCTTGACGGATTCCCGGTTTTCTCTGGTGCGCTGGCTCTCGGTGAACTTGAAGTTGTTTGCCACCAGCCGCTGCAATCCGGCAAAGGCCCAGAGAAAGATGCCCTCGATCTCTGTTTTCATCTTCTCGGCAATGTCGGGGTCGTCCACACGATTTACCGGCTTCTCCTTCGTGGTTAGAACGAGCTGCCGCCGGTAAAAGCCGTCGCTGTGGTCAAAGAGGGCCTGCAAGTCGCCGTTGCTGAACGCCAGCAAGCGGGAAGACATCCACCCCTGGTAGCTCTGTTTGCCTTTGCGCTCCAAATCCATCTTGCCCTGTGCGGTGACGATGGATTTGACATAGTTTGTCTGGCGCAGCGCCTCCATTCGCATATCGTCATCGACACACAGCAGAATGTGTTCCAGGTCAGCGCGGGCGAAACGGTTTTCGGAGATTTTGCCGATGCTGCCGTCCTTCATGTTGCTGCCGAACAGGGCCGACAGCACCGCGCCGATCTGGCTCTTTCCTTCGCCGCCGCTGCCTTTGATGACCATCATCCGCTGACCTTTGTTGCTGGGGATCAGGCAGTAGCCGATATATTCCTGCAAAGTGGGAATGTCCTCCGGGTAAAGAAGTCCATCCAAAAAAGCCAGCCAGCGGGTCGGTGTGGTGGCTTCGGGATTGTAGGCTACTGGCAGGCGGTTGCGAACGATCTCCGGCTTGCCCTCTATGAAGTTGCCGTCAAGGAACAGTGTCCCGTTCGCCAGATGGATGCGGTCTGTCTCCGGCGGAAAATCCTCCACCAGCGCCGCCAGCTTCATCAGCTCCACAATGTTGCTGATCTTACGCGGAATATTGCTCACCGCGCAGCAACGCAGTTCGTCAAAGATTTCGCTGCGCAGCGGCAAGTCGTTGGTCACTCGACCGTCAGGTGTGAAAAAAGCCCCGTTTGTGTAGATGATTTTGTGTCTGCTGAGGAAATCATCACAAAACAGGGCTTCGTTGATATGCTTGCCGTCAAACCAGATGGGCTGGTTGACCTCACGCGATTGCTCGTTCTTCATCACGGTGGCATACCTCCTTTTCCAGACATTTGAGCCGCTGTTCCAGCACGGTGATGTCGCCATCCTCCAGCAGCGTGTCCACCGCCTTCACACGTTGTTCTAATTCTGCATACATGAGAACGTCCAACAAGTGATTTACATACTCGATCATCTGACACGCCTCCACAAAGCGGTTGTCCAGGTCGTCCTCCGGTGATTGCGGGGCGTACTCGACCTTCCAGCGTTCCAGCAGGCGCAGATAATCACACAGCACCCGCTGGCAGTACATCTCGTCATCCCGGAAGGCCCGCGCCAGCGGATAGGGCTTTTTCAGCGCCATCGCTGCCGGGGGCTTGTCCGGGTCGATGCCGAAGTCATAGGCCAACTTCTTTGCGGCCTCGTAGCTGCTCAGGCCAAACAGCCGCGCCACAAAGTCTATCACATCGCCGGTGGCCCCGCAGCCGAAGCAATAGAAGTAATCTCTGTTCAGCTTCATGCTGGGATGTCGGTCATCGTGGAAGGGGCAGCGATCATATCGCCCCGGTTGACCTTGCAGCCGTAGTGTTTGGCGGCTTGCTTTATTGTAACGGATGCTTTTACAAGTTCAAACAGATCCATCTTGTTCTCCTCCTTATCGATTGTCCGGCCAATATGCCGCGTCAAAAAAGATGCCCTTCGTTTCTGCCATTGAACCTCTCTTTCT
>ULTL01042451.1_pt1 | contig 10181 bp, 8 predicted proteins | sample 1957531 | NCBI WGS metagenome assembly ULTL01 (sample SAMEA4835732, study PRJEB28245) | human gut metagenome | biome: gut microbiome; material: fecal sample | place: Denmark | collected 2008 | reverse complement strand
TTTCGTGGTCTGCGTGTAGTTCCTTGTAAACTGACCTAAGGATCGATATAAATAACATATGGTGTCCGAAGCGGAATTGCTTCCTTTAGTTCAACAGGATCATGAAGATCAATCCTAGGAATATATTTTGCTCGAATACCTGACATAATGTATTTACCTCCACCTGAAAACTTTATTCCACGAGCGAACAGGATTAAATTTTCCAAATGTGCCTTTTTGGCTTTTAGCATTTCGATTTGCTGATCCAGCACCTCATATCTGTCAAAATCCTCGGATGCCATGATTGCTTTGATTTTACTTAAGGGAAATTCCAGTTCCCGATACAATAGAATCTGATGCAGGTGCTCCAGACTTTGCTCATTATATAACCGATATCCTGCGTCTGTGTATGCCGCAGGGGGTAGGAGACCGATTTTATCATAGCCCGGGCTAACGGAACCTACCGGGACTACATGAAAAAGCTCAGGAAAGAGAAGCTGCTTATTCTGGACGAGTGGCTGCTCTACCCCCTCAAGGAGGCAGAGACGCGGGATGTGCTGGAACTGGTAGAGGCCAGAAACAAGGTGGCCTCCACCATTTTCTGTTCCCAGTATGACACCAGCGAGTGGCATGAAAACCTGTACGACCCGACCCTGGCTGATGCCATCTGTGACCGAATCATCTACAATGCCTATACCATCCAGATCGAGGGCGAGTCCATGCGAAAGCGCAAGGGCATCCTCGAGTGATCTCCCGCATGGCGGTCTGGTGCACCACGCTCCCGGCCGCCATGCACCATCTTTGCGGAAGGAGTGCACCATTCCGGCGGTGGCGATGCACCATCATCCGCGGTCAAGTTGCACTTTTGGGGCGGCATATGCAATCACCATGCCGATTGTGAAACGGTCGGCATGGTGATTGTTATGACAATGATTTTTTCAAGCCGCTGTTCATCACTGTATTTCAAGCGATCCGCACCCCTCAGAGAGAATGGTGTGGTAATATACGCATTTCATCTGTGATTTCAAGGGAAGATTATGTGGGCGGTTAGATCTACAAGCAGGATGCTAGATTTTTTGGATGACGTCTTGAAAAACGCCTATTTTCGCACTAAACGGAAGAGACATTTTTTAAAATCTAGCAAATCTTACTACATCATGGCTCCAGTTTGGCACTCTCCAGGATGAACTCCTGGACCGCCAGCTTGGGGATGCGCCACGTCCGCCCGTTGCGGTACCCCTTCAGCTGCCCGCTGTTCAACAGCTCGTACAGGGTGTTGTAACCCACCTTCAGTGCCTCGCACGCTTCTTCGGTGGTCATCACATCATCGTACTGTTCCAGCATCAGCAAGCCTCCTCTTGTTCGCCTTCTTCGTACAATGGGCACAAGCTGCGGTCAGCCGTGCACTGCTGACACAGGCAGCTCCCGGATTTGGCGAAGGATCTGCGGCGCTTAGGGTAGCTTTTCCGTTGGTATAGATCCATCTTTTCGATTTGCTGGATGACAGCCGGTTCTGTCCTTTGCAGCCGGATGGCGATCTCGCTGATACCCACTCCTTCATAAAACAGTTCTTCCAGGCGGTCCTTCTCGTCCTGGCTCCAAATATCTCCTTCTCGGTCGAGGCGAATGCCTCGGTTTCTCATATTTTTAATGGCCTCTTCGAGCCCATGTTCGTTCATAATACGTTTTGTCTCCTTTTCGTTAATTTTTTACCATGATGTTACTTTATTCTTTAAGAAATACATTAAAAGTGTGTTAGAAATCAGACCTGTTTCCCTCATCCGAAACGGCCATCACGTACAGCCCATAGGGGTGAAGGATCTCTTTGAGATGCTTTTGATAAGCGTAGTAGTCCTCCTTGTCACCGGGATACTTGCGGCCTGTGACATAGCCAACGGTATTCATTATGAAGTGGACATGGGGATGGTCCCGGTCCATATGGACGGCGTAGATGATCTGATACTGGCTTCCATAATAGGCGGCGGCCTGCCGGGCGATATGGTCCAGCATGGGATAGACACTGCTCCCGAACTGCTTGACCTCATCCCGGGAAAAGGCCAAGATCCAGTGGCGGAGACGCAGTCCCTTGTCCGCCCCATAAGCCCGGGACAGCAGATCCATCTCATAGGCAGCCTGAGCAACATTCACCCCGAATCCGCCGATGTACTGACCGCCGGTCTTAGCTGTGTCCTGGCAATAGTTGATGACCGTCTCCAGGGCCTCGTCATCGTGGTATTTTGGTAACCCTGTGTCTGTGACGTAGGGGCCGGGTCTGTAGATTACTTTAAACACTGGCATATCTGGCCTCCGATCTTCCGCAACTCCTGCTGTACGCTGTTGTCTGTTACTTTATCTGCGGCATGATAAAAAAACGGCATCAGCTGCATAATCTGCCGACACCGCATATCCGGGCCCGGCTCCTGGTCCAGCACCCGCATCTTCGCATATTTCCTTAGAGAGAGTTTCATTCGCTCTGCTTGTTCTGAAACTTGATCATACTCTTCTTTGGATAGTTCGATCTTAATGGTTTTTATTATTTTAGTATTTTTTATATCTATATTAGAATCACTCATGATTTGCATATAACTGTAATCTCCTATCTGGTTTTAGAATTGGTCGCCAGGGGAAGCGGTTTGACCCCGCTTCCCCGTTGGGGACCCTATTAGAGTGTTAGGTGTTATTTAAGAGAATATCTCGTGAAGTGACATTATTTACCGTTTTTCTCCGGATAGTTTCACTAAACAGTTTCCTTCACAGCCCCGATAGAGTACAATTAAAGAAACAGCAAAGGATGGAGGGACCACTATGAATCATCAAAAAGTAATATCGAATGATCATCAAGAAGGTAAGTCAGCCAAAACTTTTGTGTATAATATGGATGATACATCAAAAATATTTCCTATTGATTGCTCGGTTAATGAACTTCAAAACAAGTATGGCTGGGACTCTCGAGCAATCCAGGATCATTTCATTAACAGCTATCTATTTAAAGCCGCTTTATGTCAATTATATCAACCATTTGAACCTGATGCGAATAAGAAGCAGTTTCAAGGAAGCCAAATAGCGAAGACCCCTCTTCCTATAGAAATACTTCCTTTTATGCGAGGATATTTTAAATTAAGAGATGATCCAAATTATAAAAAAGCTCTGTTCCGTAATTACAACAAACGCAAGCGACCCAGTGTAAATACGGAGAACTTAGCCGCCGATTTATGCCGCAATATATATAAAGAGATAGAGCCTCCGGATGGCGAAGAATCTGATCCTTCCGGCGCTTACTGCAGGCAAGTCCTCTTTGAGAATGAAACCTTTGCGTCTGTTATCTTGAGTGATCTATGGGACGAGCAGATCAATGCTAGAATTACTACGCTCCGGTCATTACTTTCTGACTCCAATACAGATATCCAATTTCGAATTTTAGGTGACTGCCTACTTGCATTGGATCAGTGCATCAGCAAATTCTCCCATAGCAAACATGAACACAGTGATAAACCGTCTTCTGAACAAGCTGTTGTAACCATGCTGGACCAACTGCTGAAGGCCAGAAAAGCCATGATAAAGCAAGACGGGCGATCTGTAGATTACATTGTAGAAAACATAAAAGTTTTGATTCGAGAATCAAATGTAGCAACTGAAACAACAGTTACTCTGCATGATGCCTTTAATGCAATCAAAAATCGATACCATCCCGTTGATCCAAGCTATCTTGCGGCTACTCGAAAGTCCTATCTGCAACATCTTGCTGAATCCAATCCTTCGTCTACAGAGGAAGAATACAGAAAAATTCGCAACTATTTGTCGTGGGTCTCTACTCCTGCCGATTTGAATCAGCTTACGGATCAGCTTACCGAATGGACAGAAGATTGGTGTCGAGAGGTAGCTGTTTCCTGCATTGAAGCTCGGCTAATCGAGGATGTTCCTGACTTTGATCTTTCTCAGCATGGCTATGTTGGTGATCTGGTCACTAAACTGGCCAGAGATTTCATCGACTCGACGAGAAGGCATTTTGATGAAACCATTACACTCATCCGAGTGTATAAACATGCGGAACTATATTACCGTTGCTATTCATGTACCAACAGTTTGCGGATGTATGCAATAAAACGGTTAGTAGACAACTCCATTTCAGACAGAAATTTGAAGGAGGATTTCTTAAACACTATAGATGGCAACCTAGATATCCGCTTTAGGCATCCTCCCGAAACGGAACGGATAGACATAAGCTGGGAGCATACGAATGCGTTTTTTTCTTTTCTTGATGGTGTATGCGGCACACTCTATGGCAAAGAATATGTGATACGAGAGGATAACAAATGTATCAGTATTCAGGCGTTTACACGAATGTTTTGCCCATCCGCCAAAAGTGTTGCAAAGCGATTTGTTCCGAGAGATACTGAGCGCTTCTCCGAAAGGGAGATTACTATTTGTCTATCTAAACTGAATAAAATCTACCTGAATAGAAATTGTAATTATGACATTTCTACTTTTGTTAGCACATGTGTCCCAATATTAGACGGAATTCTTTTACAACTGCTGCAACGAATTCAGTCAGACTGCCTAAAACTCGTTCCATCCGCTGTTTCCTTCATATCGCAGAATCTTACTGGCCTGTCTGCCGCCTATCCAAAGGCCCACGAGTTCCTCTGAGCCTTTTGTTACCACTAAGCCCGTCATCCTCTGCTTTCAGAGGGGGACGGGCTTATATGCTCTGCAAAATAAGGATATGATGTGGAAGATTACGACAAATATGTGGTGGCGTGCTATGATGGTCACACCCCCGGGGAATTACAGCGGCGCAGGCTGGCCATCTGCGCCGAGGAAGGATTGCTCATGAATCAACCTAGTGCACCGCAGGAGGTATTTCAGCAGACCCCCGTATGCTATACTGAGAACCCCGTCACCCAGCGGATGCTACTTTGCGCCGCCAACCAGGCCTGCGCCTACGCCTCACAGGCCGCCGCCGCTTGCACCGAGTACTCTCGCGTTGCTGTCGAGAACGAACGCCTCCAGCACCAGCTTGCCCAGCGCCAGGCTGCCGAGGACGCTTACCGAGAACTCTGGTTAAACGCAGACCGCTACTACACTTTTGACCGGACCGGGCGGGCAGTAGAACTCTTGAATTCTACCTTTGAGTGGGCGGCCCGTGTCATTGCCAGACCGCCGTTTTCCCCGTGCGACGATTATATCATTAAAATCCGCGGCGTTGACCGCTGTCTGGTACTCACGGAGAAGGACTTCCTTCGTGACTCTGTGCTGCTGCAGAGGATCGGAGAGCTTCCAGGAGTCAGGGTCAGCCTTGCCCGGTCTGTCCGAGGGACCGCATACTTGGTCCGCCGGGCTATTAATGAGATTCTCCAAGAGTACTGCCCTCGCTTCTTTGGCGGCTGGGAGGAAGTGGAGAGGAACTCTTTCCGTTTCTGCCTGTTCCCCAACCACTCCACTCACTCCGATGGTAGATCATTCGATGCCCCAGCCGAAACGGTAGAGTGTCCTGTTCCGTCGGTTGCCGCATCCGCCCTCCAGCAATTTCAGAGGCTGATGAGGTCCGTCCAGGATCCTTTTCAGCGGCGCCTGCTGACGGCCTGGATCCATGCCGCCGCACTCAGTACCTTGCTGGACCAGTTGGGGCATCCCCTGCCACTGGCATTGTGTGTTTTTACTGAGAGCTTTAGGTGGCAGACATTTATCAATCTTTTCTTCAACTGGTTCGGGGACTGCCCGCTCTCACTGGACGATCCCGCTCCGCTCTTTGGCAAGGAGCTGCTGCAGCGGAAGGATCAGCCACTGCTCATCTTGGACAGGTGGCAGACATCTGCTTCAGCGGTCAACGCTAAGATTTTTGGTGAAGCACTTGAGACGCGGAAGGTCCTGTGGAAAGACGGCAAGAACTCCGCCTGGTTCCCACTCCAGGCGCTTCCCGTCATACTGTCAGCGGAAGCTTCCTCGCTCACCTGTTCGCCCAAGGTCATGGTCCTGGAGGTTACCGAAGAGGACCTCCGAGATGTTACAGTACGTCCGGAGGAGGTGGAGGGGATCCTGCATGGCTATCTCCAGGCATTCATCGGATGGGCCAGTGATCATATCGATCAGCTGCGACATGCGTTGAACCACTCTGTTCAACGCGCCAACACGCTCGGAGGCGATGTGCTGAACGGGGACTGTGTCCAGGCGTTGAGGGTACTGCTTGGCGTGGATGTCCTTTTTCAAGAAATGCAGAGAGGCTGCGCGGAGAATGATGTCAACCGCGACATCGATGGCAATGAGTGGGAGGAGCAACTGCTGGAACTTCTGGTGCAGACCGCTGAGAAGGCCCTGGACGGCTCCGACTATGCTGCCCAGTTTTTGGACATTGCTCGTTCCTGTCTCATCAGCGGCACGCTGAGTGCCTGCCCAACGAAATACGTTGTGCTGCCTCCAGAAAAAGTCGTTTTCTACGATGATACTGCACTTTATTTTACTTCTCATGCGTTCCGTTACGTCTGTCAGCGGCTGTCGCAGAGTTGTCCTGTAGTGGTCCGGGCCTTGCGGCAGGCAGGGGTGCTCCTGGGGAGGCCTGTTAACGCCACCACTGGGCTGACCCGGGTGAGCGTTTGGAACCAGTACGGGACCAGGGAGTCCAGGCAGGTGTACAAGCTGCCAAGGAAGGCCTTTGACCAACTGGGCGATCCGCTGATCCTGGGAGAGGAGGAGGCCCTATGACTGATCTGCACCTGACGCTTGGCCGCACCCGGGCCGGCGCGCCGGTCGTCTGGTCGGGAGCGGACAATCCTCACATTGCGGTTTCCGGGCGGAGCGGCAGCGGCAAATCCTACTTTTTGAAGGGCCTGCTGGAGCAGGCGGCACAACAGAGGGCTACATGCTTGGCACTGGACTACTCCGGCGACTTTCCTGGATACCGCCCTCCGGAAGGGATTCCTTTCCGTCGCTTGGATGTGTCCCACCCGGATTTCCGGTTCAACCCGTTGGCACACGGGGACAATGGCAGCCCCCAGGTCGCTGCCCAACGTCTGCTTACTGCCATCCACAACGTGTCCAGGATCGGGGCCAGGGCCAGCCTGTCCTTGCAAACAGCCGCGTTAGAGTACCTCGAGGCGGCCGCTCATCCCTCCCTGCGGGGATTGGCCGATTTCGCGAGGCAAAAGGAGAGACCCAATGCCGGCCTGGCCGCTGCGCTGGAGCCTCTGGACTTGCTGGCTGCTCTTGTCCGATGCGGAGAGGAACCAATCAGCCTGGACCTGACCAACCCTGGTATCTCGGTTTTGAGCTTCGATCAGATCCTGAACACCAGGATCCGTTCCCTGCTGGTGGAACTGCTCTTGGGCGCTGTCTGGGCACAGCGCATCTCCCAGCCTGATTGGTCGCGCCCACTGATCCTGCTTCTGGACGAGTGTCAGAACCTCAGCTGGGGGGAGGGCAGTATGGCCGTCCGGATCCTCCGGGAAGGACGGAAGTACGGCCTGGCGGGGTGGTTCAGTTCCCAGTACATCACCCAAAAGACCGCCGCCGCGGCGCTGGGGCAGGCCGCACTGCAAGCCTATTTCCGGCCTGATGACGCCAATATCCCGCATCTGGCGAGATCTTTCAGCCAAGCCGGAGCGGGCAGTGCGCCGCAGTGGTCTCAACTGATCCGAAACCTAAAGGTCGGCCAGTTCCTGCTCAACAATGGGCCAGGTAACCACCTTGTTGTGACTGTGCCGCAGCGGCGTGGGCGGTAAGGGGACCGAAGCCGGAATAATCCGACTTTCCAAGCAGATACTATAATTATGAGGCAGGTAAAATGCTAGATTCATTAAGCCTTGCCGGTAAATTCTACATGGAAGGAGGCGGACGGCCATCGCTGATAACCCTACCGGATCTGCCACGAGACGAAAGCAAGACTTGTCTGCAAAGATTTGGCTCCTCTACTTTAATTCTGCTCTGTACGAAAAAAATATCATTACGGAACAGGAACGAAACCGCATGAGACATCTGATCGAGCGGCGAAGGCCGCCCGCACTCCGCAGCTGAGCAGAACCGGGACCGCACATCTCTGTACGGTCCCGGTTCAGTCCTGTGGCCATAGTTTGTTTTTTGCCCTTGCTATGATTCTGTTACCGAATTTACACTTTCAGACTTTGGTTATCCGTAGGCTCTTGCTATTTTCATAAATCAATATTATAATAAGTGTGATCATGATATAACGAATTTTGGAGGAAGCCATGGACATCCACTCGGCGCGGCAACAACTAAAGACCAGGACGATCTATGACCTCCCGCTGCGGGTGACCTTCTATGCGCGGGTGTCCAGTGAGAGTGATGAACAGCTCAACTCCCTGGACAATCAGATCCAGTATTACAGTGATCTGATCAGCAGAAATAGCAGTTGGGCCTATGTGGACGGCTACATAGACGAAGGCCTGTCTGCAGCTACTACAAAGAAACGTGAGAACTTTCATCGCATGATAGAGGATGGAAAAGCGGGGCGGTTTGACCTGATCATTACGAAGGAGATTACCCGATTTGCCCGGAACACCCTGGATTCTATTCAGTACACCCGTGAACTGCTCAATGCCGGGGTAGGCGTATTTTTCCAGAACGACAACATCAACACGCTGGATGAAGACAGTGAATTGCGGCTGACCATCATGTCGGGCATTGCCCAGGACGAATTACGTAAGCTGTCCAGCCGGGTGAAATTTGGCCACGCCCAGGCAATCAAGAAAAATGTAGTGCTGGGGAACAGCCGGATCTTCGGCTATGTGAAGGACGGCGGGCGGCTGGTGATCGATGAGGACGAGGCTCCCATGGTTCGAGAGCTGTTCGATCTATACGCCTCAGGCCAGTATTCCATGAAACAGATCGAAACTCTGTTTTGGGAAAAAGGCTACCGAAATCACAACGGGAAGAAGATCGCCCACACGACCATGTCCGGTATGATCTCCAATCCTAAGTACAAGGGGTACTATGTGGGCAACAAAGTCAAGGTCATTGATCTGTTCACCAAAAAGCAGAAGTTTTTACCCCCCGAGGAATGGGTCATGTTCAAGGACGAAACCGGGGAAATTGTTCCGGCCATTGTGGACGAGGCACTGTGGGAACAGGCAAACAGGGTCCTGAAGAAGCGGAGTGAGGATGTCAAGGGCCGGCAGGGAATCTGCAACCATGCCAATCTCCTGACCGGCAAGCTGTTCTGCACAGACTGCGGCACCGCTTACTATCGCCGGGAATCGGTGGACAAGCAGGGCCACAAAAACAGCAAGTGGGTCTGCTCCGGAAAGATCAAGAACGGGGCGGATGCCTGCGCTTCATTCCCCATCTACGAGGAGGAAATAAAGCCCTTGCTTTTTGAAGTGTTCAGTGAAACAGAGGCTGACGCCGAGGCACTGATTGAGGAGTATATCGAGATGTATAAGTCCCTGGCAGACGGTGGGGATACCGCGAAGCAGATTGCCGCCCTGCGTGACCAGGCAGACCTGGCGCACAAAAAGAAAAGCAAGCTGCTGGGCTACAACGCCGCCGGGCAGCTCTCCGATAGGGACTTTCTCTCCATGAACAAAGAGTGCGACAAGGAGATCAGCGAGGCTGAACGGCAGATTTACGAGCTGGAACAGCAGCAGCTTTCCAGGGATGAATTTCGGAAACACATCGACACCATCCGCCGTGTTCTGCACGATGCCAGGCGGGATGCCGCGCAGGGAATCATCAACAAGGACTTTGTGGATCAGTATATTGACAAGATTTTTGTTACTCCAGAAGCAGACGGCTCCATGCGGCTGCAAATCAAGATCTTTACCGGAGAGACCACAGACAAGTATCTCCAGAATCTCAGACGTCGTACGGGACACACGTTCAAGAAGATGATCGAGTCCTACGAGAAGGGCCTGTAAGGCGCTGTGGGACAAGGAGGGGACCGGCCGTGCCGGCCCCCTCCCTCTATATTTTCCGGGAGCCTGCCCCCTCATCACGCCTGATTTTGACACCTGAAAAATCCGCCGGGGCTCTTTCCATCCGCCCCGCCCTGTGCTATACTGGATAGGAAATTTCACGCTGTGTACGTCCGTTTTCAGCGGGCGGGGAGGTCCTATGGTCACATATGAAGCCCTGCGGCGGGACGCCGCCGTCAACACCTACATTACCCGGGCCGACGAGTCCCTGTCCGCCCTGGGGTTCACCGAGCACAGCTTCCCCCACGTCTGCCGGGTGGCGGAGGTGGCGGGGCAGGT
>ULTL01033372.1_pt1 | contig 10208 bp, 8 predicted proteins | sample 1957531 | NCBI WGS metagenome assembly ULTL01 (sample SAMEA4835732, study PRJEB28245) | human gut metagenome | biome: gut microbiome; material: fecal sample | place: Denmark | collected 2008 | reverse complement strand
GGCCGGGTGCCGGTGATGGTGGGCAGCGGCTCCAACTGCACCGCCACCCAGATCGAGAAGAGCAGGCTGTACCAGTCCATGGGGGCGGACGCCCTGCTGCTGATCGCCCCCTACTACAACAAGGCCAACGCCGAGGGCATGTACCGCCACTTCGCCGAGACGGCGGACGCAGTGGACATCCCCTGCATCCTCTACAACGTGCCGGGCCGCACCGGCTGCTCCATCCCCGTGTCCGTGGTGGAGCGGCTCTCCAGGCATCCCAACATCGCCGGCATCAAGGAGGCCAGCGGCGACATGTCCTACGCCATGAAGATCGCCCGCTGCGTGGGGCCGGACTTCGCCCTGTACTCCGGCAACGATGACATCACCGTGCCTCTGATGAGCATCGGCGGCAGCGGCGTCATCTCCGTCTACGCCAATGTGATGCCTGCCATGTGCCATCAGATCGTGGCGGACTGGCTGGGCGGCGACCACGCCCGGGCCCTGGAGAACCACCTGCGGTATCTGCAGCTGATGAACGACCTGTTCCTGGAGGTGAACCCCATCCCGGTGAAGGCCGCCATGAACATGATGGGATTGAACGTGGGCCCCATGCGGCTGCCCCTGTGCGAGATGGGCGGGGCCAACGCCGCCGTCCTCCGCCGGACGCTGGAGGAGGCGGGGCTGCTGTGAGGATCGTGCTGATCGGCCGGGGCAAAATGGGCACCCTGATCCGGGAGACCGCCGCTGCCGCCGGGGACGAGATCGAGGCCGCCTTCGGCCGGGACGACCTGGATCAGCTGGGAAAGCTGGGGAAGGCGGCGGACGTGGTGATGGACTTCTCCCGGCCCGCCGCCCTGCCGGAGATCGCCGCCTACGTCCGCCGGACCGGGACGCCGCTGCTCTCCGGCACCACCGGGTACACGGAGGCAGAGAAGGAGCGTCTCTTCGCCCTGGGTTCGGCGGTGCCGGTGCTGTGGAGCGCCAACTACTCCCTGGGGGTAGCGGTGCTGGCCCGGGCCCTGCGGGTGATCGCCCCGGTGCTGGGACAGGACTTTGACATCGAGATCACCGAGACCCACCACAACCAGAAGGCGGACGCCCCCAGCGGCACCGCCAAGCTGTTGCTGGAGGCCATGGACCCGCAGCACCGCCTGCGGCCGGTGTACGGCCGGGAGGGCAGCGTGGGCAGGCGGGAGAAGAACGAGGTGGGCATCCACGCCCTCCGGGGCGGCACGGTGGCCGGGACCCACACCGTCCACTTCTTCGGCCCCGACGAGGAGCTGGAGCTGACCCACCGGGCCGCCAGCCGCCGGATCTTTGTCAATGGGGCCCTGCACATGGCCCATCTGCTGCCGGGACGGCCCAACGGGGTCTACGACCTGCAAAAAATCTTGTTTGGAGAGTGACTATGAACGCCCAGGAGATCATCGACTATATCGCCAGTTCCCCCAAGAGAACGCCAGTGAAAATTTATATCAACCTCACGGCCCCGGTGGACTTCGGCTCCGCCCAGGTGTTCGGCGAGGGCGGCAGCCGCGTCGTCTTCGGCGACTGGGCAGAGCTGGCCCCCATTCTGGAGGCCAATCGGGAGAGGATCACCGACCTGGTGGTGGAGAATGACCGCCGCAACTCCGGCGTGCCCCTGCTGGACCTGAAGGACCTCCCGGCCCGGATCGAGCCCGGCGCCATCATCCGGGAGCAGGTGACCATTGGGGAGAACGCCGTCATCATGATGGGGGCCATCCTCAACATCGGCGCCGTGGTGGGCAGGCGCACCATGATCGACATGGGCGCTGTCCTGGGCGGCCGGGCCACGGTGGGGAATGACTGCCACATCGGTGCCGGCGCCGTGCTGGCCGGGGTGGTGGAGCCCGCCTCCGCCACGCCGGTCGTGGTGGAGGACGGCGTCCTGGTGGGCGCCAACGCCGTGGTGATCGAGGGGGTGCGGATCGGCGCCGGGGCTGTGGTGGCCGCCGGTGCCGTGGTGACGGAGGATGTGCCCCCCAATGCAGTGGTGGCGGGGACGCCTGCCCGGGTCGTCAAGATGAAGGATGCCCAGACCACCGGCAAGACTGCCCTGGTGGACGCCCTGCGGAGCATCTGAGATCCCGCAGAAAACAGCCCGGCGGCTTTGTGCCGCCGGGCTGTTTTTATCAGGACGTCAAATTTCAGGACCAAAATTTGGCAGCAATCGTTTGCGGTTTTGATTGCCTGGGGCGGCGCCTTTGTGATATGTTAGAGGCAACCATCGAACAGGGGGGCTGGACATGCTGGTACTGGACTTTATCAACGTGGGCAACGGCGACTCCATCCTGGTCCGGGAGATGGAGGGAGACCGGCCGTGCTTTTCCATGCTGGTGGACTGCGGCCACGACAGCCTGGAACGGGACGACCATCCGCCGGTGGAGGACGCGCGCTCCTGCCGGATCTACGCCGGGGACTTCCTGCGCAAGCAGGGGGTGGAGCATCTGGATCTCCTGCTGGTCACCCACTTCCACCGGGACCACATCGGCGGCCTGGGCCGGGTGCTGGAAGCCGTCACGGTGGGAGAGCTGCTGACCCCCTACGCGCCCCCCGCCGACGCCGGTCCCCTGGACCCGGACGGGGACAACGGCCTGCCAAAAGCCGCCCGGAACGTGCTGCGGTGCATGGACCTGTATGCCGGCCCCCTGGGAAAGCACAGGCACCGTATCCGGAAGATCACAGAGCTGCCGGGGGACCGGATGGAGCGCCTCCGGCTGACGGACGACCTCTCCATGGACATCCTGTTCGGCGAGCCTGCCCTGTATCCCCGGCAGAAGGCGGTGTACGACGCCGCCTTCCGGGGAGAGCGGAACGGCTATGATCTGATCCACTGGGGCAAGGCCATGAACGTGTCCAGCCTGCGCCAGCGGCTGTACTACCACGGGCGTGAGATCGTGCTGGGGGGCGACGCCTACGCCCACATGTGGGAGACAGAGACCGCCACCCCCTGCGACATTTTGAAGGTGCCCCACCACGCCTCCCTGTCCTCCACCACCCGGAAGCTGCTGCGGATGCTCCAGCCCAGGACCGCCGTGGTCTGCGTGGCCGCCGGCCGGCCGGACGAGCGGCCCCATCCCTATATCGTCTCCCTGCTGCGGGAGTTCACCGAGGACATCCGCTTCACCGACGCCGTGGAGATCCCCGGCCTGGTGGAGCCGGTGTTCCACGAGTCCGTCCATATGGAGCTGCCGTAAGGCGCCGATCTGACAAAAAGAGCCCCGCCGCTGGTCTTTGGCCGGCGGCGGGGCTTTCTGCAGGGGGATTACTGGATGCCCTCTCGGTTCAGCAGCTCCAGGATCTTGGCGTCGTCCTCCACCGTGGCGCTGGGCATGGGGAAGGTGCCCACACTGGTGGCGGCGATGCCCCGGAGGCGGCAGGCCTCCTTGATGACGGGCAGGAAGGGACTGCGGACGGTGTACAGGTCCATCAGCCGGTCGATGATCTGCTGGCCCTTGGCGATGCCGGCCAGGTCGTTCTCCCGGAAGGCCCGGACCCAGGCGGCGCAGACCTCCGGCACCACATTGCTGAGGGCGCCGATGCAGCCGTCGCCGCCGGAGAGCACGTTGTGGGCGAAGTTGTCGTCAAAGCCGGAGTAGATCTCAAACTGAGGGATGTGGGACTTGACCACCTTGATCAGCTCCCGGGTGTGGTCCATGCCGGCGACGGTGTCCTTCATGCCGACGATGTTGGGATGGATCTTGGCCAGGGCCAGCACGGTCTCCGGGGGGATGGTGTAGCCGGTGTTGTCCGGGAAGTTGTAGATGTAGATGTTGCCGTGGATCTGCTGGGCCAGCCGGTCATAGTACTGCAGCAGGGCGGCGGCGTCAAAGTGGAAATAGTAGGGGGGCAGGATCATGACGGCGTCGGCGCCCGCGTCCAGGCAGAAGTTGGAAAAGCTGACGATCTCGTCCGCCACCATGTGGCTGGTGCCGATGATCAGCTTCACCCGGTGATCCACTGTTTCGATGGCGAATTTGGCCATCTCCCGGCGCTGGTCCATGGGCATGGCGAAGAACTCACTGCTGCTGCCCTCCACCAGGATGCCGTCCACGCCCTGGTCGATCAGGTTGTTGAAGAGCCGTTCCTGGCTGACCAGGTCCAGGGTGCCGTCCTCGTTGAAGAGGGTGATGGCCGGCGTCAGATATGCTGCGTTCATAGTATTCGTGTCCTCCTTAATCGGGTCCGGGGCCCGGAGCCCCGGTGTGGCTTGCTGTACACACGGAAAGATGCGGGAGCCGCCGGATGCATGGATGGTCCTGCGGCACAGGCACAGTCCGGGGGCCGTCCCCGCCTTGCGGGAGCGGCCCCCGGATCATTCTGCCTGAAAAAGCGTCGAGCGGGCTAGGCAGATGCCTCTTACTTGGCGAAGGCGTCCACGTCGGCCTTGGCGGCCTGCATGAAGAGATAGGTGTCGCAGGAGTAGCCGATGAACTTCACGCCCAGATCGCGCCACTTCATGCCGCCCTCCACAGTGTCGGCAAAGCAGCCCAGCTTCACGCCCTTGGCGTTGGCCTTGGCGATGATGCCCTTGATGCACTCCACCACCTCGGGGTGGTCGATCTCGCCCACGTGGCCCAGGGAGCTGGACAGGTCGTAGGGGCCCACGAACACCACGTCCACGCCGGGGACGTCCAGGATCTCGTCCAGGTTCTCCACGGCCTTCTTGCCCTCGGCCTGCAGGATCACCACGGTGTCCTGGGCCTTGGAGAAGTACTCGCTGCCGGGCACGGCGCCGAAGCCGGCGGAGCGGACGAAGCGGCAGGTGCCCCGGGTGCCCACAGGGGAGAACTTGGCGGCGGAGACAGCGGCCCGGGCCTGCTCGGCGGTGTCGATCTGAGGGATCATGATGGCGCCGGCGCCCACGTCCAGGGCCTGGTCGATCCAGATATCGCTGCCCCGGGGCACCCGGACCACCGGGCACACGCCTGCCACGTTGGCGGCGCGGATCAGGTGGGGCAGGGTCTGGAAGGTGGTGGTGCCGTGCTCCATATCCAGCAGCACGAAGTCATAGCCGGCGTAGCCGGCGGCCTCCACGAAGGCGGGGTCGGTGCCGATCATGAAGGGGCCCAGGGCGCCCTTTTCGGAGTCCATGGCGGCCTTGAAACGAGCCACGGAGTCCATGGTGGGCATATTCACAGAATACATTGCGATCATCCTTTCTTGCGAACCTGCGGCATTTCGCCGCGCAGCTCTGATTCTCCAATTTTATCCCCTGGCAGCAGGCTTGTCAACCTGCGGCAGGCAAGGGGTCAGGCCTTGTACTGGGTGTCATAGTCCCAGGGGGCGCCGCCGCAGAGGCAGCCGCCGTCGATGTGGTACGCCTGGCCGGTCATGTAGCTGGAAGCGTCGGAGGCCAGCAGGATGGCCATGCCCACTAGCTCGTCCGGATCACCGGGACGCCTCATGGCGATGCGCTCCCGCAGCCAGGGGGCCCGGGTGGGGTGGTCCCAGGTGACCTGGGTCAGGTCCGTCAGGATGTGGCCGGGGCTGATGGCGTTGGCCCGGATGCCGTACTGGGCAAACTCCACGGCCATGGCCCGGGTCAGGGCCACCACGCCGCTCTTGGTGGCGCCGTAGACAGAGCAGCCGCCCAGCATCCCCTCGTCGTTGTGGGAGCCGATGTTGATGATGCTGCCGGCGCGGCGCTTGTACATCTCCCGGGCCACCGCCTGGCTCATGAAGAACAGGCCCTTCAGGTTGGTGTTCATGATGCGGTCGTAGTCCGCCTCCTCCACGTCCAGAAGCCCCTCCCGCTTGTTGACGCCGGCCACGTTGAACAGCACGTCGATCTTGCCGTACCGGGCCATGACCTCGTCCACACAGGCGTGGATACTGTCCAGGCTGGTGACGTCCAGCTGGTGAACGGAGGCGATGCCGCCCTCGGCGTTGATCTTGTCCGCCAGAGGCTGGCACTTGGCCGGGGTACGGTTGCACATGGCGACCTCCGCGCCGGCCCGCAGCAGGCCCTCGCTGATGGCCAGGCCGATGCCGCCGCCGGCGCCGGTCACTACGATGGTCTTGCCCTCCAGGCCGAAGAGAGAGCCGAGATAGCTGTCACTTTTGATTGCCATAACCTTTCATCCTTTCCAGAGCTGCCGCTGTTTGTGCCGGAACCGCGTCCGCCCCGGCCGTTTGGGGCCGGGGCGGGGCGAATCAGCTGAAACGCGGACACCGGCAGTTTGTCAAATTATCCCGCAGGCGCGGTCCCTGCCGCCGGAGCGGGGGAGCCGCTGCGGAAGCCGTGTCGTTTCGTTCTGTATGTGCTTACTCCAGGCCGGCGCCCTTCATAGCGGACAGGGCGTGGTCGGTGTAGAGCTTGTAGAAGCCCTTCCGGGGCTCCCGGGGGATGATGCCGGCCTTGGAGCGCTCCTCCAGGACCTTGGTGGCCTCCTCCACAGAGCAGGGGACACCGTGGATGCCGGTGAGGTTGATGGTGCGGTTCTCCACGCTGTAGGAGATCAGGTCGCCCTCTTCGATGAAGGCGATGGGACCGCCGGCGGCAGCCTCGGGGCTGACGTGGCCGATGGCGGCACCGCGGGTGGCGCCGGAGAAGCGGCCGTCGGTGATCAGGGCCACGGAGCCGTTGATCCGCTCGTCGCAGACGATGGCCTCGGTGGTCATCAGCATCTCGGGCATGCCGCAGCCGCGGGGGCCCTCATAGCGGATGATGACCACTTCACCGGGATTGATCTTGTTCTCCACCACGGCGTCATGGGCGTCCTCCTCGCTGTTGAAGACGCGGGCCACGGCGTTGACCACCTCGCGCTGGTTCATGGCGCAGGCGGAGTACTTCAGCACGGAGCCCTCGGGGGCGATGTTGCCCTTCAGGATGGCCACGGAGCCCTTCTCGGGGGCCTTCTCCACGGGGAAGATCACCTGGTCGCGGGTCAGGCCGTAGTTGGCCAGGTACCCCAGGTTCCGGTCGAACCAGTTGTCCTTCTGCAGATCCTCCAGGTTCTCGCCCAGGGTCTTGCCGGTGACGGTCATCACGTCCAGATCCAGCATGTCCCGCAGCATCCACTGCACCATGGGCACGCCGCCGGCGAACCAGAAGGACTCCGTCAGCTGGGTGCCGGAGGGATTGATGTTGCCCAGGTGGGGCACCTGGTGGTTGATCTCGTCGAACAGCTCGATGGGCAGGTCATAGCCCAGCTCCCGGGCGATGGAGGGCAGATGGATGGTGGCGTTGGTGGAGCCGCCGATGGCGCTGTGGACGATGATGGCGTTGCGGAAGGCGGCAGGGGTCATGATCTGGGAGGGGGTGATGTTCTTCTCCACCAGCTCCATGATCTTCCGGCCGGCATAGCGGGAGTACTGCAGGATGTCCCGCATGGTGGCAGGCACCAGAGCCGCGCCGGGCAGGGTCAGGCCCAGGGCCTCAGCCATGCACTGCATGGTGGAGGCGGTGCCCAGGAAGGTGCAGGCGCCCACGGAGGGGCAGCCGGTCAGCTTGTAGTCCCGGACCTCCTGCTCGGTGATGGCGTCCTTACGCTTCTGGCGCAGGGAGATGTCGCCGGCCACCAGGGAGGTGGTCATGTTGGGGCCGGGCCGCATGGAGCCGCCGGGCATGAAGATGGTGGGCACGTCCATCCGGGCCGCCGCCTTCAGGTGGGCGGGGATGGACTTGTCGCAGCTGGAGGAGAGGATGATGCCGTCCCAGGGCACTGCGGAGGCGTGGACTTCCACCATGTTGGCAATGGCCTCCCGGGAGGCCAGCACCACGTTCATGCCGTCATGGCCCTGGGCGCAGCCGTCGCAGATGTCGGTGGCATAGTACTTGGCCGGCTTGCCGCCCTTTTCATACACGCCGTACACGGCCTGCTCCACCATCTGGTTCAGATGATAGCTGCCGGGATGGGAGTCGCCGTAGACGCTCTCCACCATGATCTGGGGCTTGAGGATGTCGGTGTCGTCCCAGCCGGTGCCCATTTCCAGGGAGTCGAACTGGGCCCACAGCATCCGGTCGTCATGGCTTTTCTGAATCATAAACATTCTCCTTTTATATAATGTGAAGGGTTCGTGCAGGAGTCACAGGAATCAAAACAGAGGCGGCCCCCCGCCAAGGACCGGGCCGCCTCTTTCAAGCCGCAAAGCGCTGCCTTTTCCGGAGACAGAAATCAACGGCCGGGGAAACGAAGATCAGTGGATCAGACCCGCCGTGTTCAGGATGAACACCAGGATGAAGCCGATCACACCGGCCACAGCGTCCGGAATGGTGATGTACTTCAGACCCTGCTTCAGATCCAGGTTGAAGAACTTGCTGACCACCCAGAAGCCGGAGTTGGTCACGTGGTTGAAGATCAGGGTGCCGGCACCGATGGCCAGAGCGGTGGAGACAGGCTCCAGGCCCAGCATATCCATCATGGGAGCCACAACGCCCACGGCGGTGACGCCGGCGGTGGTCATGGAGCCCACGGCGGTCATCATGATGGCGCCCACCAGGAACGGGATCAGCAGGCCGGGCACGCCGGAATCCTGGATCAGCAGAGCCAGGTCGTTGATGCCGGGGAAGGACTTGATGACCTGGGAGAAGCCGCCGCCCATGGCGGTGACCAGCAGGGCGATCAGGGCCACTTCCATGCCGCGGGCGATCCAGCTGTTCAGCACGACCTCACGGAAGCACTCGGGATCCTTGCCGGTGGCGTCCAGATTGCTCTTGCGGACGGAGGCCTTGTGGCCCAGGGCCAGGAACATGGTGTAGATCACGCCCATGGCCAGAGCCACGACCTTGTCGCTGGCGATGGCCACCAGGGTGCGGACCAGAGCGTCATCGGGAGTGGACTCGGGGATCAGCATGCCGACGAAGGAGCCGCCGGCGATCAGGATGACGGGGATCAGGATGGTCAGGAAGGAGGCAAAGGTGCCGGGCAGATCCTTATCCTTGATCAGCAGATCGTCCACGTTGTCGGAGTTGGTCTCCTGGATCTCAGCGGTGACCTCGGGCACGGCGGGGATCCACTCCTTGGCGGCCCAGCGCTTCAGGATGAGCCAGGTGGCAAAGAAGGTGATGATGGTCATCACGATGCCCCAGGAGATCACCAGGCCCAGGTCGGCAGACAGGGCCACGGACACGGCCAGGATGCCGGGCGTGGGAGGAACCATGGCGTGGGTCAGGTTCAGGCCGGTCTGGGTGAAGGAGGCCATGGTGGACATGGAGATGTGCTTGCGCTTGCCCAGAACGTTTGCGATGTTGGAGCACAGGATGGTGGTGATGTCGCCGAACACGGGGATGGACACCACGTAGGCGGTCAGGGACGGAGCCAGCTCCAGGTTCTTGCCCTTGAAGAGCTTGATGAAGAAGTTGGCGATGGACTTGGCGGCGCCGGTGTCCTGCACGCCCATGGCCAGCACGGCGCCCAGGATGATGGGCATACCCAGGCTGCCCAGGGTGCTGCCGAAGCCGGTGGTGATCATGTTCAGGGTGTCCATGAAGGAATACCCCTCGGTCCCGAAGACGCCGAGGATGACGCCAAAGGCCAGGGCCACCACGAACAGAGACATCACGGGATTCAGCTTGACCTTTGTCATCAGCAGCATCAGTACGACGATGGCGATGACAAGGAGGACCAAGAATCCAATTGCAGACATTTGTTGATACTCTCCTTTCCAATGTAACGGCGTCCGGCCGCAGCCGGACTCCGGTCCAAGGCCCCGGCAGAGCCGCGGACTTTGGACCACACACGAATGGCGGAGCATGCCCCGGAAAAGCAGGCTCAGCCAGTCCACAAAAATTTGTACAACATTTTACACCCCAAGTCAATTTAAAAATTTTGCGATTTACTGAGAAAATTATGTCCAATTTGACCGAAAACGGTCAATTTTGGTGAATTTTTTAACAAAAGTAAAAGGAGGCGTCTGTCAAGATGCTGTTAAACGACTGTGAAAACCAGGCAAAAACGGTCATTTTCTGGAAAGTCCCGGCAGCAAAAAGATTTTTGTTGCGCAGGGTCCTCACCTTGGTATATAGTTATACGTGTATGTGTGTCAAGAGCTGCACACGTCAGATGCGGCGGCGCATGCCCGGGCGTTTTGGGAAAACGCTCCTGCGGGAAGGGCCCCTGGCGGGCTCTGTCTGCGGCCGGGCCTGGTCCGCCGCCGTGCAGACCACTGAGAACAAGAGACGCGGGCCGCTCCGGCGGCCGGTGTCACGAGGAGGAATTTATGGAGCGCAGTGAAAAAATCCTACAGGGCCTGGGGAACCA
>ULTL01007063.1_pt1 | contig 10308 bp, 8 predicted proteins | sample 1957531 | NCBI WGS metagenome assembly ULTL01 (sample SAMEA4835732, study PRJEB28245) | human gut metagenome | biome: gut microbiome; material: fecal sample | place: Denmark | collected 2008 | reverse complement strand
AGGCTTTTACGGTTGGCAAGTCAAAGAAGGAGTGTGTCAAGGCCAGTATAAACTGGCAGATAAAATCTAAGAAATATTTAGCTCGATGACGCTTACCCAATTGCAGAAAGCGGAAGGAGGGCCACTAGCAAACGATATACGCAATTCATATGCGCCAGGATATTTTTCAGATTGAGCAACAGACCATGTAAAATTAGGGATAGAACCATCTAAAGCAAACTGTTCAGGCGCGCCTGTTATCTGCAAATTCGTCAAACCCTGTGGTGACCAAATCATGGCTGGGATATAATATTCCCTCTGGTTGCTTCTAAAAACCACATTAAAATGAATAACTATAGCAATATTTTGGGTATCATCATCTAAATAAAGCCTACTAATATCTGTTACCATAGCCAAATCATTTCCAGAAGCAATACCATATGCTTTATCACCTGTGGCATAAATAATTTTATCGTTATATCTACAAGCGGCTGTAAATCCCCAGCCATTTGTTGGAATACTTAGCTTGTCACTCATTTGAGAATTAAGATATCCTCTAGGGACAGCTTGAGAATCAGCTGTAGGATTGGCGATACCATCCAATATAGCAGTACTAGACCCACTTGCAAAAGAGAACTTATTACTTGAATCAATAAAATTTGTGCTATCTGCTCCTGCTATTATTTTAGCAGAATGTCCAGCATTTGTCAAGGTGATATTTGGGCTTAGTGCATTTGAATTTAATTCAATAGATTTACTAGACGAACCATTTAATACAATTTTGCCAGGGGCAACACTTGAAGTATTTTGGATTGCTTCGGCGCCAACAGTGAGGGTCGAATTAGAAGATGTAAACCTATAATTCCCAGTTGTTGTATCTCCACCTTTTTTAAGAAAAGAGCCTTCCCCAGCTCCTGAAACTGCTTGATCGACATATTTTTTATTAGCAGCATCATAGTCTTCTGTAGGCTCTGCGATACCTCTTAAAGAAGTATATTCAGGTGACCCTGCACTTCCTGCAGTAAAGTCGATCTCGTTAGACTCACTGTTAATAAAAGCTTTTTCAGACGTTACTCCCAAATGAATTGCCTCATTACCTGCCGCTATAGACAAGTTAGGGGAACCACTTTCAGGATCCATTACCATGCCATCACTAGAACTACCAATGGTGATAGTATTCTGAAACGTTTGTGCTCCAGGGGTAGTATCGCCAGCTTTTCTAATATAGAGGGTATCTGCTTGTCCCTTATTGATAGCATCACCATTGGAAGTAGCATTGCCCAAGTTTGTAATACGAAAGTCACCCATAGCGATAGCGCCTTGCATTTCACCACCAGTAAGGGGCAGATAATCTCCCGTAGGCGGAGTAATGCTTCCAGAAATAGCATCATCGACATATTTTTTATTAACGGCGTCGGCATTTGCCGTAGGAGTGGGTACATTGGTTATGGTATTGTTAGCCATATCAATATCACCATTCATAGTACCGCCATTAATAGAAAGATAGGGAAGTACTTCGGTTCCATTGATTATATTGGTTACGGTGGCAGACAACGTATTTACAGCCAATTCTAGATTGGTAATGTCCTCTTGAATTGACTGTACAGTCTGCTGGAGGGCTGTAACAGAAGCTGTCAGCGCTGTAAGTCGATTAGACAATTGCAAGATCTGCTCATTAATGGTAGTAATATCGCCTTTGATATCGGTAATTTCTTTATTAATATCTGAGATATCAGACTGAATTTCCGATATCGTTTGGTTGATCTGGGTGATTTGGGTATTAATCTGTTCAATAAGGCCCTGCAGTCTAGCCTCTTCAGCTTGAGCTCTTTCTATTTCAGCCTGTAAAGCCTCATTTAACGCATTGTCTCCTTCGATTCGATCTTGAATTTCTTTATCAAGCCTGTTCGAAAGATCATTGATTTTTTGCGTACTTTCATAAATACCCCAAAGAGTTTCTCCATAGTTCTGCATTAGAATGGCTAGCTCTTTCTGGTAATCGTTTTTATAAAGGCAGGCGCGAGATATATACCAATAGCAATAAGCTGTAGGAACGGAATTGTTCATAGGCGGGAATATCATCGAACCTTTATCGACTGCGCCAGCAGAGATATCCTCACACAATTCTACAGCAATATCGCAACCATAGTTCAGAAGAATTTCTGCACAAGCCTTAGAAGTCATTCCCTTATGCTGAACGTTATCATAGGATCCACAGCAAAGAATGATAACTTCCTGGGTATCCATATTCTGACCCATTACAACACGGGCAGTTTGCGTAGTAGCAGCAGGGATATTAGCCTGGTAGGTTTCATCAGTGATCTGGCCATTTTGGATTAAAACACCAGAGCAGCCCATTGCGTTTTCAATGGTATCATTCAGAAGCTGGTCTTGGGAAACTGCATTGGAATAGACGCGCATCGTCCCACGGCGAGTAAAACCAACGGTATAAAGGGTAGGTTCACTACCTGCAGCGATAGGAGCGCCATGCCAAATTGCGTGACCGTACCACCCATTTGCGCCCTTAGGCTGAGCAACAACCATTTTGTCAGCGAGTGTAATTTTGGATGCGCTAAAAATAGACTGCTCAATCTGGGAGTTCGTGGTATTCCCATAGGCAAGATGTAATTGCATTCTGATAGGCTCGCCACGTCTGTCTACACAGGCCTTATGGATAAGGGTATAGGTAGAACCCTGTTCGGCAGAATACCCTTCTTCTGTCCAGACTTCGCAAGGGCCGTAGTAGGAACCGTTTGCTTCTGCGGCTTTCTCCATGTTACGTAAGGTTGCATAACAGTTAGCCATTACATCATTATAGTTCTGGATGCACAAGTTCACTCTGTTGGTAAGGTTATTAACTGCCTGATATAATGACTGCCCTTCTACTACAGAAGGCACCTGTGGTTCACAAGGCGGAGGAGGCGGCGGAGGTGGACAAAACTGTGGAAAATCGGGAAAACCGCAATGGGGTTTATTTGGCTTACAATGACAATCAGGTTTAGGAGGATGACCATTAAAGTTATTGTTCATTTAAAACACTCCCATAAATAAAGTTTCCAAATCATTAATGATAAGCATATCTATATTCAAAAATGTTTGGCGATATTTAATAAGTAAGTCAGATGGTGAAACACCTAGCCGTCCTTTTCTATATTCGGTATTCTCTATATTTTCTTTTTCTTTACCATGTTCTCTATTTATTCTGTCAGTCTTTTCATTTAAAATATTAGCCTTTTGATAATCTTCTTTTGTGTTTGTGACTTCATTTGAATTTTGATTTTGTTTAGAATTTCCAACATCTACAGCACTTCCATTTTCTTTCCAATTTTCTGTTAAATTCGATTTTCCGTCAACATTAACAGTTCCGGTATTAGTAGCTACACTATCACTAGTTTGATGGGCTGTAGTTGTGCTATGTTCATTAGTTGATTCATTTGTTGTGGTTGTAGCATATCCTGATGTTTCAGTAGTGATTGTGCCATCTGGTGCAGTGGTAGTGGTAGTAGTTATTCCTGCCTGTGGAATATCACTAAATACAGTATTTTTAACTCCCTTTGTATCGGTTGTTCCATCGCTGTCACTTACAGTATTAGTTTCTGTTTTCAAGTCATTTGTAGTTAATTCGTTACTAACAATATCCTGTGTTCGGTCGCCTGACTTTTGATAATTACTATTATTTGTGGTATCTTGTGTATCTTCTAATTTAAATGTATTTGAACGATCAATATTAGAGGCATATGTCTCACTTGCATTTAAGGTATTATTTTGTTTATAATCATTGGTATTCTCATTATATTTTTTCCTTTTAGTATCTCCTGAGGTTTCCATGTATACGGTTGAAAGGGGATCAAATTTAATAAGTTCAGATTGATATAGTTGATTATAATAAGGCATAATTTCGGCCATTTTTCGCTTCAAGAAGAAATTAAACCTTTCAGGAGTTTCTTGGCCTATTTCTCTAAAATAAAAATGTTCGATAATTTCTTTATTCAGGTGGGCCCTGTAATCTTCATTAAATATGGGATAATCATCTAAATTCAAATGAAAGCCTAATGAAATAAGTTCGTTTAACTCAATGGTGTATTTTGCCAAATCCTATTCATCCCTTTCATTTTGATCTATAGTCGTAGTATCCATATCTTCATTGAAAGTTTCAAATTCCTGCCTAAAATTAACTTTTATATTCGTGCCAAACATTTTGTTTATTTTTTCTGCTGCTTGCCTTCTTGAATTTAGCATTATATATCTTTGTGCCATAACTCCGCCCAAATTTGATGAAACTTCTAATCCTATTTGTCTTTCTTTCTTTTCTGTATTTGAATTAGAAACCCCAAAAAATGTTAATGCTTCATTCCATATTTGTCTTTTTAAATTATTCAAATCTAAAGATACAAATGGAGCATTTGTATTCAATGATGAAATACTTTTCCAGTCAACATTTTTAGAAGCAATTATAACAGGAACATTTTCATCCATATCTTTATAGGCGTTCTTTATTGTTAATAGCTGAGATTCGTCACAAGTAATCACAACAGGAGTTTTTTGACTTTTGACGTTTACATCGATAGTTCTTTCAATTTCAGCCAATCGTCTTGCAAATAATATTATAGTTGGAATAGAAGGATGATGCAAATAATTATTGTAAATTAAAACACTGTTTGTATTATCCAATTCGCGAGAAAACCCATTGTTTGCATATGCTCTCCGATATATCGGTTCTCTATATATAGAGAGTGGGCCTCCCAATGCACATGTAAGTGCTACATTTCCAACATCTTCTTCATTAAAATAAACAGCAAAGCCATACTCGCATAATGTTAATTCTAAGAAACGATAATCAATAGTTTCAGGTAAGTTTTCCCATGAAAACATATTGATGCAAATTTCTTCCAGTCTATAAAAGTAATCCATGAACGTTTCATTATTCAAGATATATGGATCCCAATTTTTTCTATTTGCCCATCTGTCAAACAATTTATATGGTTTGCGTCTGCTCATTATTTTTTCACATCCTTCATTGGCTTATTGCTTCTTGAATAATCACCAACAAAATCTCCATGCCAGAATCTAATTCCAGAATTAAACATTTTCTTAACAGCGTCCATAGAATCTACAGGGAGAGAACCTGAAATGATTACATCTTTTGTTTTGACGTAATTCCATGATTCACGACCTTCCATATTCGGAACCTTTAATTTATTTGTAGCATATCCATACATATCAAAATAATCGTCTATTGATTTTGCTATTTCGGGTCTGATTGCCATTTGTTTTATAGTAAATCCAATGTTTCTATAAATTAAATTCAGACTAGGTGTATGTGGGGTACCTTTTGATAATCCAGGACACTTACTTCTTGTCCATATGTCAATTCCTAAATCGGCAGCAGAATGAACAGTATTTACTAAATTGTTTACTGTACCAGTTGCCATACTCTGAACACCACTTACAGTTCCTCCTACATTTCCACTAAAGGCTGAAAGCATAGTAGAAAGTCCAGAACTAAAAGTATTTTTATTTGCAGTTGCTAAAGCATTTGTGCCGATTTTAAAGGCTTGTGCTGTTCCCTCACCAGCCAACCAGTTTGCAAAAGCATTTGAAGTCCATGCACATTGAACGTATCCATCAACTTCACCAACTGCATTATAGTCCATATTGACATCGCCCTGTAATCCGTTATAATTTACAGCAACACAATATCCTTTAGGTTGAATTCCTCCATAAGTAAGATAGTTAAATATGATATCTGTTGTTTCTACTTCTTGATTACCTATTCTTGAAAAATATTCATAATAAAAATCATATTCAGTTCCTTGTCTATTACTCATTGTAATTTTACAATAAGGATATGTCAATAATTTTTTATTTCTAGGGGTATATCCGCATAAATTTGTGGGGCGGGATATTGTAACATTCTTTAAATCAGATATATTTACATCCCAGGCGCTCATATAAACACAAACTATCGCATCAGCCATAGCTTTTTCTCCATAGGATTCAATGAAAGCTGTTGCTCCCTCTGCGTTATCAAATTGATGAAGTTCCACACCACTGTATACGCCTCCGCTTAATTTTCCTGCTACAATTTGGCCACCAGGGTCTGTAGATACTCCAACAACGATTTTTGCAAAATTCGTTTGCAAATCTAGTTCTGTAACCTGTTGAGTATACATATCCGATTCGTTCATGTTTTCTGGAATTAAATTCTCATACAAATTGTCACTTTCTGGATGTTCTCTCTCCACAAAACTAGGTAACACTGTAAAATCAAATGCCCATGTTTGATAATGATCTAATTCATAAATAATTTCTGTATTGTTAGGATTAATATAATTTACTTGTTTTATAAAAGCATAAAACCATTTTGTTCCATAGTTCGCATTTTGAAACATAACATAGTTGCAATCATATAGATCATCTGCAACTCGGGGGACACGAATAGAACGTGGCCCCCTAGGAGCAGACACAGAAGAATTTACACGCTGATAGGTGAAGTCAGTAAAAGAATATTTAGCCTTACCAGAAAAAAAGGCTGTTTGTGCTCCAACGCTTGTAAACTTTATTGTATCGCTATATGTGGAATCTAAAGGAACATCTTTCAAAACTTTAACAATTGTTGATGGCACAAAATCAGCCATTTTTTCTTTTCCTCCTTATTCAACTGTTACTGTAGCTTCGCCATATTTTGTAGAATTATAAACGCTTGTTGCTCTTACAGTAAAGGTTGTATCTGTATTTGTAGGAATTGTAAGAGTGCCATTTTCAGTAATTGTCGCAGTAGCAGAAGTAGTAGACCATACAACATCTTTAGGCGCATATCCCGTGGCTGTTACATTAGCCGTAAACTGCACAGTTTGAGAAGAACCAGTATTATGAGTGATATTGTTCGGACTTACGGTAACATTTGTGACTGCTACATCCTGCGTTGTAAACAAAATAGCGTTTGAGAACGGAGAAGTCGAAAAGGTTTTCCAAACATGATAAAAATAATTCCAATAAAGTCCCTGGCCATTATAGTTTTCAGTGAAACCAATGAAATTATCATATACCATGAACCAGTCCTCATCCACCAAAGCCGCAACAACGCCCGTTAATTCTCCAAAATTATCAACAAGAACTCTTCTGCCCATGAATTCGGCTTTATCCATATTAAAGGCATAAGCCAAAACATCAACATCAATTGCAGCATCAAGGGCAGCGTCAATAATAAGCACTTGTCGGTTTTTGCGCGTATGAGTGAGAACGCCCATAGAATTGTAAGTTGAACTCATAAATTCCAACTGATTAGAAACACCTTTAATAGTTGAAACGATCGTTTTTGTATTATCAGAAGATACAGCAGGGATATTTACAGCATACATTTCTCCATTATTTGCCGCATCTACAATCAACTGTTTCATAGTAATATATTCATCAAATTCAGCGCCAGTATAAAGTGAATCGACAATATATCCAATTAGATCATTGATACCCTGAGAACTAAGGAAAGCCTGACGCAGCTGTTCATTGGAAACCGTGACTTTATAGAAGTTTTGGAGATTCATTTTATGGAATACTGCATTTACATCGGGAATTTCTCTCTTGAAAACTTCTTCTTCAGCAACGCTAGGGTCAAACTGCTTTGCTTTGGCGATATTAACAAAAATTTCCTCAATAGTTTCGCCATACTCAAGAATTCCTTTTTTGAATACTCTAAGAGGATTAGTATACGATTTTGAAGTAATAATTACTCTGCCAATCCGATTTACCAAAGCACTTAAAAACTCATTCTGAGTTGCTTCATAAGTCATCATTGCATTTCCAATTTGGCGAATATTTTCCTGGGTTGCTACTGGAATCCGCTCCTGATATGTGCTGGAAGCATTTGCACGAATAGCATTTAATACGTCGATTCCAGATGCTTTAAAACTGCTAATTATAGGTTTAGTAGGCATTTTATTACATTCCTTTCTTATAGTCTCCCTCTCTGTTTTCAAAGAGAGACTCAAATGTTAATTTAGAACTGTCCTTTTTGATATCTTCTTTCTGATCTTCTTTTATTTCTTCATCAGATGTAAAAAATCTTTCACGATATCTTCTTTTTAAATTGTCATATTTTTCTGAATATAATACTCCATCAGAATCATATGCTCTACTTTCATTATTAATGCGTTCTTCATGATCTTCTTGAATCCTTCTTAATTCGTTCATTGCTGTTTCATCATCACCAAAGCGTTCTGAAAAGTTTTGAAGAATTGTTTTCATTTCTTCTTTATCAAGCATAAAATCTATCTCCCTTAAACAGGTATTTTAAGGATATCTCCAGCATAAATTGTATCATTTTCTGTCATTCCGTTGTATTCCAGTATTTTGGGATATTTGTTTCCATCTCCATACACTTTTTTGGCAATTCCCCAAAATGAATCGCCACTTACTACAGTGTAATTGTAGTAATCTTCTTTACAAATACACCCTGGGCAATTACAATCGCAATTGCAATCTTCATCACCCCTCTGGTCATCTTCATTAATATAATCAATGAAAGGAACTTTAAACCAATTTGTCCATCCCCTCCCAGCTACTTTTGTTTTTACTACTCCATCACCATAACTTCCTAAAGTACACTCATATGCAATACCATTGCCAGCATATACGCCAACATGACCAGGTTGATAAAGTCCAATCCCCACAGTTTCTGGCAAAGTCGAAATTGGCCCTTTTTCAGAAGCCTTATTAAACATCCCAGACGCATTAAGATCTTTAGAAGCTTCATAACCCGGAGAACCAACTCCACCAAAATAGTAAGATTTAATGAGACCTGCACAATCGCATCCATATGCTTTATTAATATACTTTCTTAGTGTTTCTTTACGTGATTCTGTATATCTAGAGGGGTATTGTTTTGCTTTGTAATTGATAAAATATTCCGTTATAGTATTCATCAACCCTCCCCACATATATAAAGTTTTTTCATTGTAACACATATTTCGGCAGTAAGCGATTAATCCTATATTATCCATTATTTTTTATCCTCCATTCGCATTATAAGTTTATTTAAAGCCTCTGTGTTATTATCAACACTTTGTGATAATTTTAAATAGAGATCGTTTTGTTTGTTTTCATATTCTTCTTTTTCCTCCTTCCTTCTTTTGTTCTCTTTGCAAATATACCACACCAAAAATACACATACTACGATCGGAAAACCTACTCCATTCACTATTGTAACAAAATTTTCAGCCCACCCCATTAATGCCACCTCATTAACTTAAATAATATATGACCCTTTCCATTTTCTTCTTTGTTTCTAACGTTGTGTATTTGACAAACCCATTTTTAAACTTTTGTGAAAGCCACTTAATTAAATAAAAGTCTTTAGTACCTAATATAAATCCCTCTGCTAGTTCTTCTTTTGATAACACAAAATTAAATTTACATGATGGATCATATTTATCATCTATGAATACATTTCCATTAATTCTATCAAACCAAATACCATATATAGTATCATTAGATTTTATATTCATAAGATGCTTAGCTGATTGAGGTCTGGATAATACAAACTCTTCACTGTCCTCAACATATTCGCCATCTCTTGCATACCTTCCATATTCGCTTCCACCTATCATTTCATTAAATTTACTTTTTGATTTCTTTTCAATCATTTCTTCATCTGGTATAGCCCATTGAAAAAGACAAAACTTATTATACCAAATTTCGCCTGGCTTTATATTTGATGGTATGTCAAAAGATGGATACATATGATAAGGATTAAAAAAAGTTGTTGTATTTCCTAATAAAAAACATATTACTCTATCCTCTTCTCTATCAATTGTATGATATATGTTTAAAAATATTTCAGGCTCTTTCCATCCCTTTACATATTTTGAATTATTTTCTCTTTCTAGCATGTATTCATCAAAAATGATGAATTTCACAAAAGGAAAACTTCTTTTCTTTATCTTTTGAGATTCGGAAAGGGCTATACATATAAAGATATCAACCCATTCCCCATTTTCATTTTTATATTGTATTTTTTCATTTTGTAATTTCCACAAATAATCCTTAAATTCATTTTCTAATACTTTTTCAAATGCTAAAGGAAGTGCGCCTTCTTCTTTTTCGCTTGCATATCTCACAATATATACAGCTTGCCATCCATTTTCTATACATTTCTTAAGACAAAATTTTTGTGTTGTATATGTTTTACCAATTGATCGTGTTCCATTTATAAAATTAAAATTACGTTGATATGCTAAAATTTGATTAATATTCCAATACATACACAGAAAATAGCTGGCGTTATACCAGGAGTCACCCCTAAATATATGATACGCTTTCACACGTTGACCA
>ULTL01074666.1_pt1 | contig 10335 bp, 6 predicted proteins | sample 1957531 | NCBI WGS metagenome assembly ULTL01 (sample SAMEA4835732, study PRJEB28245) | human gut metagenome | biome: gut microbiome; material: fecal sample | place: Denmark | collected 2008 | reverse complement strand
GCTCCTGCCATAGGCGATCTGCAGGAATAATTCCCTCATTGCCGTGTTGATCGCATCGCATACCAGATCGGTGTTGAGCGCCTCAAGTATGGTCTTGCCAACAAGGATCTCTCCGGCCATTGCCGCCGAATGAGTCATTCCTGAACACCCTATGGTCTCCACAAGGGCTTCTTCGATTATGCCATCTTTTATATTAAGTGTCAGCTTGCAGGCTCCCTGCTGAGGAGCGCACCAGCCGACTCCGTGAGTCATGCCGGAAATATCTGAGATTTCTTTCACCTGCACCCATTTTCCCTCCTGCGGTATCGGGGCAGGTCCGTGATAAGCCCCTTTATGGACAGGGCACATGTTTTCAATTTCTTTTGTGTATATCATTTTTTCCTCCCATGATCTGCAGCTATTGCTTTCCCCATTATTTAATCACACTACGGCGGATTTTTCAATGGTATTTATGGGAACAATTTTTTACTTTCGCTTTACATTTCCCTGATAGAAACATATGCCGGACAGGCTTAGTATTTAAGCATGGATACTTATGAAAACAAGAAAAAGATATTTAAGATCGCGCCTTATCTGATCGCAGTGGTTTCTGCCGCATTCCTGTTTTACTTTGCTGCTCATATGGTGGAGGTTGCAGGAGCAGCACATGCAGGAGCAGCGTCAGGCCATGCCATGGCATCGTCCGGATTTGCCTGTGCCATATGCCTGATGTTTCTCGGCGGAAGTTCATACACTGTCTTTTCAGACATAAAAGAGAAGCTGTCCAAATGAAGAGCGTGATAATATACGGCAGTCACTACGGTCATACCAGATCGTATGCAGAAAAACTTTCTGACATTACAGGGATCGCAGTCTTTGACCATAAGCATTGCCCCAAAGATCTGTCCTCGATGGATCTGATAATATATATGGGAGGCCTTTATGCCGGAGGGCTTTTGGGACTTTCCAATGTTCTCCGTCATCTGCCCAAGTGCTGCCGTCCCCCTTTTTTCATCGTTACCGTAGGATTAGCCGATCCGAAAGACCCGCAGAACAAAGCCAACATTATGTCATCTGTCTCGAGGCAATTCGGTGATTTTATGCCGAAAAAGACCGAATTCTTCCATCTGCGGGGCGGCATTGATTATGCCCGTCTTTCAAAGGGCCACAGGTTTATCATGTCCCTTCTGTACAATTCCATAAAGAAAAAGCCCTATGAAGGGCTTTCTGCCGAAGACAGGGCTGTAATACAGACATATGGCGAAAAGGTGGATTTCATGGATTTTGAAAGCCTTGCTCCTATCTCCGCTCGGATATTGCAGTTCAAATGCTTTTAGCGGCTATGTCTGTCCTCTCCCTGCATGTTCATGATAAATATGGAGATCATGACGCACAGTATTCCGATCAGTTTATATAATGTCACATCCTCAGTAAATACCAGTATCCCGATAAGGGCAGCCACGACCGTTTCTACCGATGCGATGACAGGCACCTTGGAAGTCACCAGATCCTTAGATAATCCTTTCATGTAAAACATATACGAGCCAACTGTCGGTATCAGTCCATACCCTATGGCTGCCGCTGCAAAGCCTGTCACAGACCCTGTGACTGTTCCAAGATCTTTCCACGGCTGCAGCATCAATGCCAAAGTCGCCGATCCAAACAAAAAGCTGTAGAAGATAACTGTAAGAGAATCATATTTCCCTGTTATGGGTGTGCTGACTATTGTCATTAATCCGTAAAAGAACCCGGCTCCAACTCCTGCAGCTACTCCGGCAACTGAAAAAGTAAGCTCAGAAAAATTTCCTCCCGTTACCGTCAAAACGCATCCGGCAATGTTCACTGCAAGGGCCGCAGCCTTTGCCGCACCAATATGTTCCCTAAAGAAAACCGCCGACATCATGCACACAAATATGGGCGATGTATATAGGAGCACCGAAGCGGTCGCCATCCCCACATCGTTTATCGACATGTTATATGAAAAGTTAAAAAGCGCCTGGCTGAACACGCCTAATATCAAACATGTGGCCAGCCCTCTGACATCTATCTTAAACAGCGTCAGTCCGCCTCTGGATATCATTATTGGTATCAGGAGCACTGCTCCTGTAAATATTCTTATGACCGCAGCCGTACCCGATGCTATCCCAAATCCGCTCAGGATATTGACAAACAGACCTATGCTGCCCCACATGCATCCGGCGATGAAAATATCCATATATCCTGATCTGTTCTGCAATTTTGTCATGAAATAACGCTCCCCTGCTTTATCTGTTTTTTTGGATTTGTTTCATATCGTTTTAAAGAGTTTCATATTTTGGCATAGTTTAGCTGAAGTTCCTGCTGTCCTTAAATAACAGCCCGTCTAATCTGCAGCAATGCCCAGATATTTTCGCCTCCCGGTTCGGGATCATTGATCAAAAAATCTGATATTCTGTACGAGGTGATTATATCACATGTTTGAAATAAAACAATCTTTTTTATTAAAAAGAAAAAAAATTTTCATTATCAGTGTGGCATCTTTCATGCGCGATCCCGTCTGCGGTACTATGCCCTTGTTATATCATTGTCCCATTGCCTGGTCATAACGACGCAGCGCTTTCTCTATGCGGTCATAATCAAGCTCCTGCATTTTCAGCAATATCATGTTGCATATGAGCAGGGAAGAAATATTTGAATTGAAAAAGCTTCCGGTCGAATCTTTCGCTATCAGAACATCATTTGCCCCCAGCAGTTTTGCGGTCACTTCCGAATCAGTGAGCAGGATGAAAGGTATACCATGTTCCCGGGCATATTCTGCCGTCCAATATTCGTCCTGCTGGACCGTTGGAAAAGATGACATGAAAATACAGTCTTTTTCCCCTGCAAGCAGTATCTTTTCTTTTAAGATCATTCCTTCCTCACACACAGGTATGCATTTTATGCCTGTCAGCATCAGATACTCGCTTATGTGCCTTATAACTGCGCTGTCAGAGCCTACCCCTACCAGATAGACTGTATCAGCTTCCAGTATTTTGCATGCCGCATTATCGATCTGCTTCAGATCGATAAGATCAACCAGCATTTTTACATTTGTCATAACATTATCCAAATATGCTTTCAGATGCGAATCATCAGAAGATCTTGTTTTTTTAAGCATCATATAAGGGCTTCTGACCACAGAAAACTCTTCCTTTAACGCAGATCTGAAGGGATAAAATCCGGCAAATCCCATGGACTTTGCAAATCTGACCACGGTAGCCTGGCTTACGCCGATCACCTCTGACAGCTCTTTAAGCGTCATACACAGGATGTTATCATAGTTTTCAGTAATATATCTTGCTACCAGAAATTCTTTTTTCGGAAGAACATTAAAATTATCTATGATCTGTTTTTTTATATCGCCATAGGGCATTAGCTTTTCCTCCCCGGTCTTTATGTTACTATTTAATCATATAAAGCAGATTTTTTCAACGAAAAAAGGCGCCTCCGCAATTTGATATGCGTCCGGCGTCTTTTTTTATGTTACTATGGCATTTAATTTTTCAAAACATTAAGATACTTTTTGTAATTTTCCGTGATCTCCTGATCCGGGCCCCCTGTGGCCTTGCTTACGGCAAACAGCGCCACAGTGCTGACTATCCATCCCGGAAATACTTCAAACAGATAGTTTGACAGTCCCGAATAGAACCAGATTATTACCACTATCATACCGGAAAATATACTGGCAACGGCGCCTTTCCAGTTGATACTGTTGCCATAGAGGCTTGCGATCACCACAGGGCCGAAAGATGCTCCAAGACCCGAAGCTGCAAACATGGCAATGGTATGTACGCTGCCTCCGTTGAAAGCCAGGTAATAAGCCACCAGTGCGATCACCACCATGGCGATCTTTTCTATCATTACCACCTTGTGGTCATCCTCAATGCGGAAAAATCTCTTTACCACGCTGCCCCCAAGGGACGCTGTAGCCACTATCAGATAAGCACAGACCGAGGAAAGTATGGCCGCCATTACTGCAGCAGCCATCAAGGCAAACAAGGCATTGTTGAAATACTTTTCCGAAAGCACCAGGAATGTCTGTTCCGGGTCGGCAATATCAGGCAGTATGGCCCTTCCGGCTATGCCGATCATGGATGCGCCCCCAAGGGCGGCACAGCCCCATATGGTAGCTATGAGCGCCGAATCCTTTACTTCTTTTGGGTCTTTGATCGCCATAAGGCCGGTCAGAGCATGGACCATGCCAGGATACATGAAGCCTATGCCCACTCCGCCGGACACCAGCACTACCTTTTCCTGCAATGTCATCTCATCGGAAAGGAAAGAAAACATGTCAGGATCATACTGTATGGCGTCGGCAGCTATATCGTGGAATCCGCCGTAATTGATGACGGCATATATAGGCACGATCAGCAGAGCTATGAACATCAGGGCTCCCTGGAGCAGGTTGCTCCAGCTTACGGCCATATATCCTCCCAGGAAAGTATATATCACCACTATCACAAGGCCTATGGTGGTAGCCGTATTTATGTCCAGTCCAAAAGCTGACTGTATCAGCTTTCCGCACCCTATCAGCTCTCCCGACGAATTGATTATCATCAGGACTATGATGGATATCCCGGATATGAGCCCGACTATGCCTTTTTCGTCACCGGTACGCTTTTCAAAATACTCGACTATGGATACGCTGTCATAGGTCTCGGTAGCCAGCCTCAGCCGCTTTGCCAATACCAGCCAGTTGAACAGAGAGCCGCCCATCCAGCCGATGAGAGTCCAGATCACCCCAAAGCCGTATGTAAACGCCAGCCCCGGCATGGCCAGGAGCATCCATCCGCTGGTGGAAGATGACTGGGTGGATATCCCGGCTATCCACTTATTATTGCTCCTGGCCGCCAGATTGTATTCCGAATAAGACTTTGCCATCTTGGAGGTATATACTCCTATGGCCAGCAGTACTGCAAAATACAGCACCAGTACGATTATCCTTACTGCCATATGGAACCTCCTTATTTTTTAATAAAATTTATAAATGCAAGCAGAAAGCCTCCCCAGAGCGGGGAAGTAAAAATTATCACCTGAAGAGGAGTTGGCATCATCCTACCTCCTTTTCTATGACCGCCGTAAGGGTCTTGAGCAGTTCTTTCCAGATCCGTTCTCCCTTTTGGGCCGAAGCGCCGGACATCTTCCAGAGGTTGCCGCTTTCGGTGGTGTGGCTGGCCTGGATCGGGAGCACATCGTAAAAAGTGTTGTCTTCTATCTCGCTGTCAACGCCTTTATCCATGAGCACCAGTTCAGGTGCGATATACAGCATCATCGATGTTTCAAACATTGCGGCATGCTCTACGCCCCAGCCCGGAAAGCCATCCGGATACAGATAATCCATTGTGTCTTTATCAAAACTGTCAAAAGGTGTTTCCATTATGATGAACTTCACTCCGGGCAGAGTTCCTTTTTCTGATGCTCTGAAAGCAGCTTCGTATATGAAGTTGGAGTTCTCCATATGCCAGTTGAAAAGTACGATCTTTTTAAATCCATGCCGGATAAATTCTTTTAAAATATCCTCTATCTGATATACCAGGGTCACGCCGCTTATGGATGTAGTCCCTACGAAAGCCTGGCCGCCTCCGCTCTGGGGTCTTGAATAAGTGCCGTATGAGATGGGCGGGGCGACTATCATGTCTGTCTGTTCTGCTATGTCCAGACAGAGTTTTACCGGAAGTATCGTGTCAGTTATCAGCGGCAGATGATAGCCGTGCTGTTCGATGGCCCCGATCGGGAGCATGACTCCCATCCCGCTGTCCGCAGCCTCTTTTACTTCGGGCCAGGTGAGTTCCCACATTTTTTTAGTTCTCATGATGTTCTGTTTGGGCGCGGACATGTTCGCCGCGTCAACATCTCCTTTCTCTGTATTTTTAATATTTATTCATTAATATGCATATTATACGGCCATTATGCGGGGTTGTCAAGGATAAAATTGCATTTTATTTGGGAAGATCTGTGGTTTTCCGCAGAAAAGTTCTTCTTTTCTCAATTTTTGGCCTTCCTGAGAACTTTTTATCAACAACAGGTTCTTTTTTCACACTGAAATACCCCTGCCGAGAACCATTTTGTCCATTCAGGTTCTCCCGTACAGAGGTTTTCTCCGGTTCAAGAACCATTTTATGGACTGCCGGCACATTTAGGTTCTCATCCCAGTCAGTCTCATATGAAAAGAGAACCTTTTACTGGCCGGAAATATCTTGGGCAATGTATCTCGGCTTCCAAACTTCATATAAAAAACCGCAGGCTGCATAAAAGCAGTCTGCGGTTTTGTCCATTGGCTGTCTATCAGATCAAGCCTTTATTCCTCTTCCCGGCGCCTTTTTTTCACTGCTATGGCAGCTATCGCCCCGCCGCTCATTATCAGCAGAGTCACTGCCGCTGCAATGGCGTTGCTGTCTCCGGTCTTAGGAGTTGTACCATTCTGTCCCTCTGAGTTCTGGCCGTCCTGCTGATCACCGCCGGTCTGGTCATTATCTCCGGTCTGGCCGCCGTTTGGTTTCTCTTCGTCCGGGTCCTGGCCGTCTCCCGGCTGCGGAGCTTCCGCAGGCAGGATCTCTGAACGGTCTCTTACCCTGAGCCTGTTGCCCTCGGCGTCATGGGAAACAAATCCCACTGCGCTCACATAGGCTCCTTCCTTGACGAAGTCTTCCAGCGCCTTTGTATCGCCGGAGTATCCGATATATCCGTCGATGAATACACGGCAGCTCTCGCCGCTTTCGTCCTGGATGATGATGGTCTCAACGATGCCTCCGGCCAGTTCAACTGCCTTGACCTGACCCTCAACTTTCACCAGTTTTCCGAAGTTGGTCTCGTAGGCGTTGGCTTCTTTGGTGGTAACATCAGTGATGACCACATCTTTTGTGCCTTCGAGTACAGTCACATTGATGGCGGAAAGCTGTTTGTCTCCGATATATTCGCTTATGGTACCGGTAACCATCACCTGGTCTCCCCTGCGGATGTTGTTGTCATCTATAGGGAATACATTGATACCGTTTCCGTTTTCATCCTGGATATATATGGTATTGAAGAAAGCATTTCCGGTCTCGGCAGTGCCGTTGGCCACTGTGCCGATAACGGTGAACACTTCACCGTCGCTTCCGGCTCTTGCTTCCTGTATGGTGCTGATGACAGGTTCTTTCTTGACCATATTGAGGATGTTCTGGGCGATCAGGCCGTTGGAGTAGCTGACCTGATCTTCGGCAGCAACCTCAAAGTTGGAGCAGAAAACCGTTCCTGATACGAACACTCTGCCTTCTCCCACCTGCTCTGTTGCCATGGCAACTACATCGCCTTTCTTTACTACGGCCGTGTCTTCGTCATACGGCGTGCTGTAGTTGAGGACAGGCTTGTCGTGACCCTGGGTAGGAGCCTTGCTGTTGATGGAGTAAGTGGTGTCGTGACCGTAAACTATGGCCTCTCCTTCTCCTACGCTTATGGAGCAGCCGGAGTATGAGCTGTAGGCAAGACCTGATTCCACAACCCCTTCAAGTACCTGCTGAACAGCCGGATCGGTGCTTTCTGTGTTGAAATCGTCAAAATACAATCTGTAAGGCTGTCCGCCGTTTTCATCCTGGTCTATAAGCTCGTCATCGTTTACCCTCATGGTGGAGCCGATGGCTTCAAGCAGCTTGTTGGCCTGCTCATAAGTGGTGTGCGGAGATCCGCTGTTGGCGTCCTGATAGTCGGCCAATCCGCATACTATCACTGTACCTCCGCCTTCCACATAGTCGGCTACCAGCTGTACAAACTCATCCTCAAATACGCTCGGTACCGCATCTCCTGTGTAGTCGCTGGTGTATTTGAGAGGAGCTGAGATCACAAACAGGGAAATGTCTTCCAGAGTTTCAGCTGTGATCTTTTCTCCCGGCTGAGCTATCCTGACCTGGATATTATCAGCAGTTCCCATGTTGATGAAGTTGGTCATATTGCCCGAATAGTAGCCGTTGACATAATCATTGTAGTGGGTGCCGTCTATGAGCACCTTGGTGGCTATGGCCGGGTCGGATACGCTCAGCTTGAGCACATCAGTAAATGTAAATTCTTCCCCGCCTATATCGGCTGTCATCCGGACATTTATGTTGAACCCACCTGCCTGGTCAGCCTTATACGGGAAACCGTATTCATAGGATGTCCTGGCTCCTACAACGCCTCCATCGCCTATGGACGATACATCAGCAGTATGGAAAGGTTCTTCCTGGCCTTCCATGGTATATGTCAGTGAAGTTACTGTCATATCTTCTGAAAGGTTGTTGAATATCTGGCTGGAAATGTTTATGGTGTCTCCCTTTATAGGAAGAGCCACATCGCTGGCAGTTTTGGATATGCCTGCGTTGACGCTTTCTCCTACCCATACAGGGGCAGTTACGGCGATGTTCTTGTCTGCCTGGGTGACACGGATGTAGTAATATCCGTATGTAGCCGGCAGATCTTCAAAAGTCAGGTCGGCAGAGCCGCCGTCAAAGGTCTGTTCTGCCAGAGTCTGTCCTCCGTTTACTATGACTTCCACCTTTGTCTGACCGGCATTATCGGTAGGGTCATTGATGGATACTTTAATGTCTATAGCCTCCTGATCGTCAAGGATCGAGCCCATGGCATTGCCGTTGAGGGTATACAGGATAGCCAGGTCGTTATCTTCCGTTGCGTAAACCCTGTAGTTCTTCATGGCGTCATATATCGATTCCTCTGACAGGTCTTCGGCAAGTACGACACTGCGGGCAGTATTGGAATCGCCCCAGTTTCCTTTGTGGTTATCCTGGTTGTTGGTAGGAGCCACATGCCAGCCCTTGTCAAGAGCACGGGTGTAGTATTCGTATGATGGGAAATATCCGCTGCTTCCGATGGCTCCCTCTCCGTTGCCCACTTCTATGAGGGTCATCTGATTATCTATTACTGTGTCATAGAGGGCAAAGTCCATGAAATCTCCGAATGTATCTCCAGGATGGTTGAACTGGGAGATAGTATGCGGATTCTCGTTGAGGGTATCGAAATATGCCTGCAATACTTCGTAGTTGTCGCCTTTTTTGTAAGGAGCATAGTTGCGGCTTTCAAATCCGTCGGAGTTGAAAGTGTTGATATGTCCCGGAGCTCCTCCGGACCATGTCATCTCAAAGCCGTAAAGTCCTACGAAAGTACCGTTTTCCCTTGCTGTTATCTCTCTTGCCCCGGAACGGCCTTCAGCCCACTCGCTGCTCAGTTCCTCAGCGTTTTCATCGTCCATATGCACTCCGCCGTCATTGTCGAATGAGTTGGAGTGGTCGGTCAGCGCCAGGAAGTTCAGATTGGCCACCTTTGAAGCGTGATCAAAGGCCTGGGCAACTGTTCCTGTTCCGTCAGAAAGATTGGTGTGAGCGTGGAGCTGTCCGAAATACAGCTCATAATCGCCTATGTTCACAGGGGCTTTATAGGTGAAAGTATATACTTCTCCGGTCTGCGCCTCTGCTTCATCAGTTGCCGCCTTGTAGGCAACAGCCTTTATTATTACCGGCTTATCCTTTTCCGGAGTTTCCTCGATGGTCAGAGGGCCGGTATATTTCTGTTCATCCGTTACCTGAGGATCGGCAGGCTGACTGCCGTCTGTCGACATAGTGTAATATATCTCCGTACCTTCGGCTGAATTGAGGGTTATGGCCTGGCCTGCTTCAACGGAAGTCCCGCTCTTAGGGTCAGCCTCGACCCCAAGTCCCTCTACGGCCGGCTGATCAGGGTCTTCTGTTCCCGGATCATCGCTGATCACATAGAAGCCGAGGGCGAACAGATCCTCACTGCCTTCATTTATGTCGTAGTAAGCGCTCCATGTTTCGTACCCTTTATTCCATTCCATGTAGGCATCGCGGACAGTATTCCTGATATAATACAGTCCGTTTCCGGCGTCTACAAGTTCCCACTTGTCGTTCTTTTCGCCAAGAGGCATGCTGGTATAGCTGTCTCCCATGGCTATGTTCTGGCCGCCGTAGGAGAAGCTGTAAGTTCCGTCTCCGTTGTCAATGACAGTCCAGATATCTTTATCGGTATATCCGGAAAGGATGCCGTCAGTTCCAACTGTCACATCTGTGCCCTTGTTGTAATAATCGCTGTATTCTCCGGACAGAGCCTTTCCATATGCCGGATTGTAGATGACTATCTGGTCACCGTCTTTTATAGGGTATTCTGTGGCCGGAGGTTCGTCCTCAACTACATAAAATTCCAGAGCGAACAGGTCTTCGCTGCCGGAGGCTATGCTATGATAAGCGCTCCAATTGTTCTTTTGGTCATACCATTCCATATAGGAATTACGGACAGTGTTCTTTATGTAATACAGTCCGTTTCCGGCATCTACAAGCTCCCACTCATCGTTCTTTT
>ULTL01048048.1_pt1 | contig 10362 bp, 5 predicted proteins | sample 1957531 | NCBI WGS metagenome assembly ULTL01 (sample SAMEA4835732, study PRJEB28245) | human gut metagenome | biome: gut microbiome; material: fecal sample | place: Denmark | collected 2008 | reverse complement strand
ATCGAGGTCAAGGACGAGCCGATCGACTTCTCCAAGGTCGAAATTGAGCCGCTGTTCAAGGACTATGTGGACTTCGAGACGTTCTCCAAGTCCGACTTCCGCGCCGTCAAGGTCAAATCCTGCGAAGCGGTCAAAAAGTCCAAAAAACTCCTGAAATTCACGCTGGACGACGGTTCCGGCACGGATAGAGTCATCCTTTCCGGCATTCACGATTACTACGAGCCGGAGGAACTCGTTGGCAAGACCTGCGTTGCCATCACGAATCTGCCTCCAAGACCCATGATGGGAATTGCGTCTGAGGGTATGCTTATTTCCGCTGTCCACCACGAAAACGGCGAAGAAAAGCTGCATCTTCTGATGCTCGATCCGCACATTCCGGCGGGCGCTAAAATGTATTAAATTCCCAATTTGACACGTTTTTGACACACTTTCGGAATTCAATATGACACAATATGAAGCTGGAATGCACAGATGCCCTGTGCATTCCAGTTTTTCTTATCCGAAAAGTTTGATTTTTGCACTCATGTTTTGTACCGAATTTTTGAGGGTGTCCTCTGTGATATGCGTATAAATATCCAGAGTCGTACTGATCTCGGCGTGTCCCATAATTGTTTGGATCGCCTTGTGATTGGACTCGACCTCAAACATCCGCGTGCAGAACGTATGCCGCAGACTGTGAACGGAGAAGTGTGGAAGCAATAGAGGCGATCGCTGATCCTCTTCGGCAAGCTTCAATTCCTCCGCGTTGTAGTCTCGGATGATCCGCTCAATCGCACGATTCAGGCTGTGGGGATTCAACAGATCTCCATAGCGGTTCCGAAAGATAAAATCTGTGTAGCCGTCAATTGTCGGACTGGGCGTATCATAGAGCGTGTCCAAAATAGCAATCAGTCCAGCCAGCTCAGCTAGGACTTCTGGACACATCGGAATGCAGCGGATGCTGCTTTCTGTCTTCGGCGTTGAGATCAGGAAACGGCATACAGACACGCTACTTGCAAAAAGTATTCTGCATCGTCTGATACCGATTGATCTTTGCGGAAACGACGCAAATAATCAATATTTTGATACCGAACCGCATTGACTTTTTGCAACGCTATTGTATAATGGTGTCAGAAATTAAGATATGATTGTGTTTTCAGGACTTCGTAAATTTGCAGAACTTTATGAAGCCGAAACCGTCATGTTTTGTATGTGCAGGCAGGGCGTCACAACTATGCCAGCATATACGGAGAATGGCAGAATTTTGACAATTTAATATGTTTGCCAACGAAGAATTGTAATTGCAGGTTATCTCTCGCCTTATAGTCTGCAATGAAAGAGCAATAAATCTACTCGCCCGGAACTGTGAGGATGAGCAAGTTTCTAAAGTAGCTTGGAGGAAACGAAAGACAGCGTTACACCAACAAGCTATGTGGCCGAAAGGTCGCCATTGCGGGAGAAAATCCCGTGAGAAGGTAGGAAACAGAGCGCGGACGCGACCTGCGTCCATAGTCCAAGTCAGGAGAATCGCTTTTCTTCGCCTGCATGAGATGCTGCCTGTTTTATGATCTCGTTACGTGCAGAAGTTGGCAAACAAAGGGTAGATAGCACGATGATCCTATCGGTAATTCGGAACAGGGCTCCGATTTGCTTCTAAAGTTGAAGCAAATCGGTGTTTTTTGTTTTGAAGCAATCGGATTATCTCGCGTCAGCGGGATGATTTGTTTTTTGCGTAAAAATCGATAGGAGGATCATCTGCGATGAATGAGCAGCAACGGCAAGCATATCTGGACCAGATCAACTATGGCCGCATTGAGCGTGTCATTGCGTACAAAAATGTGCAATTCATCATCGAACACCAGCACGATACGCTGGAGCAGCTAACTGCATATTTGAAATCCTGCATGGAGGACATTGGACACCCGCCCGCGATGGTCGAGGTGATCGGCGGCGAGTATATTGAGTACCGTTTCGGCTCATGGCAAGCTGCAATCCGTTCCTTTTATGCCGGAAAAACCACAAACATCAAAAAACCGCCACATTTTCGTGACCGCAAGATCGTTCAGGATTTATGCGAGATCGAATTGAGACGGCTTGCAGCGAAGGACGCGGCATCTTCTGAACGGGAGGTGCAGCGATGAATCCGAGCAGAACGTATGAGGAAAATATGGCGGCGCTTAAAAAAGTTTTGACCCAACGCACCTATACGGCGCTGTCTCACAGGAACATCGAGTTTGTTCTGAAATATCAAAATGCTACGACGCAAGAGCTGGCTGCATATTTGCGGCGGCAGCAGGCGGAGCTGCGGCATATCCCCGGCAGGACAGAAATAATTGGCGGCGATTTTATTGAACTGCGGTTCCGCGGATGGGTAAATGCGCTTGAAGCGATCGGCGTTAGCAGAGAGCTTGCGGCAAAGCGCAGTACGCCCGCGCTGGAGAAGACCATGCTCTTCCAGCAGGAATACGAACGCCAGCGGGAACAGGATATACTGGAAAAGCGGCGGAAGAAGGCTGCGAATAAAGAAAAAATGCGGCAGGAAAAGGCTGAACGGAAAGCCAAGTAAAAGCCGGCTCCTTGCCTCTCCCTTTGGGAGAGGTGGCCGAGCGCAGCGAGGACGGAGAGGGTAACAGGCAGCAGACCCTCTCAGTCGCCTGCGGTGACAGCTCTCCCGGAGGGAGAGCCAAGAACGATTGTATGCCAATCTGAAACGGACAGATTTGCAGATAGATGTGTGTCTCATCCCCCTGAGATCAAGCTGCCAGCGCGTCACCCCCTGACGCGCTTAAAATCCCCGGTTCCGAATTGGGAACGCGGAACCGGGGGATCTTAAAACAAATCTACCGGGCCTTCGCCCGTCTCAATAAGGCGATACGCGCCGACAACTGAATAGCTGCAGCAGGAAAGGATACTGCTTTCGGGGAAGCGCCGCGACGATAAGAGCGCGCCAAGGAAGCTGAAAACGTGGTCACCATATCGGGCGCATGGGAGCACAGGAAACGATACTGGATTTGCAGCGCATGAACAGGCATTTAGCGGCTTAGTCGGGAGCCGTTAAATAAAAGCGCTTCTTCGGCGCACGGGAGAAGCGGAAAAAGAATGTGCATTCCGCGCAGGGCCTCCCGACTGCGCGGGCAAAAAGAAACCGGGAAAATACAATATAGGAGGATGAACTATGAAAAAGTTCACAGCAATCCTTTTGGCAGTTGTGATGCTCTTCGCTTTGAGCGCAAGCGCATTTGCAGCTACCAACTCGCTCGAAACTGATTACGCCATCGGCGACGGTCTTGGCGTATCGGTCGACCTTGACATTGAAGGCATGTACTTCGACGGCGTAGACATCCTGAACACAGCCACGAACGGCTACTATCCGTTCAGTTTCTCGCTGATTGTGAGCAACCGCGCAAAAGTGGCCAGCGTCACCGTCAGCAACGGCGGCTCGTTCCATTGGGCCTATGCCCAGAACGCCGATGGCAGCTATGTGACCGACGAGGACGGCAACTACGTCGAGAGCACCACGACGAATTACGGCGTCGTCGTTCTGCCCACGACCTCGGCTTCGACCGTGACCGTCACCGGCACGGGCAATATCGGTTCGGCAACGTTCAACTGCGCACAGCCCAGCGGCGGCACGACCGCTCCGGGCGCAACGCTGTACGCCTACCTTCCGGCTCCCGCACAGTTCGTCAACGAAGGTGTGACGACCGGCGGCTGGGGCGACGCCTATGACAGCAACGGCGCGGTCAAGGCCAACTCTACGACGGGCGTTTCCCTCGGCTTCTTCGGCGGTTATGCCGTCTATGAGTTCGAGAACCCGATCGCTGACGATCCCACGCATCCCTATGGCGCGGACTTCATCGTCTACGGCAACGCTTTCTGGGGCAACTCCGAGGCGGGCTGCATCCAGGTCTCCAAGGACGGCACGACGTGGTACGATATCGCGGGCTCGATGTATTACACCAAGAGCACGAAGGGCGCAACCATCACCTACACGAACCCCAACCCGTCTGAGGACAAGGGCATTACCGCGGCGGCCAGCAACAAGGGCACTCTGGCGGATGTTCCCTACGCTCTGACAGTGAACGGCACGACCACGTCCGGCACGGTCACGAAGAACACCTTCCACAACCACAGCTGGTTCCCGCTGAACGCGAACTACTTCGTCGATTCCGGCACGCGCAAGGAAATGGCCAAGGTCGATGAGTTCTCCTTCGTCAGCAGAACGCTGAACAGCGACAACATCACCAGCACGCTGACCTTCAAGGGTACGCTCCTGACCGACTACCCCGGCACGGGCAAGACGGATCAGATCGGCTTCGGCTACTGCGACGTGCATCCGAACCGGACGCTCGGCAGCACCATCGCCTACAATCCGTACCAGACCTTCACCAGCAGCAGCGACTACAACACCAAGACCGAAGGCACCGGCGGCGGCGACCCGATTGACATCGCATGGGCAGTCGATTCCAAGGGTGCTCCGGCCAATCTGTCCTCTGTCAAGTATGTCCGCATCTACACCGGCATGGCGCAGATGAACGGCATCTTCGGTGAGATTTCCACTGAGGTCTGCGGCGTCGCAGCCTGCACGGGCAGCACAACAGAAACGGCGGCAACTCCGACAATTACTGTTGGGACCAGCACAGTGACAACGACCAATGGTGGAATCAAGTCTGTTGGTATGCTGAGCGGCACGTGCACGGTTAATGTGTCTGGAACAGGCTATGTCTACATTAACGGTGTTGCGACAACCTCTGCGACCTTTACGCCGACAAGCGCAGGAACGAAGGTACAGATCATTGTTCAGAATGGTGAGGCTGCACCCTATGTTACTTGGCTTAACTTAAAAACAGGTAGAGCATAATGCAAACACAGCTTCAGCGAAGGGGGACGGGCTTAGCCCGTCCCCTTTTCTGCTTTTTATTAGCATTACTGATGCTCGTTAACTGCCTGCCAGTTGCCTATGCACTAAGCGCAGATGACGTTGGTTTGAGCTTCACCGGAGCAGAACTATTGGACACAATTGATATGTCCACCGAGGACATGGCTGACATAGTTTATGTTATAAAAGTGACATCCGAGGACGGAAGCTTTTCAGCCAATATTTCGGGTAATTATACGTTTAATGGAGCGGTCTTTCTTGCCGACACAACAAATCCGGATGCTCCTTGTGATTATATTTCAGATGGACTAACGGAAAGTGGAAAGGCGCTTCATGTTTCCATGGAAAATGCGCCAAAGCCTTCATCTGCTACAATTGACGCTTTCACTTATTTTTATAATAGCGAAACATTTCCAAACCAGTGGTATGGAAAACATGTGGCGTGGATTGATGCACCGCTGAATGACGGCAACGACTCCAGTATTTACCTTGATTTTTTGGTATACAGCGAGCAAACAACAACAGTAAAGAAAGACGGACTTAAAGCCGCATTGGACGCTGTTCCGACAGAAGGATATTACACGGAGAATGACCGCTATAATGGCAAAACAACGAGCAAAAAAGGATTCTGGCTCGATATGCAGGCAATCGTAGCGGCTGCTCAAGCTGTGTATGACCTAGAAGGTGCCGGACAGTCGGCAGTGGACGCGGCAGCAAAAACGCTGGATCAGGACGATCCAAACAGCGAATTATCCAAAGCTATCGCAAACCTGATCCCAACGTCTCAAGTCAACCCGACAGGACTTCATGAGACGCTGCTGCGCTACAGTGCCCTCATTGAGAAAGAATACTCCACCAACAGCTGGGCCGTGTTCTACCGCAAGAGAACGGACGCACAGAATCTGTATGACAGTCTGTTCACGAAGGACGCGGAAGGAAACGTCACAGCAACGGAGGAAAACAGCTCCGCCAAGCATCCGCAGGAGACTGTGGACGCGCTGGTAAAAGAGCTTCAAGACGCGGCGAAGAATCTGAAAACTCGTGTCTGGAGCACACTTGAACCCGGCAGCGCCAACGCCCTTGCCGGTATCGCGCTCTACGCGGGCTACTACGACACGCTGGACGCGGACGACTACACCAGCGAGAGCTGGCAGAACTACGCAGCAGCGCGCAAGGAAGCGCTGGACACTGCGAAGGAGCACGGCACGTTCACCACTACCATGGGCACGGACGAGATCGCGCTCCAGTCGCAGGCGTTCAACAAAGTCCGCACGGCGTATTTCAGTCTCGTTCCGAAGTCGGAGATCACCGTGCGTGTTTCGCTGACCGATGAACTGGCTGCCAAGCAGCCGCCAGCCCTTGCGCATCGTGTCATCCCTCGTACCGAGAAGCTGACTGTTCCAACCGGAACGACCATCGGAGATCTTCTGACGGACAGCTTCAAGAATGAGAACCGCTGGCGTGTCAACTCCATGAGCCAGCTGATGGTCTACGTCAACGGCACGCTGGCTTTCTGGTCTGTTCCGGGCGAGTACTATCTGGACTACCCGCAGGCCAGCGAGTATCAGGCATTTAAGCTCCACGACGGCGACGAAGTGACCGTTGTGCGTGTGCAGATGCCGACAATGGTCAACATCAGCGAAGACCTCTGGCCGATGGCGCTTGGCCGCGTGACCGACAAGATCCGCTATCAGACGCTGACGACGGACCTTCCGAAGGACGAGACCACCGGCGCGTACAAGGCGGTCGTCGGTGTGCCGTTCACGCTGACGGCGACCTCGAAAGCTGCTATGCCTGCCCACATGACAGACGACGAAGCGAAGCCCACTGCGGGTGCATACGTCTTCCGCAGCGCGATCGTGGACGAACTGTCTGAGGTCATCAACGCCGAGGTTCTGACCGACACGAAGCTCAAGACCGGCGCGGACGGCACGCTTACCATGACCGCCTATCAGCCGGGCTGGCAGCTCATCAACGTCTATAACCTCGACAGCGACGACGCGGCGTTCGTCAACGGCGGCGCGATCCTGATCTACGCTGAGGTCGATGAATCACAGGCAGACCTCACGAAGATCAAGAACGATCTGCGGGCAGAGCTCAAGAAAACGTATGAGAATCCGGACTATCCGAAGGAGTGCTTCACGGAGGCCGACTGGCAGCAGATCGAAACGCTCTACCAGACCGGCATGGACGGCATCGACGCGGCTGAGGACGCAGCTTCCGCTTACGCGGCGCAACTGACTGCGAAGTCCGGCATCGAGACGCTCCAGAGAAAGGCCGCGGACACGAACGCGAAGAACCTCGCCGATTTCCGGGCGCTCATGAAGCGCTTCCCCGAAGATCTGACGAAGCTCGACGCGTCGGCTGTCAAGCTGATCGACCAGCTCGAGAGCTACTACAACGCGATGACGCAGTATCAGCGCGACGAGCTGAGCGTGCAGGAAACGAAGCGTTACAACGAGATTCTCGCCGCGCGCGAGGGACTGGCAGCTGGCGGCGCGAAGAACTACACGCTGACGGTGGCGTATGACCTCTCTGCTGTGCCGGAAGAAGACAAGGGCGGTCTGGAAGCCATGATCAAGTGGCTTCAGGAGCACCGCGTCGTCGACGGCACGAACGGCACCACCGGCGGCACGAGGATGGCGGGGCTGTTTACCTTCAACAAGGTGAACACAAGCCAGACGACGGTCAATTACGAGGAAGTGACGACGGTCGACGTTGGTACGGACGTCTACTTCTGCGCGAACCCGACCTACGCCACCTACTTCCAGATTCGCGGCGCGCGCAAGGACGACAAGGATGGCCATCCGCTGACGGATGCGAGCGTGAAGACAAACTTCCCGTATCTCGTTCCGGGCAACGACTACGCCATCACTGACACCGGCGCTGCGTGGCGCATCGAAGACCACTGGGTCAAGGGCACGAACACCACCGAGGTTCCGCACTTCTACGTCAATGACAACGAGTACGAGCTTCGCGGCATCACGTTCTCCGGTCTCGCCGAGGAAGACATCGCCGACCGAAGCCTTGATACCTTTGACTGGTCGGACTACGGCACGGACGTCAAGGCCAGCCGTATCCTCCGGAGCTTCAAGTACTTCACCATGCCGTATGACAACGTGGTGGCTACGGTGACGTGGGTTCCCGCCGGCGGCTCCGCCGACGAGATCACCGCTGCGAAAGACAGCGCGCTGGCCGCAGCCAAGACCGCGCTCGACGGCTACGGCACAGAGCATCCGAAGTACGAGCAGATCTACGCTGCATATGAAGCTGGCATTGAGAAAATCAAGAACGCCAAGACCGTCGAAGCCGTCGGCGAGGCGCGCAGAATCGTGCTCAAGAACATGGCGAACGCAGCCAACGACGTTAATACCGGCGCCGAGATCAAGGGCTGGGAATACGGAACAGGCGAGTATTGGAAGAAGGTCAACGACGTCACGAACGGCAATGCCTTTACGCCCGGTGTGCAGGTCGGTACTGTGACCGTCAGCGTCCAGAACTACACGAACGACGGCAGCAGCGCCGAGGGCGAGAACAAAGCCGCGCTCGAACACTTCTACAGACCTGAGGATCAGTACTGGCTCGAACGGAAGAATTACCCGCTTGGCGAAAACGACACCATGATGACCGTTCTGCTCCGCGCACTCACGGAAGCGAACTGCACATGGCTCGGCACCGGCGGCAATGGCGACGGGACGTATGATTTCGACATCACCTATCTTTCCACCATTACCGACGGCGATTACAGCCTTGCCGAATTCACCGGCGGCCAGCAGTCCGGCTGGATGGGTACGCTCAACGACTGGTTCACCAACGAGGGCTTTGCCAACTTCTCCGTGAAAAACGGCAAGCTGGCGGACGGCGATATCATCAGCATCAAGTACACCTCCGTGGGTCTTGGCGAAGATGTCGGCGGCACGTGGAGCAACTCTGACACGACGCTCAAATCGCTGACGTTCGACGGCGATGGCAACCCGCGCCTGACCACCACGTTTGAACCCGGTAAGCGCGGCGGCACCTATACCTACACGCTCGTCATCGACGGCGACAGCTCGAACCTGACGGTGACCCCGACGGCGGCGAACAAGAACTTCCTCGTGAAGACGTTCCTGAACGAAAAGGTCACGTCCAACACCGAGGGCAGCAGCTTCTACAAGCGCACCGAGTCCATCCCCGTCGTCGCGGGCGACACGATCTACATCGGCTGCGGCATCAAGGGCTGGCCCACCATGAACAATCAGGCCGGCAACACGCAGTCGAACGACGGCACGTGGTATGTGGTCAGAGTGCTCTCTGCCAGCGGCAGCTACAAGGTGGTCGAAGATCAGCTGAAGCAGCTCCCGCAGGCCGACACCATCGACTTTACCAACTACGAAAAGTACGAAAAGCAGATCGCTGCGGCAGAGGCTGCGTACAAGCAGCTGCAATCCGAGCAGCAGGCTAAGGTCAATAAAGATGCTGTCGAGAATCTGGAAAAGCTGCTTGAGAAGGTACAGAGCTACCGCAAGCTCAAGCAGTTCAAGGCGACGGTCAAGTCGCTTCCCAGACCGGCTGAGGCAACGCTCGACGATGTGGAGGAGATCCGCAGCGCCCAGCGTACATACGAGGAGATCAAGAAGAATTCTGACCTGTATGAGAGCCTCTCCGTCGCGGAAACCAGAAAGATGGACGAGCTGATTGAGGCTGCCGATACGCTGATCTGGAACGACGCTGTCGAGAAGATCAACGCCATCGGTACCGTGACCATCAATAGCGGCGACGCGATCAATGCGGCGAAGGCAGCTGTATCCAGACTGTCGGCGGATCAGCTGAAGACCTTCCCGCAGGAGCTGCTGGACAAGCTGGCCGAGGCGGAAAGAATCTATCACCTGCTGACGGAAGGCAGCGATACGCCGGTTCTCCCTGTCACGCCGAGCAAGCCGAAGGACGACAAGCCCACCACGGGTTCCTCGTTCACGGATGTTCCGGCTGGAAGCTGGTACGAGGAAGCTGTGAATTATGTCCATGAAAAGGGCCTCATGAACGGCACGTCCTCCAATGCTTTCAGCCCGAACGCAAATACGACGCGCGGCATGATCGTCACGATCCTCGCCCGTGTCGAGGGCGTGAACACGAATGGTGCGCCGTGGTACGCGGCAGGCCAGAAGTGGGCCATGGACAACGGCATTTCGGACGGCACCAATATGCCGGGCGTCATCACCCGTGAGCAGCTGGCGACGATCCTGTACCGCTACGCGAAGCAGAAGGGCTACGACGTGAGCAAGTCCGCCGCCCTGACTGCATTCTCCGATGCGGACAAGGTCAGCGGATACGCGGCAGAGGCCATGCAGTGGGCAGTCGCCGAGGGGCTCCTTCAGGGCTCGAACGGCAAGCTGAACCCGCAGGGCTCCGCCACCCGCGCACAGGTCGCGACCATCCTCATGCGCTTCATGGAAAAAATCGCAAAATGAAACACGCAGGCCAACGTTCTGAATTGAATATTGGATAACCACCCCAAGCTGGGC
>ULTL01021237.1_pt1 | contig 10426 bp, 7 predicted proteins | sample 1957531 | NCBI WGS metagenome assembly ULTL01 (sample SAMEA4835732, study PRJEB28245) | human gut metagenome | biome: gut microbiome; material: fecal sample | place: Denmark | collected 2008 | reverse complement strand
ATCGTGTACAGCCACGAGATCGAGACCTATGTGGAGGAGGCCCAGGTGGAGGACTATCCCGTCCACGTGTTCCTCTCCAAAGAGGGGTATTTCAAGAAGATCACGCCTGCCTCCCTGCGGATGGCGGCGGAGCAGAAGTACAAGGACGGGGACGGCCTGTCCCAGACCTTTGAGACCACCAACGGCGCGGAGATCATGTTCTTCACGAACCAGTGCCAGGTGTACAAGACCCGCCTCAGCGAGTTCGAGGACACCAAGGCCAGCGCCCTGGGGGACTATCTGCCCGCAAAGCTGTCCATGGACGCCGGCGAGAACGTGATCTACGCCGTGCTGCCGGGGCCGGACTACGCCGGGGCGCTGCTGTTCTTCTTTGAAAACGGCAAGGCCGCCCGGGTGGACCTGAAGGCGTATCAGACCACCTCCAACCGCCGCAAGCTGACGGGGGCTTACTCCGACAAGGCGCCCCTGGCCTGCGTCCGGAAGCTGGACGAGGACTGCGAGCTGGCGGTGTACTCCAACGAGCGGCGGTGCCTGATCTTCCACACCGCCCTGCTGGCCCCCAAGACCACCCGCACCACCCAGGGGGTGGCGGTGATGACCCTGAAGCCCAAGTACCATCTGGAGACGGTGAGGCCCCTGGAAGAGACGGCCATCACCAACTTCAGCCGCTACCGGGTGCGGAGCCTGCCGGCTGCCGGAGCCCTGGTGCGGGAGGAGGATGCGGAAGAGCAGCAGATGGACCTGCTGAACTGAGTGCGGACTGGAATGGATCAGGAGGAGAGCCATGGCACAGAGAGTGAAGAGCTATGGGATCATTACGCTGGGCGCGCTGATCTACGCCCTGGCCTTTGATGCCTTTGTCGCGCCCAACCGATTTGCCATGGGCGGCCTCACGGGCCTGGCACAGATCATCAATGCCCTGGTGCCGGCCCTGCCGGTGGGCGTGCTGTCCTTTCTGATGAATGTCCCGCTGTTTCTGGCGGGGTGGAAGCTCATCGGGGGACACCTGCTGGTCTCTTCCCTGTATGCCATGGCCGTCAGCTCCCTGGCCATCGACGGCATCTCCCTGGTGTACGTCTTTCCGGCCATGGACCCCATCCTGGCGGCGCTGTACGGCGGCGTGGTGATGGGCGTGGGCCTTGGCCTGGTGTTCTCCCAGGGGGCCACCACCGGAGGCACGGACATCATCGGCAAGCTGCTGAAGCTGAAATTCTCCTGGCTGCCCATCGGCAAGCTGATCCTGGTGCCGGACATGGTGGTCGTGGCGCTGGTGGCGGTGGTCTTCGGCACGGTGGACGCCGCCCTGTACGGCCTCATCAAGACCTTCGTCTGCTCCCGGCTGATGGACACGGTGCTCTACGGCCTGGACACTGCCCGGGTGGCGTACATCATCACAGACCGCTGGCGGGAGGTCTCCCGGGCCCTGCTGGAGATGCGCCGGGGCGTGACGCTGCTCCAGGGCCAGGGGGCATATACCGGCGCGGAGAAGCATGTACTGCTGGTGGCCTTCAAGCAGCGGGAGGTCGTCCAGGTAAAGCGGCTGCTGCGGGAGATCGATCCGGCCGCATTCTTCATCGTATGCGATGCCCATGAGATCTTCGGCGAAGGATTTGGGGATTATCAAAAGGAGGAGATTTGACATGGCGAATTTTGAGCAGGTGCAGAAGAATCTGGAGGCCCGCCGGTACAAGGTGAAGGTGTTCGCCTCGGCGGCGGAGGCGGCGGACTATCTGGATGCCCAGATCGACGGCGCCACCGTGGGCCTCGGCGGCTCCGGGACCCTGAATGCGATGGGGATCTATGAGCGGCTGGAGACCCACAACACCGTGTTCTGGCACTGGAAGCAGCCGGCGGACGAGGCCCGGCGGGCGGCCATGCAGACCCAGGTGTACCTGACCTCCGCCAACGCCCTGGCGGAGACCGGGGAGATCATCAACATCGACGGCGTGGGCAACCGGCTGGCCGGCACCCTGTTCGGCCATGAGAAGGTGTACTTCGTCATCGGCCGGAACAAGCTGGCACCGGACTATGAGAAGGCCGTCTGGCGGGCCCGGAACGTGGCCGGCCCCCACCGCGCCCAGCAGCTGGGGAAGAAGACCCCCTGCGCCGTCAAGGCGGATCGGTGCTATGACTGCAAGAGCCCGGACCGGGTCTGCAACGCCATGGTGACGCTGTGGGGACCCATGACGGGCATGGAGACGGAGATCCTTCTGGTGGACGAGGATCTGGGGCTGTAACAGGCCGCTTTGCAAAGCGGCGGCTGGAAAGGAGGCGCGTGGCTGTGCGGCTGCACCGGGTGATCTGCCTGCTGTGGGCCTGTCTGGCCCTGACAGGCTGCAGCGCGCTGCTGGAGCGGGAATACGCCACGGTGGAGCCCCACAGCAGCAAATTCTGGGAGAGTGAGGCTGCCGGCACCCTGCGGGCGGAGAACTACCAGGACATCGTCAACGACCTGCTGATTCTCATCGGCCAGCATACGGAGAGCGCCACCGTCCGGCTCTATAACTATGAGGACGATCTGACGGTGGCGGACACGCTGGAGCAGGCCACCACGGAGATCCAGCAGGAGACCTCCATGGGGGCCTACGCGGTGGAGTATATCACTGCCTCCAGCCGGGCCCAGCGGGGGTACTATGAGATCTCCCTGCAGATCAGCTACCGCCGCACGGCAGAGCAGATCCAGGCGGTGGTGAACGCCACCAGCACAGAGGCCCTGCCGGCCCTGCTGGAGACGGCCCTGGACGAGGGGCGGACGGAGCTGGCGGTGCGCATCGGCTACTGGGGCGAAAATGACCAGGCGCGGGTGGAAGAGGCCGTGGCCCAGCTCCGGGAGGAGCGCGGGCTGACAGAGACGCCTGCCTGGACCATCTCCTACTATCCGCCGTCCGGACAGGTGGGACTCATCGAGTTTGTGATGGGCCAGCCGCCTGCGGAAGAAAATGCGGAAAATCTTGAATAAGAGACTTGACAAGCGGGTATTTCTTTGCTAAAATACCCCTTGTTCCGCGGGCATAGCTCATCTGGTAGAGCGCCACCTTGCCAAGGTGGAGGTAGCGAGTTCGAGCCTCGTTGCCCGCTCCAGAGTGAAACAGGATACCCAGAGTTGGGTGTCCTGTTTTTTCGTCAGAAGGCGAACGCGCTGCCTCCACCCCGCGCCGGAGGCGCGATTTAATCAGAGGTGAGGCAGGGTTCCTGCGAATGGCGGCCAGCCATTCGCGGGATGCCGGGAAGCGGGTTCGAGCCTCGTTGCCCGCTCCAGCTCAGAAAAAGCCCTGAGGCGATGAAAAAAGCCTTAGGGCTTTTTTCATACGCCGGACGTGCTTTTTCTTCGCTTCCAACCGCGACCCGCTGCGCTGGGCTCGCGGTTGGGGGCCGCCCTGCGGGCGGTTTTTTGCTGAGCCGAAAATATCGGGTTTAACTGTCCCTTCCAAAAAGAAGGACACGACGTTTCGTCGTGTCCTTCTTTTTGGATTCCGTGGGAAATTGAAATGCTCGGGTGAAGTGAATTCACCCATCTCCGCGCCAAGTGCCGCCGCGCTGCGGCGGTTGCGCTCCGAAACGCGCCTGCGGGCGCAGTCCGCCAAGGTTTTGCCTCCGGCAAAACGCTTGTACGGCGCAGGGGCGCCGCCGGCCCGCTGGGCCGGAAATAATGGGGGCGAACTCGCTGCCTCCGCCTCTTGCATTCCAGGGACAAAAACTATATACTGAGGCTATAATCGACGGGGGGAGGAGTCGCTTTGGAAAAAAGAGTGAAAGACTTGATCGCGGAGATTAATTCCTTTACCAGCGAAGGGGGATTTTCCGTCAAATTTGTTGCACTCACGGCGGAAAATGTCGTGAAGCTCCGCTTGGAAGGCCCGGAAGCAGCGGCGGCACAGGAAACAATGAAATCCACCATAGAACAAATGGTAAAAACGTATATGCCGGAAATTTCGGGGCTGGAGTTTGTTTGAGAGCCGTATTCCCGGCCTGAGAAAACTACGGCCTGGAGGAGGCCGCAGAATCGGGAGGCGGGAGCATCTGTCGTGATGCCCCCGCCTTGCGCATTATTTCTCCATCCCGCAGGGCAGGGCCTCCTGGGCGGCGGCCCGGTCCCGCATCACCACCTCATACAGCCGCCAGCCGCCGGAGAGGTGGCTGCACCGCAGGCCGTGCTGAGAAAGGATCCGGCAGGCGATGTAGCTCCGCAGGGCGCTCTGGCAGATGAGATACACCGGCTTGTCCGCCGGGATCTCCGCCAGATGCTCCCGCAGGTCGTCCACCGGGAGGTTGACGAAGCCTTCGGCGTGGCCTGCGGCGTACTCGCTGGGGGTCCGCACGTCCAGCAGCGTGGCGCTGCCGTCCCGGGGCAGGGCGTCCACGTCCTCCGGGAAGAACTGCTCCACCAGCCCCCGGGACAGGTTCTCCATCATGAAGCCCGCCATGTTCACCGGGTCCTTGGCGGAGGAGTAGGGGGGCGCGTAGGCCAGGTCCAGGTCCTTCAGCTGGGGGCCGGTGAGGCCGGCGTGGATGGCGGTGGCCAGCACGTCGATCCGCTTGTCCACGCCCTCGTACCCCACGATCTGGGCGCCCAGCAGGCGATAGGTGCCCTTCTCAAACACCACCTTCATGGTCATCACCTTGCCGCCGGGATAGTAGCCGGCGTGGCTCATGGGGGAGAGGAAGACCTTATCGCAGTCGATGCCCGCCTGCCGGGCGGTCTTCTCGTTGACGCCGGTGGCGGCGATGGTCATGTCGAACACCTTGATGACGGAGCTGCCCTGAGAGCCCAGGTACCGGCTGTCCCCGCCGCAGATGTTGTCCGCCGCGATGCGGCCCTGCTTGTTGGCGGGCCCCGCCAGGGACAGGAGGGCGTCCTGCCCGGTGACGGAGTGCTTCACCTGCACCGCGTCGCCCACGGCGTAGATGTCCGGGACGGAGGTCTCCATCCGGTCGTTCACCACGATGCTGCCCTTGATGCCCAGCTCCAGCCCGGCGTCACGGGCCAGGCCGGTGTCCGGCGTGACGCCGATGGCCAGCACCACCATGTCGGCGGTGAGGGGGGCTTCGTCCTTGATGAGCACGTTGACCCGGTCCCCGTCGGCGGCAAAGCCCTCCACCGTGCGGCCCAGCATCAGCTTCACGCCTTTCTGGCGCAGCTGGGCGTGGAGGAAGGCGGCCATGTCCGCGTCCAGGGGGTTCAGCAGCTGCTTCGGCCGCTGGACCACCGTCACGTCCAGCCCCAGCTCCCGCAGGTTTTCCACCAGCTCGATGCCGATGAAGCCGCCGCCGGCCAGCACCGCAGACCTGGGATGGTGCTGTTCGATGAATTCCCGGAGCTTCAGGGTGTCCTCCACGGTGCGGAGGGTGAACAGCCGGTCGATGCCCACGCCGGGCAGCGCCGGCTGGGTGGGCCTGGCGCCGGGGGAGAGGATCAGCTTGTCGTAGGACTCTGCAAAGACCTCGCCCGTAGCCAGGTTTTTCACGTCCACCGTCTTGGTGTCCGGGTGGATGGCCGTCACCTCGTGGCGGACCCGCATGTCCACCCGGAAGCGCCGCCAGAAGCTCTCCGGCGTCTGGAGCGTCAGCTCCGCCCGGTCGGTGATGATGCCGCCGATGTAGTAGGGCAGGCCGCAGTTGGCATAGGACACATACCCGGACCGCTCAAACACCACGATCTCCGCCGACTCGTCCAGCCGCCGGAGCCGGGCCGCCGCCGTGGCCCCGCCGGCCACGCCGCCCACGATCACAACTTTCATCTCATTGTACCGCCTTTCCGTAATCATTACAGATGCCGCCCGGATCGGTCACGCGGGCATCGCCCGCCGGAGCAGCCCGGCTGCCTGCCGGCACGGCTGGCCGGCAGGTCCGTTTTTTCCAATATAACAGGAATCGGCCCAAAAGGAAAGGCCCTCTTTCCGGCGGCAGGCTCGGCAAGAACGGCCTTGCAATTTCACGGAGCTGGGACTATAATGAAACCAATTTTTTTATGGTGGCCGCAGGCCCGGGCGTCGCGACCGTTCGCGGGAAAGAGAGAACCAAGATGGACTTTTTCTGGGAGATGCTCTCCCTGCAGGAGACGCTGTTTCTGCTGATCCTGCTGGGGGTTCTGATCAAGAAGCTGAAGATCGTCAGTGAAGTGGGGCGGAAGACGCTGTCAGACCTTCTGATCTACGTGGTCCTGCCCTGCAACATCGTGGAGTCGTTCATGGGCGGCATCCAGCTGCCGGACGGATTCGTGCGGAACTGTGTCCTGGCGGTGGCCATCTCTGTGGGTATCCAGCTGACCGCGGTCTATGGCAGCAAGCTGCTGTTCCGCCGGTATCCGGCAGAGAAGAAGAGCGTGCTGTCCTACGGCATGATCTGCTCCAACTCCAGCTTCGTGGGGCTGCCCATCGCCCATCTGATGTTCGGGGACCTGGGGGTCATCTACACCTCCATGTTCCAGATCCCGCTGCGCTTCACCATGTGGACGGCGGGGCTCTCCCTGTTCACCAGCGTCAGCAGGAAGGACGCTTTCCGCAAGCTGGTGCGGCACCCCTGCATCATCGCGGTGTTCGTGGGGCTGGTTTTGATGGTGGCCCCCGTCTCCCTCCCGGAGTTTCTGGATGAGGCCATCGCTGCGACCAGCAGCTGCACCGTCCCCATCTCCATGCTGGTCATCGGCTCGATCCTGGCAGACGCGCCCATCCGCTCCATGTTTTCCGGGCCGGTGCTGTGGTACACCTGCCTGCGGCTGGCCCTGTTCCCGCTTCTGGTCTGGCTGGTGCTGAAGCCCTTCCATCTGGACCCCACGCTGGTGAACGTCTGCATCCTGATGACCGGGATGCCGGCGGGCAGCACGGCCTCCATCCTGGCGGACAAGTACGACGGCGACGCGGTGTTTGCCTCCCAGATCACCTTTGCCTCCACGCTCTGCTCCATCCTGACGATCCCCCTGCTGACCATGATCATGGAGACCGTGCCGGCGTGAGGCCGCCGGAGCGGGATCGTCCCTGCCGGACCAGCCGGCCGGACGGATACTGCCCCAGCGACCGGAGACCATGATATTCAAAACAGCCCCCAGGGCCTTGCGGCTCTGGGGGTTGTTCTGTCCGTTCTTCCGGCCTGCCGGCCCTTGGCTGCCGCGGAAGTAAGCAGTTACATCAGGCACAATTGGCAAAAAGCCCTTGCTTTGCGCAGGATGATTTGCTATAATAGCAAATACAATAAATTTCACGAAGAATTAACATGAATTTTGCACAGATTACACAAAAACGAAAGCGATCCTTGGGCAAAAGCGAAAAAAGCGAGGAATGACCTGCCGAAGGAGACCGCCAGAAGAGGAGATTGCTGTGCACACGCGGGATGCCTGCTTGAAGCGCGCCGGATTCCGGACGAAAGTTCGGAAAAAGGCTGATCTGTATCCGCTTACATCAATGAAATGCGGATCGGCGGGCTCCCGGTTTTCTCTGCCGGAAGCACCGGCGGACAGCGTGGTCCCGCCCATGGCGTCATGGGTAACCATATAACAACCGGCGAACAAAACAGAAAGGAAGATTGAACGATGAAAAAAACGAGACGGATCTTTGCCCTGCTCCTGACTCTGGCAATGTCCCTGAGTCTGCTGACCGGCTGCGGCGGCGGAGACGATGCCTCCACTGACGAGGGCGGCGGCGAGACCAGCGGCAGCAACGAGCTGACCGTCTACACCGCGTTCCCTGAGGCGGAGGTGGCCTATTACTTCAACGCCTTTGAGGAGGCCACCGGCATCCACGTCAACTCCCTGCGGCTCTCCGCCGGTGAGATGCTGACCCGTGTGGCAGCCGAGAAGGACAACCCCCAGGCGTCCCTGATGTTCGGCGGCTCCACCGACAACTACATCGCTGCCTCCAATCAGGGCCTGCTGGAGGCCTATCAGTCCCCGGAGCTGTCCAACACCCCGGAGAACTATCTGGATCCCGACGGCGTGTGGAATCCCATCTATGTGGGTGCCATCGCCTTTGCCTGCAACAAGGACTGGTTTGCGGACAAGGGGTATGACTATCCCACCAGCTGGGACGACCTGCTGGATCCCAAGTACCAGGACATGATCATCATGGCCCACCCCGCCACCTCCGGCACCGCCTACACCGTGCTGGCCACCCTGATCCAGCTGAAGGGCGAGGACGCCGTGTGGGATTACCTGGCTGAGCTGAACAAGAACATGTCCCAGTACACCAAGTCTGGCTCCGCGGCCCCCAACGGCGTGGCCCTGGGCGAGGCGGCCATCGCGCTGACCTTCTCTCACGACGGCCTGCAGCCCACCACCGAGGGTTATCCCATCGAGCTGTCCTTCCCCACCGACGGCACCGGCTATGAGGTGGGCGCCATGGCTCTGATCAAGGGCGGCCCCGCCGACGAGCAGGAGAACGCCAAGAAGTTCATCGACTTCATGTGCTCTGCCGAGGGGCAGAACCTGTACGCCGAGAACAACTCCTTCCGCGTGCCCACCAACACCGAGGCCACCGTGGCCGACGGCCTGGTGACCCTGGACTCCGTGGCCGTCATCGACTATGATGCCGTCTGGGCAGCCGAGCACAAGGACGAGTTCGTGGCCCAGTTCGAGGCCAACATCGCCAGCTCCGAGAACCTGGAGTGATCCCGGAATATCCCTTTTCAGCCTGCAGGACTTCCTCCCCGGCGGGGAGGAAGTCCTCTTGCCAAACGCTTGAAAATCTACAGGAGGAACCCAAATGGCAAACGCTGCTGGTTCGGGCGGTAAAAGCGCCGCCCGCCTGAAAAGGCGGAACGAGACCAAGATGATCATGCGCCAGCCCATCATGCTGGTGGCCATCCTCGCGGTCATCGTGCTCCTGCTTCTGTTCGTCGTCTATCCCCTGGTGAAGGTCCTGCTCTTCAGCCTGACCGATGAGACCGGCGCCTTCTCCCTGGCCACGGCGGCGGAGATCTTCTCCACCTCCCGGTATCTGAAGACCTTCGGCCGCACCATGCTGCTGGGCGTGATCGTGGCGGTGATCGCCACCTTCATTGGCTACGTCTTCGCCTACACCATCACCCGCACCAACGTGCCCTGCAAGGGCTTTCTGAAGACCATCGCCACGCTGCCCATCCTGTCCCCGCCCTTCATCCTGTGCCTGTCCATCATCTTCCTGTTCGGGCGGCAGGGGCTCATCACCAAATCCCTGCTGGGGATCGAGGGCAATGACGTCTACGGCATGGGCAGCCTGATCGTGGTGCAGGTGCTCAGCTTCTTCCCCATCGCCTACATGACCCTCTCCGGCATCCTCTCCTCCATCGACGCGTCGGTGGAGGACGCGGCCTGCAACATGGGCGCCAGCCGGTGGCACACCTTCTGGACGGTCACCTTCCCCCTGTCCCTGCCGGGCATCATCTCCGGCTGCCTGCTGGTGTTCATCCAGTCGCTGGAGGACTTTTCCAACCCCGCCACCATCGGCGGCGACTTCACCACCCTGTCCGTGGAGGTGTACCAGATCATCACCGGCAGCTACGACATGCAGAAGGGCTCTGTCCTGGCGCTTTTGATGCTGGTGCCCACCATGGTGGCGTATCTGCTGAACAAATACTGGGTCAACAAGAAGAGCTTCGTCACCGTCACCGGCAAGCCCACCCAGGCCCGCAAGCTCATCGACGAGGCCCACATCAAGTGGCCCCTGTTCATCTTCTGCATGCTGGTGGCCGCGGTCATCATCCTGTTCTACGGCACGGTGGTGTTCGGCTCCTTCGTCACCACCTGGGGCTACAACTATGCGCTCACGCTGGACCAGTACGGCCGGGCCCTGCAGCAGGGGTGGGACAGCCTGCGCAACTCCATCGTCCTGGGCCTGGTCGCCGCCCTGATCGGCGGCCTGCTGGGCATGGTCATCGCCTACATCACCGCCAAGCGGGACTACTACGGCAAGCGCTTCATCGAGGTGTCCTCCGTTCTGATGTTCGCGGTTCCCGGCACGGTGCTGGGCATCGCCTACATCCTGGCCTTCAACACCGGCTTCCTGGTGCTCACCGGCACCGCCACCATCCTGGTGATCGTGTTCGTGTTCCGGAACATGCCGGTGGCCATCGAGTCCGGCACCACCACGCTGCTGCAGATCGACAACTCCATCGAGGAGGCGTCCACCATCCTGGGCGCGGGCAGCGGCTACTCCTTCCGCCGGATCTCCCTGCCCATGCTGCGCAATGCCTTCTTCTCCGGCCTGGTGTACTCCTTCGTGAAGGCCATCACCGCCGTCAGCGCCATCATCTTCCTGGTCTCCCCCCGCTGGGACCTGGTCACCAGCAAGATCTACACCCTCTTTGACCAGGCCAAGTACAGCCAGGCGGCGGCCTTCGTCACCATGATGGTCATCATCCTGCTGGTGTTTATCGGTATTTTCAACGGACTGATCAACCTGCTGCTGGCTCCCCGTTCCAGGGTGCCCAAGGGCGCAGGCATTCACGAGAAAACGGA
>ULTL01036088.1_pt1 | contig 10519 bp, 6 predicted proteins | sample 1957531 | NCBI WGS metagenome assembly ULTL01 (sample SAMEA4835732, study PRJEB28245) | human gut metagenome | biome: gut microbiome; material: fecal sample | place: Denmark | collected 2008 | reverse complement strand
TTCATGTTCTGAAATGTTAAGGATGCCTGATCGGCGTGATTGAACAGTAACGAACGTCATGGCTCAAAGCGACTTAAAGACAACTCAATGTCTTGTTGTGCTTGTGTTTCACATCAGTTGACCTCATCTCAATCTTATTTGAGGACTTACGATATTCGATTTTCAAGCTGCATTTTGATGAGTTGAATCAGCAGCTAAAAGCAAAAAGAGCTTTCCAGATGTTTGACATCGTGAAAAGCCCTTGACAATCTATTTCCAACGTGCTATAATAGAGCACGAGGATAGCATTCTCTGAAAGCTCCACAGTTGCTGTAACATCTGTGCTGCTGGGCTTATAATCTCCGGCAAGAGTTTATAAGCCTTAGAGGGTGCAATTTTTTATGCCCTCTAAATTTCCTCTGTATATTAATTATACCACCATTTTGTCAATTTGTCAATACTTTTGCGGAAATTAATGGCGGAAAATATATATTTTATATATAAATGCAAAAGAACCCCTAGTGTGTCACCGTGACACACTAGGGGTATTTTCGTTATAATAATTCCACGATCCATTCAAGCCAACTTCTAATTGTTGAAGCCCTACGATAATATGTTTCGTCACTTTTCACTTTATATAGGTTACACTGTTTCATTATTGCAACAATTTCATGCTTGTTGATTTCTCCCTGACTAAACCATAAATTAAGAGTTTCTGAAAAAACCTTATGTGATAATATAGCTTCACAAAAAGCTAATTGCCTTTGTTTGTAGCTGAGTTTTAAAATGTTTTTTCCTTTTGACGTTAAGAAAAATGTAATGCTATCATTCCTTTGCTTGTCAACTAACCCAAGATAGCGAGCAGCGTCGGTATAATAATTTGTTTGCCTTTCGTCAAATGCGTAATTAATTGTAATATTATCTTTTGTCATAGGGTGTTCGTTTAATAATTCGCATAGATTTATTACTCGTTCAAAACTGTCTGCTTGTGGAAATGATATTTCAGGCTCATCAATTATCGGTACACTGTCAAGTAATTGATTGATTTCCTCAGATGTAATAGTCATATCTTCCTCCACAGAATAATTTTTCTGCTTGACAAGTGTCAGTGAACTATATTCCATTGGATCAGAAAATTGATATTCATATAAATGAAATATGCCATTGGAATACACAAGGAAAATTGGTTTGACATCTTTGTTTACACGATCTTTCCACGTCCTGAAAGGGTAGTAGAGCTGTCTTACAAGAAAATCTTTCGACAAATCTCGCTTTGCCTCAATTAGTGCAAGCTTTTGTAATCCCTCATATCCTGCATCTATCTCTATTTGAGAATTATGTACTTCAATGTTTCTTTTGTCATTGCATAGAACATCTTTGATCTCAAAATTGAAGTTACCAGATCCCATTCTGCCACTTACAGTTGGAACAAGTTGCTCATCTTCTAGAAAGTCTGCTATTATGCCCGACACATAAGCACAATTTAAAGCAACTGCTTCACTGGTGATAGAGTCTACATCTAAACTTTGAATGTAGTATGGTAAGCTTATTCTTGTTACTTCGGGTGACATAGGCTCGAATTTATGATACGCATCAAAATGAGAAATGATATAATCACCACGAGTAATAGGAAGTATGGAGAGCTTATTTTGTTTGAATAATTTAGGCAAATTGATAATGTGATCAAATTTTGCCATTAACCGTGGCTCACGAAACTCTTTAATTTGTGTAGCAGATATTTGAAAACACCCTTCTTGTTCTATGTGATGTAGAATATCGTATTTTTCAAATAATAAATGCCATGCTGCGTCATTCCTGGTTTCATGTTCAAGTTTATCTGTGTCATTCATAGTTTGTTATTATTACCTCGTCAACATCTCCACGTTTGCTTGCAACTGAGTTGATTGCCCTTTTAGCTTGTACAGTTGTTATATGATAATCAGAATATTGTTCTCTTATAAATTCAGTTGAAGAATTTGACAACATGAATTTTACACCACGTTCATTAAGCATATCACAGCACTCACGAAGTTTAATCTGCTGTTCTCTGCTAAAACCGCCTTTTGAATAACCAGTAAAGCTAGAGGTATCTGATATTGGATCATATGGCGGATCAAGATATACGAACGTTCCTCTCCGTACTTGTTCAAGTGATAATGCAAAATCGTTTGAACTGAATGTTATCTCAGCAGAGTTAAAATAATTACTTACGGCTTTCAAAACAGGAGCATTAACGATATTTGGATTTTTGTATTTCCCAAAAGGACTATTAAATTCTCCTGCATTGTTTACACGATATAAGCCATTGTAACAAGTTTTATTGAGAAAAATAACCCTTGCCGCTTTTTCGATGTCACTAAGCCTATCGTATTTTGATTTATCACGATCAATATTACGAAGCTCATAGTAGAAACTTTCCTCATTCGGATAGGTTTCAAGTATTTCGATAAGAGCGTCAACATCATCTCTTATAACAGTATATACATGAATGAGATCGATGTTAATGTCATTGACTATTGCTTTTTTAGGCTGCAGATCAAACAAAACAGCACCGCCACCAACAAAAGGCTCACAATACGAGGTTATCCTTTTAGGTAGCATGGGCTTTATAGAGGGCAACAGCTGCCTTTTTCCTCCCACCCATTTGAGAACAGGAGAAACAAGTTTATTTTTGGACATTAAAATCACTCCGTTTTTGTGTCACTAGACAGTGTGTCATTGTGACACACCAAGGATTTTTATTTTATACAAATTCAATTTTAAGTTTTTTATCCATAGCAGCGGCAAGCCTTTGAAGTGTTTTTATAGACGGGTTTGCATTTCCATTTTCAATTTTGCTTATATCACCTTGTGCAATACCTGAAAGGTGGGCAAGTTGCTGCTGAGTTATACCTTTCTTTTTACGGACGTCAATTAACGCTTGAACTACTGCAAATTCAGGCTCTATAGAATTGTATTCTGCCTTAAGCTCAGGAACAGTTAGTTGTGCATTAAGAAAATCATTGAAATTTGTCATATTATTCTTCTTTCGATATTGAATATATCCTATAATTATCATATCACATTGTACGTGTTTTGTCAACACGTATTGAAACTAAGCCGCTTATCTAATGTGTCACGGTGACACATTGACATCTTTCATATACTCATCGATCGTTTCAGCGACTTTCAGCTTTTCACGATATGTAAGGTGCGTGTATATATCGCTGGTGACAGCTATGCTGCTGTGACCGAGCCAGATCGACACGGACTTTAGCTCAACGCCGTGCTGAACAAGCAGTGACGCACAGGTATGGCGAAGATCGTGGAAACGGCAGTGAAAATTCATTTCTGCCATTATCCTGCCGAAACCAACAGACAGATCGTCGGGCTTGACGATCAGCCCCATATCGTCAACGCATATGTATTTAAGATATTCTCGTGAATATTTGTCACGATGAGCCGTGTAGTTATCGCACTGCCTGCGCCTAAGCTCCTTGAGGTATCTGAGCACGCCTGAGGGGAGAGGCAAGGTTCTGCGGCTTGCTCTGGTTTTTGGAACGTCTGAAAACATCAAAGTTATCTTGTGATCTTTAATGCATTTGACTACAGTATGCTGTATGCACATAGTCTGCGTTTCAAAGTTTATGTCTGACCAACGCAGACCCAGAACCTCGCTGCGTCTGAGTCCCATAGTTCCTGCCAGAAACACAGGCGTGTAGAGGTCAGTATTTTTGACCTTGTTAAGAATTATCTCAAATTGATCTGTGCTTATGAAATTTCCACAGTAACGGTCAGTGCAGGGAAGTTCCGCAAGCAAGGCTGCATTGTGGTCTGTCAAACCGTTCTTGACCGCATATCTAAGTGCCATTTTGATGTTCGAGTGATGTTTGCGTATCGTTAAGCCCGATAGACCGGCGTTGTATTTGACTAGATAATATTCCTCAAGCACACCGGGCGTGATCTCTGAAAGCATTGTGCCTTTGCTGCGAAAGTATGGCACGATGTGCACGTACACCTGTGAACGATATGCCTCATAGGTGTTGATTTTTACCGCCATTTTTCGGTTTTTGAGCCATTGCTCGATCAGATCTGCAAATAGAATATCATTTGCCTTTTTCTCAGAAATCTCGTCCTTGAGCTGCTGATTTTCCGCAGCAAGCTTTACCACAAGCCTTTCAAGCTCTTTCTTTTCGCTGATTAATTCTTCAATAGTTGTCATAATGATCCCCTTTGTTTTTAGAATATATAATATATTACAACAAAAGCAGAGATTTTTACAGCAGCAAAGCAATATCTGTCTGAAAAAGAAGGCAAAATTTGATAAAAAGCGTGCATATTCTAAAAAAAATAATTCAAGTATAGATACAGAAACATCAAATATCTGTTTTCAGACAGATAATCAAGAATGGGTCAGTTATAGACAGTTCATTTTACCCACTACCCCTTTTTAAGAAAAAAATCTCCGAAAGCCGCATTTTTTTCTTAAAACCTATTGACAAATCCGATTTTTTGTTATACAATGAACTTGTGTTTTTAATGGGTGTGTTCATTGTAAAGCAATGAATGCTCTGCCTCCTGCTTGAGCGGCGGGGGGCTTTTTTTATTCTGCTGTGAGGAACATATATGCAGACAGTATATGTGTTGTCTGTAAAATCACCTACACGAGTTCTGATTTTCTTCTTACGAATGAATTTGCCTTTTACAAGCTTTTCTATCGTCCTGAGAACGTCCTGACGGCTCATGCCAAGAAGCTTAGATAGATCATTATAGCTTTGGAAAAAACTCTTGTGCGAGCTGTCAGCCAGCTTACAGCACACTGCATAAACTCTGAATTCATTTCCATTCAATCTGCTCATAAGCTTTTTATCCATGGTGAAATATTTAGAAGCTGTAGATACGGCATCAATAGTGTATGTATATGTTCCGAGCTTGCCGGGTGTAGTCATTTGACGTTTCTGTGATTTTATGAAACCGCATTTGCTGAGAGAACGGACTGTACGCTTTACCGTTGACAACGAACAACCGCATAGTGACATAAGGGTTGACTGCTTGACTGTGATCTCATAGCCAAGCAGATTTCTTTTTGTGTTGCTGTGAATAAGACTGTAAAATACACAGGCAAGCTTCAAGTCGGCTGCCTGTGTAAAGCGTGTAACAAAGCTGTTAGGTATTCGCATTTTTCAATTCCTCATTATTAATGTATTGTTCCAGTGCCGCCCATTCATCGGCAACAAAATTGCTGCGTATATCAGGACGTTTCTGTATTTTCTTTATGTAGCCCCTTGCAGCGGCATAGTTCTGATCTGAAAGAAATCCTCCAAGCTCGCTGCCTACAAGTCCGTTGATCTTATATAGCAGGGCGGTGATATCGACATACGGACCATCGTCCGGGTATTCTCCTGGGAAATAGAGCTCGTCCTGATCGGTGTAATCATCTTCTTCGTCTGAGCCGCTTGTTCCATATGCCTCTGCAAAGATCTTTCGTGCCTCGTTTGCACGAAACTCATTGAGCTTTTGTACCTGTTGCTGATATTCTATGACTTGCCGTTGAGCCGCACCGGCATTTTTCTCAAGTTCAAGTGCAGCCTTATACATACTTTCGGACACAGTGCTGCCGTCTGACTTTATTTGGTCTATCTTGCCTAGCTGCATATAGTAGTCATTCATAGCACGTTCAGCAGTCTTTTTGAGGCTGTCTAATCTGTATTGATAACCTATTACGCCCAGACTGTCCCAAAGCTCGTCATATGGATACATTGCTGCGGAAAGGTCAATGTTGCGAGATTTTATCGGCAGCTCGTCTATAGGTATGCGTGGCATTTTGTTAGGTAGCAGATGATATGGCGTAATATTGGTCTTTATTGGTTCACATCGCATTTTTTTGACAATAGCAGTGCCGAACGGCAGCTTTGAGAGCTGTGTTGTATCGAGCAGCGCCTTGCTGTCAACTCGTTCACCTTGGTGATCTAAAAATCCATACAGGCTTCCGCTGAAGGTCAAATAGTTTACTGTTTCATTTCCTATCATTTCAGAAAATGCTTTGTTTGTATTACCATTAAGAGATAATATGTATATCTGAATGTTACAGCCGCCTTTGATGCCTTCTTCTTCTTTTTCATATTTCTTAAGCTGTCCGTAGTCCTGAAGAAATAGATTGAAAAGAATGTTAGCTCCGGGTGAGGCATTCATCTTACTGCTGAGGTCAGGCAGCTTAGTCATTTGTCCAAATTCGTCATACATATACTCTATTTTCCTTGGCAGCTTTCCTCCCGGATACTTTCTTGCCTGTTTTGCGAGGTACAAAAATGACTGATCTGCGAACATCGAGGCGATAACGTATCGTGATTTTTCCTCATATGGAACGAGCATATATATAATGCAGGGTCTGTCGATATCTATAAGATCATTGAACTTTATCTCACTTTTCGATGTGAGTTTTTGCACACCCATATCTGTCATAAATATCTCAAGGTCACCCGAAAGTACAGTATATATCGATGAACGTGTTTCGCCTTGAGAAAACTTTGACGTAGAGTAGGATGTTCTTGCAAGACAGCCCACAGGCAGTGCGTTGAAAAGCTCATCAAGTGCGTTGACTTCTTTCTTGTTGCCGCTTTCGTCCTCGATAACAGTATTGTAAATTCCAAATTCAGTAAAGAATGTTGTGATACTGAACATATTAACGCAGGACATATCATTTTTCTCATAGCCTTTATCTAAGAAATAGTATATAAGGGCACTGAGCAGCGACCTTGCGGAGTCTGTCCATATAGCCTCGCTCTGGGTATCGTCTGTAAGGCAGTGAGCGAATGAGCTGACGAGCTTTGAAGTCTGCGACAAGTCATTGTTGCCGTGTTTAGCTGTGAGGTACTCGTCAATAATAAGCTGAAGAGGGTTCCAACAGTCCGAACGGTCAGTATCGATAAGGTTAAGAGTAACTATCTTGTAGCCGTTTCTGGCAAATTCCTTATAGGTCAGTTCAAGCAGCTCGCCTTTCATATCATTAACGATAACAGAGGGCTTTTCTTTTGCATTCGCCATAAGCCTCAGGCTTGGCAGCACGTAGCATTCACCCTTGCCGGAACGTGGAGCACCTACGGTCATTGTGTTGTATGTGCCCGGTTCGATGTAGTAGACGCCGTTGCTTTCTCCTATGAGCATTCCTGCCTTTTCTGCTGAAGTGATGTTATCCATAGGCACTGCCAGAAAATGATCTAACAGTTCGTTGCCCTCCATAAACTTGTTGTCACCCTTAACGTTCTTGCTGTCATTTTTCATTCGGTAGAGTGTATGCAGTTTTACCGTTATTCCCAGACCAACTATAAGAGAAAGAATTATCTCAAAAATGAACATCATAAATCCGGGTGGAACAATGATATTCCACGGCATAAAGTGCGTTCTTGAATAATCTGCACTGCCATTGACGGCGCTTATACTTCTCAATGACTTTATAACATAGATGAAAATGCTGTTAATGATAATGTAGACTACCGATGTTGCAATGGCAAACTGCTTTACTCTGATGTTTCTGCGGTCTTTGTCTTTTTCAATAGGTGTTTTGTTTACTGCATTAAGAACACGCATAGCCTGATCATAGATCCAGCCGAACACACATAGTATTTTTGCTATAGCAGCATTGAGTATACGTTTTATTTTGTCTATATACATATAATTTCCTCCTGTCAAACGCTGCGGCTTTTTTCCTTGGCTTTCGCCATTTCCTGCTCGATCTCAAATTCTCGCATAAGACGTGCTGTCTTTGCCTCCTCTGATTTTAATGCTTTACGCAGCATATTTGATGATTTATGAAGAAGTGTCCTCTGAGCCTGCATACAGCCTGCCAGTCTGAATTCAAATGGTATATCTGTTTTTTTGCCGCTTATTATCTTTTTAGCAATGTCATTGCCTGAGCGTGCTGACTTTCTCAGCCATTGAAATGCAGCCTTGTTCTGACCGTCACGGAGCAGCATTAATCCGTATGCGAGCTGACCGCTGTCATTGCCGTTTAAAGCACATCTGCGAAAGCAATCCTCAGCCATTTTGTGCTTGTTTTCAGACAGATACACTTTGCCAAGTATATACTGGGCATTTGGATCGTTGTATTCAAACGCAGAACGCTTAAGGTATTCTTTAGCTTTTGTATTATTGAATGAGCTATAATATTTGCCCAGAGTGTATATCGCAGGCTCAAAGTCTTTATCTGCGGCTGATGAAAGATAGCGTATCCCTTTTGAAACTTCTGTTGTTTTTTTGCTGTCAAGAAGAATTTTTCCTGCAGCATACATTCCAGGTATGCTATCTTTGTCAGCGGCATTCGTGAAATACTGCAATGCTTTTCGTCTGTTATTTTCAGACAGATACAGCTTGCCGAGGCGATAAGCTGCTATACCCATAGTATCGTCTTTGTGATCGGCAGCTTGAAGAAGGTATTTCTCAGCCTGTGTATTATCGTTAAATTGCTCTTGATACAGTTTTCCGAGAGTGTATGCTGCATAGTAATTATCTTTTGCTGCTGAACGTTCTAAGTATGATGCCGCCTTGTCATATCTCTCTTGTGAAAGATACAGCTTGCCAAGACTATATTCACACAATCCTGTTTTATCCTGTGCGTTTTCAGCACCCTTTATCAGAATTTTTTCAGCCTTTTGAAGATCTTTTTTGCTGTCGCTCTGATAGAGCTTACCGAGCATATATTGTGCTTTATAGTTATTGGAGTCCGCCGAGAGCAGCAGATATTTTTCAGCACATTCAAGGTCTATATCCGTTCCATTGCCATTCAGATACATCATACCTATCTTGTAGCTGATATTATCGTCATGGTTTTTAGTGAATACTTTCTCTAAACCTTTTAAAGCTTCAGCGTAAAAATTATGCGCACTTGATAGGTCTTTTTCTACTCCTTGTCCCAGTTCATAAGCTTGTCCTACGGCATAACTTGCGAACGGCATTCCGCCTTTGCTGCTTAGTGAGCGCATATAATAATCAAATGCTTTGGCATAGTCTGTTTCAACACCAGAGCCGTATTTGTATATGTTTCCGAGAGCAAAATAAGCATATTTGTTTTCAGACAGCTTATAATGCTCTATGGCTGAGTTATAGTCTTGAGTAACGCCAAGCCCATATTCGTACATTTTACCTATACGATAGTTGAGATAGGATTTTGTCCAATTATCACGTTTGTCATCACTCATGCTTACTATGGACAGCAGCTTGTGAAAATCTTCAAAGGCTTTGCTGTAATATTGCTGACTTAATGTATCGCCGTCATTGGATTTTAGCATTTGGCTGTCATAAAGCTTGCCTATGTCATATGTTGCGATAATATTTCCGCTTTTGCTTTCTATTGAGAGTATTTCAAAAGCTTTTTCGGGGTCTTTCTTTATGACTGCTGATTTGTTCTGTTCATTTCCGTACATATAGTCGAGGGCAAGCTTATAGTTCTTGCTCCAATCTATGCGTAGACGTTCCACTGCCTGATCGCTTTTATCATTTTCAGACAGATACGCTTCAGGCTCTTGCGGAAAAATATCCGTGCTGTAGTCAGGAGCATTTGGTTCATACAACTCATCATAATTTCTTGAAGATAGGTACATTTCCAAATCATCAGGGATATCAGAGTTTTCTAAAGAGTCATAAGGCATAGCATCCTCTAAATCATCTTTTTTATTTTCAGACAGATACACTTTTGATTTCTGCGAGGAAATACCGTTGTTGTAGTCAGGCTCATTTTTCTCAGAAAAGCCTTCGCTTTCTTTTTCAGACAGATACGTTTTCGGCTCTGGGATGTTGTTGTCGATCTGTATGTTCTTGTCCTTTGTCATATAGTATTCTCGGCAGATGTTCAGAAACGAATTGCCGACTCGTGAATAAAATCCGTCTTTGCCGTCTCCGTTTTTGCCATTAAGCTCGTTTTCTTTATAATTTGCCCACCTTGAATTTTGTCCGTACCTTTTGCGAAACAACGTTGCTTGTATTTCGTCAAGCTTATGGAGATATGTGTCGAACATAATACTTAATGTGGGATTTTCAGATATTACAGACCGTATGCAGCTCTGAATTTCGTTTTTTATGGGTTCACTTTGTTTTGCATACCACCACTGATTGCCGCTGTTTTTTAGGTCATCAGGAATCTTGTCGATAAGTGCGTTTATTTTTTGAATACTTCCTGCAAATTCACTTTTGATGCTCGGAGCAAGTACATCTCTTTGAAATCTTGTAAGCTCTTGTGCTGCTATGCTCTTGTCAATGCAGTGTGTCATTACTCTTTTTAGTTCGTCTAATGCTTCCTGCTCAAAATTGTCCTGACCTCTGTTCTTGTATGTAATGCGTCTGTCTTCAAGCCGGTGATATTCCACAAGCTGATAGTGTATGTGTACGTTGCCTGTGTTTACATGGATCGCACCTACCCAGTAACAGTTGCTTGCGTCAAGCTTTTGTGTCTTATCTATCATAGCGTTAATGCCTTTTCGTGCAGCGTCCACAAGTGCTTGTCTGTCTAGCTGATTCCCTACAATGAAACCATTTTTTCGCAGATATGCATTATCAAATGATATAACAC
>ULTL01060851.1_pt1 | contig 10555 bp, 9 predicted proteins | sample 1957531 | NCBI WGS metagenome assembly ULTL01 (sample SAMEA4835732, study PRJEB28245) | human gut metagenome | biome: gut microbiome; material: fecal sample | place: Denmark | collected 2008 | reverse complement strand
CCGCCATACAAACCATTTATCTTGCTTGCTACGGCGTTGTCGGGTAGCTCTTTGTAAAAGGTCTTAAACTCTGCATTATTGGCGTAAAAGTCCTTTGCGTAACCCTCGGCACCTGTTTCATACAGATAACGTTTACCAACAACCACGATATACAAGATATCCTGTTCACCGAGTTTGTCAGCACCTTTGATATTTTCAAGATTTATCGTGTGCGTGTTAGTCATATTCGCACCATTGGCAATAGGCAGACCGAAAAGCGGTGTAACACCATTGCAGAAAGCCGAATTTGCAACGCCGTCAGCATTTTCAGAGGTCATTTCACCAACGTTACTTGAAGATGTATCAGTGGAAGAACTATCGGGTGTATTGACAGTATCATACTTTGAATCTGTTGTTGTATTGGATTTTGTTTTTCCGTAAGCAGTGGAAAGAACGTATTTTGACTTATTGAGATATGTATAAATTGCTCCGTCCATAGCCTTTTTAGTACCGAAGATATTAGGGTCATAAGGCGTTATGAACAATACATACTGATATGTATATTGCGTTGCTTTCGGATCCTTATCAAGAGCCTTTTGCATAGCCTGTTTGTATTCATCAGTAAGCTTAACAGTAATATCAATATTGTTGTTTGTTATGGTTTCGCCGTCATTTTTTGCACCTGGAGCGGACAATGTTCCCGAACGTGACATACCTGTTGTGAGTTTTCGGGAATACTGAACGGAAAAGGGAACAATAGGAGCGTTAGGGTCAGAAGGTGTTACATCTTCGCCGTTGTTGGTAATTTTCATATTTGTATCAATTATATGCCATGAATACTTTGAGGAACTGTCATCAATAAAAAATTCTTGATTTCCATCGAAAGTTGTAGATGTTGATTGAGATATAGAAATAGTATATCTATCATAATCGTCCCACTTTGAATAGTCATATTTATACATATCTCAATAAATATCAGGTACATAATGTTCAAACGAATATTTGCCATTAGTAAGATTGATAGAATTATTTGGAAACGAAATTAATTTAACATTGATAGCATAATCATTAGGATAAGACCAAACAGCAATGTAATTTTTATTATCCAATGTTCCGCCTTTGGCAATAATCTGTTGTTTCATATATGAAACAGCATGAATAATACCAGTGTCTTGTGTAATGCCACCCTGATTTATATCAGTAGCAAACGCAGGAACGGCAGACAATACACAGCATATCATACACAGCATAGCGGACAAAACAGCGGTGAACCGCCGTAGTTTAGTTTTCATATGTTGTTTTCTCCTTTCGTAAAAAAAAAGAGGGCGGAGCAGATGCTCCGCCCCAAGCGGTTGTACACGAAAATTAAGCTTTACCCTTTGTAAGCTTTCTTACAACACCGATACCAACACCGAGAAGTGAGGCACCGACAAAAGCCATTACAAGCGGATTGCCTGTCATTGTTGTCCAAACCTGGCTTACAACTGATGTAATTGTGCTGATACCGCTTGTAATTGCGACATCATCAGCAAGAAGTGAAGCACCCATTGAATATTTCTCCTTTCATTGATTAAAGTATATCAATACCTACAACAACAGCCTTATCCTGTCCGCCGTAAGTTCTGATTTCATAGTTGACTTTGATTGACGTGTCAATAAGTGCGGAACTGTCGGGAAAAGTGTCCTGCAATATCTTTGTAGGAACTTTCACAGCCTGCACGGCATATCCTGTTACGCCATTTTCTTCTTTAAGGCAAAACAGCGTGTAGTTATCCCACGGCTTGCCGTTTTTAAGCGTTCCAGAGTTTTTCTTAAAACCTTTGATTATGTACATAAACGTACACTCCTTTCATTTACTGTACAATTATTTGTACTCTTTGCTATGCTTAGATATTAACACACATCACGCGAAATGTCAATACAAATCAAGATTTTTCGTATGTTTATATTTTTGTAGGGTGTTTTTTTGTACACATTGTACAACTAGCACGATTGTATTTTCTTTTTGAAATAAAGAGCCTTTTTCCTGCACTCATATTCACCGCTAAGAAAATACTTAGCCATATGAATATTATAGCTGTCAAGATACGGCTTAAGGAATTGGTGGGAAAGCACAAACCTTTCAAGGCTGTCTGCCTCATAACGGAACATTTTCGGATTGTCATAGTTTTTCATTTTCATTCGTCCTTTCGTTATGGTTGTAAGTTTTCATCTTTATCAAGATTATACTTCAATTTATATGATTTGAGGTCAATTTCCTCAAAAATCATGCCGTCTTTATATGTAACAATCTTGTCAATACGTCTAACAAAGGCGTTCCACGTTTCATAATACTTGTGCTGAATAGCGGTGTACTGTTCTTCAAAATTCCAATTTGATATGATGTACACCTTTGTAAAACAAGCTATCCTATTCATATATCTTGCAGGAAGTTCAAGAGGGTAACCGTCAAGGTAGTTAAGCATATTATCAATAGGCAGGCTGTTTCTGAACTCCTCAAAGACAATAACGTCCTGCCCGTGGTAACTGTCAAAAGGGTGTTTGTAGTCGGTGATACGATAAACTTTATCATAGCCGTATTGCTCCATAACACTTCTTGTTTTACCTGTTCCCGATTGTCCACAGATATATGTGACCTGAACATCACGGAACACATTTCGCCATTTATCAAAGACGTATAAATCACGGACTTTTTGCAGGCGGTCAATTTGATTCCAAAGTTGCGGAAATTCTTCAAGAAGTCGGATATCGTCAGCACCTTCTTTTATACGTTGTAGGATATCCTCATTTGTAAGTTGCTTACCGCCTTTTGTTACACGCAGTTCGCCCCACTCATGAACCTCGCCAATGCGAGTATCTGACTTCTTGCAATAGTCGCTTGCTTGTTGTGCTGTGCCGTTGGCGAACTCTCCGTGAAAGAACTGTGGTGGAAACATATTCTGCAAGGTAGTGCCACGCTTGCGATTTTTAAACTGAATAAAACCTTGAATATGTTCGGTATTCTCGTTGTGACCTCGTTCACGCTGAAAGACGTAATAGTTTACTTCCTCATACTGCATAATGAAGTTTATCACCTTTTCATCAGTATCAAACGTGAGGTCTTTAAATTTATCCTTTTCTCCACAGGTCTTGACCTTTGACGGATTATTTATTGTAAAACACCAATTACAAGACTGTTTCGGCATTATTTTTCACCTCTGTGCGATTATATTTGTGCGTGTGCGATTGTTATTGCATATGACCGCACAGCCGTAAACGGCGTGTTTACTTGCCTTACTGCCTGCTTGTGCGCTTGTGCGACAGGGGGTAAAGGGTAATACTAACCTTTACCCCCTGCATACCTACTTCCGATTTTTCAAGATTTAGGCATAAAAAAAAGATGTGATACGTTTCGTAACACAACTATTGTAAACCTACAACCTGTTTGGCTCTTCGCTCCCAAAACGCTTGACAAGAAGCCTGAAAAGATTTATAATTAAAAAGAATGTACGAAATGAAATGAGGATATCAATGACTGAGAATTTTTCGGAAATAATAAATGAGGAAACCGCTTCGCAGAAGCTGCTCCAATGGTCTGGTGAATACGAAAGAACTTGCGGTCACAAGCCGCTTGCCCTTATCCATTCATACGGCTGTCAGCAAAACGTCAGCGACGGTGAGAAAATAAAAGGTATGCTCTCAAAGGTGGGCTATGAGTTCACGTCCGACGTGAACGAGGCTCAGCTTATATTGTATAACACCTGCGCTGTTAGAGAAAATGCCGAGGACAAGGTGTTCGGCAAACTTGGCGACCTTAAACATCTCAAAGAAAACAATCCCGAGCTTATCATAGGTATCTGCGGCTGTATGGCTCAGCAGAAGCACGTTGCCGAGAAAATAAAAAAGACCTACCGTCAGGTGGACTTGGTTTTCGGAACTTTTGCATACAACGATATGTACAATATGCTGTGGGAGATAATATCAAAGCATGACAGGATTTTCAATCTGTCAGAAAATCATGTTGACATAAACGAGGATTTCTTGCAGCTCCGTGACGATAAGATAAGAGCGTTCGTGCCTATCATGTATGGCTGCAACAATTTCTGCACCTATTGCATAGTGCCTTACGTCAGGGGCAGAGAGCGCAGCAGAAAGCCTGAGTCCGTTATCGCAGAGGTAAAAGCACTTGTGAAAAACGGCTACAAGGAGATAACCCTGCTTGGTCAGAACGTTAATTCATACAGTTATGGTTTTCCTGAGCTTTTAAGAGAGCTTGACAAGATAGAGGGCGATTTCCGCATAAGATTTATGTCAAGCCACCCAAAGGACGCAAGCCATGAGCTTATTGACGCTATACTTGAATGCAAAAAGGTGTGCAAGCATTTGCATCTTCCTGTGCAGGCAGGCTCAGACAGGATACTAAAGCTTATGAATCGCCGCTATACCACGGCGGATTATCTGAAAATAATCGACTATGCCAGAAGCAAAGACCCTGAGTTTTCATTCACAACAGACCTTATCGTTGGCTTTCCAAGTGAAACATACGAGGAGTTCTGCGAAACCAAGGAGCTTATCAAAAAGGTAAAGTACGATAATATCTATTCTTTTGTGTATTCAAGACGAAGCGGCACAAAGGCTGCCGAAATGGAGGATCACATCTCAGACAAGCAGAAGGGTCTGTGGCTGAGAGAACTGCTTTTGGAGCAGAGAGAGGTGTCAACAGCGTGGCTTTCTAGATTTGTGGGAAGAACTGTAACCGTGCTGCCAACAGGCGAAGGCAGAACTGGCGCTGATTATCTCACAGGCAAGAGCGACGAGGATATGATCGTCGAGGTGAAAGCGGATAAAAAATATATCGGTAAATTCATTCAGGTTCGCATAACAAAAGCAATGAACTGGGCTTTGAGAGGCGAGCTTGTTGAAGATAAATAACAGCGAAAGCTGAATAATATTTAAAGGAGAATTACCATGGATGTAATTGAAATGACAAGAAAGCTTGGACAGGCTATTCAGGAAGACGAGAGATACAAGGCTTATATGGAGGCTTGTTCTATCAATGATACAGATGTTGAGATACAGAACAAAATAGGCGAGTTCAATCAGCTCCGTTCACAGCTCAGCGTTGAGATGCAGAAGCCTGATAAGGACGGCGAGAAGATGACAGCACTTGATACTCAGATCAGAGAGCTTTATGACGAGATCATGGCTATGCCTAAGATGATCGCATTTAACGAAGCTAAAGAAGTTATGGATAAGCTTCTCGGCTCAGTAAACTATATCATCTCAATGGCTGCAAATGGCGAAGACCCAATGACTTGCCCAGAGGAAGCTCCTCATAGCTGTTCAGGAAGCTGCGCATCATGCGGCGGCTGTCACTAAGACAGTATCAAAAAACGAATAACAGTCAGGGGGAGCTTATCCCCCGTCTGCCCGAATCCGAAGATACCTTCGGACTGGGGCGGATAATTTCTATGGCGATATGACACCAAAAGTGTTCGTATCGAAAAAACAAGTAGGGGCGAACAGTGTTCGCCCGCATTTTGAAAGCATGAGAATATTGCGGTATGATAAATTTATGAAACGGAGTGAGTTTGAGTGGAAACCAAAGATATAGATTTTTCAAAGCTGTCACCAATGATGAAGCAGTATTTTGAAGTAAAGAACAAATATAAAAACCATATACTGTTCTACAGACTGGGAGATTTTTATGAAATGTTCTTTGATGACGCTATCATTGCGTCAAGAGAGCTTGAACTTACTTTGACAGGCCGTGACTGTGGACTTGAGGAAAGAGCGCCTATGTGCGGTGTGCCTCACCACGCCTGTGACGTTTATCTGAAAAAGCTTATTGAAAAAGGCTACAATGTGGCTATCTGTGAGCAGACCATGGACCCTGCCATGTGCAAGGGCATAGTGCCGAGAGAGGTCATAAGAGTAGTTACACCGGGTACGCTCATCGAAAGCAGTATGCTTGATGAAACGTCCAACAACTATATCTGTGCATTTTATATGAGAGCCAAGGAAAGCGCATTGTGCCTTGCGGATATTTCCACAGGCGAGGTGCATCTGTTTGAGTTCGAGGGCAAGGAAATGACAAGCTCGGCTATAAATGAGCTGTCGAGATTTTCCCCTGCGGAGATTCTTATAAATGATTCTTTTCTTTCAAATAAAGAGCTTTCAAGCTTCATAAGAGAAAAGCTCAAGACCAGCGTTCAGCTTTTGGAGGAGAACGATTTTTCCCCTGAGATACATACAGAAGAGGTGCTGAAACAGTTTTCCACAAACAGCCTTGAATCTATCGGCGTTAAGCCTGACACAGTTGCAGCATTTGCGGTGTGCGGACTTTTTGCATACATACACGATACACAGAAAGCATTGGTGGGCAGATTTTCCGAGATAATAAAGCATGACGCCGACCCTATCATGACTATCGGCTTCACTGCAAGAAGAAATCTGGAGCTTACAGAAACTCTCAGAAATAAAGAGAAAAAAGGCTCGCTCCTATGGGTGCTTGACCATACCAAAACTTCCATGGGCAAGCGTATGCTAAAATCCTTCCTTGAACAGCCCCTTGTCAATCCTGCAAAGATAATCGACAGACTTGACGCTGTTGAACAGCTCACAATGAAGCCGGTTGAACTTGGAGAGCTAAAAGAGATACTGGGAGGAGTCTATGACCTTGAAAGACTCATGACAAGGGTAATGTATAAGACCGCTACCCCTAGAGATCTTAAATCATTGTCGCTGACAGCACTTAAACTCCCTGAGATAAAGGAGCTTCTCAAAGGTTTTGATTCAAAGCTTCTTGCAAACTGCAACAATAAAATATCCACCCTTGAAGCTATCTCAAACCTTGTTGAGAACGCCATTGTTGACGAACCGCCTGTTAATGTCAAGGACGGCAACGTTATCAAAGACGGCTTCAACGAACAGCTTGACGGACTGAGAAATATAATCTCAGGAGGCAAGGGTATAATTGATGATATCGCGGAGCGTGAAAGAGAAAAAACGGGTATCAAAAATCTGAAGATAGGCTATAACCGAGTTTTCGGATATTATATCGAGGTAACAAAGTCTTACTATGACCTTGTGCCTGACAACTATATAAGAAAACAGACCCTTGCCAACTGCGAGAGATTTATTACCGACGAGCTTAAAGTCGCAGAGAACACTATCCTCGGTGCAAGCGATAAGATAGTTACTCTTGAGCAGGAAATATTTGCGGAGATAAGAGATTTTGCAGCCACACAGCTTAGACTTGTGCAGGAAACTGCCACAGCAGTGGCTCAGATAGACGTGCTTTGCTCGTTTGCAACTGCGGCGGTGAACAATAACTATACAAAGCCTGAGATAGCCATTGACGGCATTATAGATATCAAAAACGGCAGACACCCCGTTGTTGAGCTTATGCAGAAAGACGAGGTTTTCGTGCCTAACGACACATATCTTGATCTTACAAGCAACAGAATGGCAGTCATAACAGGTCCGAATATGTCAGGTAAATCAACTTATATGCGTCAGGTGGCTCTTATCACCCTTATGGCGCAGATAGGCTGTTTTGTGCCTGCGGACTATGCAAAAATATCTGTGGTCGACCAGATATTCACAAGAATAGGCGCTTCTGACGATCTTACAGCAGGTCAGTCTACCTTCATGGTGGAAATGAGTGAAGTTGCAGATATCGTAAAGCACGCCACCAAGAACAGCCTTGTTATCCTCGACGAGGTTGGCAGAGGTACTTCAACCTTTGACGGAATCTCTATTGCAAGGGCAGTGTCAGAGTATATCTCCACCAACAGATCAATGGGTTGCAAGACCCTGTTTGCAACACACTATCATGAGCTTATAAGCCTTGAAAAAGAGCTCGAGGGCGTGAGAAATTTCTCTGTTGCAGTAAAGCGTCAGGGGGATAGTATCAAGTTCCTTAGAAAGATAGTTCCGGGCGGAGTTGACGAAAGCTACGGCATAGAAGTTGCAAAGCTTGCGGGTCTGCCAAACAAGATAATAAACAGAGCCAAAGAGCTTCTCGAACAGCTTGAAGCGGAAAACAAAAAGGCAAGACTTGCCGCTCAGCAGATAGAAAGCGACCAGATATCCTTTGACAAAATAAGCGACAGCATCGTTACTGACAGACTTAGAAAAACCAACATAGACGAAATGACCGACAGCGAGCTTAGAGATTTTGTGAAAGACTTGCTGAGATATGTTTAGGTGAGCGTCATGAAAAAGTGGTATGACGAGGAGTACGAGTTTGAAATAGAGGTCACGGGATTTCTCCGTGGCGACCATACGGAAAGATATTGCCGAAACGGCGAGGAGATAGGGGATAAATATTTCTGCACCTATGGCTGCCCTGTGAATAAGAACGGCTATGGCATTTGCAGTAAAACAATGATGATGCTTTATCCCATTATGGAGGCTGTCCGCAGCGGAGGAGATCTCACTAAGATAGGCGGCGACAGCAAATACACAAAAACTATCGTCTGTCCTGACGGCTGTGTCATTTTCCGCTTGACAGCAAAGCCGACAGGCAAGGAGAATTTTCATACAGGCGGCTTTTGGAAAGAGCCATAGAAAAGGATAGAAAAATGTCAGAAATAAAAGTTCTGAGCAAGGAAGTTTCCGAACTTATTGCGGCAGGCGAGGTAATAGACAGACCTGCTTCAATAATAAAGGAGCTTCTTGAAAACGCAATAGACGCAGGTGCGAACGTCATAACAGTTGAGATAAAAAACGGCGGCCGCACCTATATAAGAGTGACGGATAACGGCAAGGGTATCTCAAAAGATGATCTGCCTATGGCCTTTCTTCGTCATGCAACAAGTAAGATATCAGTAAAAAATGACCTTGACAGTATTATGACCCTCGGCTTCAGAGGTGAAGCACTTGCTTCTATCTGTGCCGTATCCAAGGTAGATGTGCTTACGAAACGTCCAGAGGAGGATTACGGCACGCATTATGTTATTGAGGGCGCAGTGGAAAAGACCTGCGAGGAGTGCGGCTGTCCTGACGGCACGACTTTCGTTGTCAGGGATATTTTCTATAATGTTCCTGCAAGACTAAAGTTTCTGAAAAAGGACGTTTCAGAGGGCAATTTTGCCGCAGACCTTGTTACAAAGCTTACCCTTTCACACCCTGAGATATCATTCAAGTTCATCAGGGACAACAAAGTCGAGATATTGACCGCAGGGGACGGCAAGATATATTCCGCAGTTTATTCAGTTTATGGCAGAGATTTTGCTAACTCCATGCTTGAAGTTGACTATACATGGCAGGGTATGCACATAACAGGCTTCACTGTGAAGCCTCTGTCTGCAAAGCCTAACAGACGTTTTCAGAATTTCTTTGTGAACAAAAGATATGTAAAATCAAGGGCTTGTGCGGCGGCACTTGAAGAAGCCTACAGAAATCTTCTTATGACGGGAAAATTCCCAGCCTGCGTGCTTTATATTGATATCCCACCGAATACCATAGATGTGAATGTCCACCCTACTAAAATAGAAGTGCGTTTTTCAGACGAAAAGCTTATGCACGAGGCTGTGTTCTTTGCGGTGAAAAATTCCCTTATGAAGAATGACAGACCTAATGAGATGCACCTTGAAAACAAGCGTAATTTTACAGATAGAGAGCTTTTTGATATACCTAAAAAGGATAACAGCGTCCAGCTTAAATTCGCCATGGAGGATAATAGTCAAAAGCCTGCTGCCTCAAAGGCTGATATACCTGCCCCAAAGCCGCAGACAGAGAAAAAGTACGAAAATTCGTACAGCTATCAAAAGCCTGCACCAACGCTTAAAACTGTGGAGAGCAGGAGCATAACTGAGGAAGAGAAAGAAAAACTCAGCGGCAGTGACGATATGTTTCTTGCAAGCCTTGAACAGCCTGCAAAGAGAGAAACAGCTATCACAGAGCTTTCAGGCCCTGAGCCGAAGCCCCATAAGGTGACAGTGGAGGAGATAAACAAGGCGATAAGCGAGATACCTCTTCCTGACGAGCCTGAGGAGCAGAGCGGAGAAGCTTTCAAGTTTATCGACGCTCAAAGCTTCACAAAGAAAAAGCCTGTTTCCGTTATCGTGGAGGAGAAAGAACCTGAAAAGCCAAAGCCTGTTGTGGTGGGCGAGCTTTTCAAGACCTATGTTGTGGCACAGGTGGGCGACGAAATGATACTTATGGATAAGCATGCTGCCCATGAGAGATATATTTTCGAGAGGATAAAAAGCGATGCCGAACAGCTTGAAACGCAAATGTTCCTAGAGCCTATCATGGTATTGCTTTCCTATGACGAGTATGACGCTCTCACCGCAAACCTCGATAAGGTGTCACAGCTTGGCTTTGAGATAGAGCCTGACGTTGCGCCAACTGTTGCAGTAAAGGGCGTGCCTATCATTCTTGGCGACGATAACCCTGCGGATATAATCAGCGAACTTGCAAAGAATTTTATCGAGAATAAACTCAATCCGCAAATAGAGCTTTTTGACGACCTCTACCATTCTATCGCCTGCAAAGCGGCAATAAAGGCGAACGATACCAATAGCGGAATAGAATTGCAGGCGCTCGTGAACGCCGTTTATGGTCAGGAAAATATCAGATATTGCCC
>ULTL01072102.1_pt1 | contig 10585 bp, 9 predicted proteins | sample 1957531 | NCBI WGS metagenome assembly ULTL01 (sample SAMEA4835732, study PRJEB28245) | human gut metagenome | biome: gut microbiome; material: fecal sample | place: Denmark | collected 2008 | reverse complement strand
CGAGGTGGCCGCCGGCAGCGTGGTCCGCCGCACGGGCCGCACCGCCGGTATGCCGGTGGGGGAGGGCTTCCTGGGCCGGGTGGTGGACGCTCTGGGCGTCCCCATCGACGGCAAGGGGGATATCCGGGCCGAGGGCTACCGCCCCATTGAGGCGGCGGCGCCGGCCATCCTGGACCGCCAGCCGGTGAACACCCCCATGGAGACGGGGCTCCTGGCCATCGACGCCATGTTCCCCATCGGCCGGGGCCAGCGGGAGCTGATCATCGGCGACCGCCAGACCGGCAAGACCGCCATCGCCCTGGACACCATCCTCAACCAGAAGGGCAAGGGCGTGGTGTGCATCTACGTGGCCATCGGCCAGAAGGCCAGCTCCGTGGCCCAGCTGGTGGAGAACCTCACCCGCCGGGGGGCCATGGACTATACCGTGGTGGTCAACGCCCCGGCCAGCGCCCCGGCCTCCCTGCAGTATATCGCCCCCTATGCCGGGTGCGCCCTGGGAGAGTTTTTCATGTACCAGGGCCGGGACGTGCTGATCGTATACGACGATCTGAGCAAGCACGCCATCGCCTACCGGGCGCTGAGCCTGCTGCTGGAGCGGTCCCCGGGCCGGGAGGCCTACCCCGGCGACGTGTTCTACCTCCACTCCCGTCTGCTGGAGCGCTCCGCCCACCTCTCCGACGAGCTGGGCGGCGGCAGCATGACTGCCCTGCCCATCGTGGAGACCCAGGCGGGGGATGTGTCCGCCTATATCCCCACCAACATCATCTCCATCACCGATGGGCAGATCTTCCTGGAGAGCAGCCTGTTTTTTGCCGGCCAGCGGCCGGCGGTGAACGTGGGCCTCTCTGTCTCCCGTGTGGGCGGCGACGCCCAGACCAAGGCCATGAAGTCCGCCGCCGGGACCCTCCGGCTGGTGCTGGCCCAGTACCGGGAGATGGAGGTCTTTACCCAGTTCTCCAGCGACCTGGACGACGCCACCAAGCGGCAGCTGGCCTTCGGTCAGAGCCTGACCCGCCTGCTGCGCCAGCGGCAGTACCGCCCCATGAGCCAGCACCGCCAGGTCATCGCCCTGGTGGCCGCCCTGAACCATGTGATGCAGGACGTGCCCCTGGAGCAGATGGACGAGTTTACCGACTTTCTGCTGTCCTTCCTGGAGGAGCAGGCCCCCGACCTGTGCCAGCGCATTGACCGCACCGGCCTGCTGCCCCAGGAGGACCGGGAGGAGATCCTGACGCTCGCCCGCAAGGCCCTGGAGCAGTTCCGCCAGCGGGCCGGAAAGCGCGGTGTCTGATATGTCCAGTCTGAAGGAGATCAAGACCCACATGGAGAGCGTGCGGGAGACGCGGAAGATCACCAACGCCATGTACCTCATCGCCTCCACCAAGCTTCAGAAGGCCAGAAGCGAGCTGGACCACACCCGCCCCTATTTCGAGTCCATGCAGGCGGAGATCAAGCGGATCTTCCGCTCCGCCGCCGAGGGCGTGGACAGCCGCTACTTCTACCCAGAGGAGGGCCAGCAGGCCGTCACCGGCACCTACGGGTGCCTGGTCATTACGGCGGACAAGGGCCTGGCGGGGGCCTATAACCAGAATGTTCTCCGGGAGGCCCAGCACCTGCTGGACCAGCACCCGGACACGAAGCTCTTCGTGGTGGGGGAATACGGCAGGCACTATTTCGCCCAGCGCCGCATCCCCATCGAGCGCAGCTTCCTCTACACCGCCCAGAACCCCACCATGGCCAGGGCCCGGGAGATCGGGTCCCTGCTGCTGGACGGCTACGACAGGGGGGAGCTGAAGAAAATATTTGTGATCTATACCGATATGGAGAGTGCCCTCAGCTCCCAGGCCAGGTCTACCCGCCTTCTGCCCTTCCACCGCTCCTACTTCGCGGGCTCAGAGAAAACGGAGAAGGCGGTGCGGGAGCCCTTTACCTTCAGCCCTTCGGTGGCCAAGGTGCTGGAGGCGGTGGTCCCCAGCTATATGTCCGGCTATATCTACAGCGCCCTGGTGGACAGCTTCTGCTGTGAGCAGAATGCCCGGATGACCGCGATGGACGCCGCCACCAAGAACGCGGAGAAGCTGCTGGGTGAGCTCTCCCTCCAATACGACCGTGTCCGCCAGGCGGCCATTACTCAGGAGATCACCGAGATCTCCGCCGGTGCCAAGGCCCAGCGGCTGAAACACAGGAAGGAAGCGTGAGCGATCATGACAACAGGGACCATCATACAGATCTCCGGCCCGGTGGTGGATGTCCAGTTTCCGGTGGGCCAGCTGCCCAAGATGCGGGAAGCCCTTACTGTGGAGCTGGACGGCCAGAAGCGGGTCATGGAGGTTGCCCAGCATATGGATGGCGGCGCGGCCCGCTGCATTATGCTCTCCGGCAGCGAGGGGCTGTCCCGGGGTATGGCCGTCCAGGCCCCCGGGCACCCCATTCAGGTGCCGGTGGGGGAGGCCACCCTGGGCCGCATGTTCAACGTGCTGGGCCAGCCCATTGACGGTGGGGGCCCGGTGCCGGAGGACACCCCCCGCCGGAGCATTTACCGCCAGCCCCCCGCCTTTGAGGAGCAGAGCCCGGCGGTGGAGATCCTGGAGACCGGCATCAAGGTCATTGACCTGCTGGACCCCTACCCCAAGGGGGGAAAAATCGGCCTGTTCGGCGGCGCCGGCGTGGGAAAGACTGTGCTGATCCAGGAGCTGATCCACAATGTGGCCACCGAGCACGGCGGCTACTCCATTTTCACCGGCGTTGGCGAGCGCAGCCGGGAGGGCAACGACCTGTGGCGGGAGATGCGGGAGAGCGGCGTGTCCAATAAGACCGCCCTGGTCTTCGGCCAGATGAACGAGTCCCCCGGCGTGCGGATGCGGGTGGCCCTGTCGGGGCTGACCATGGCGGAGCACTTCCGGGACGAGGAGCACAAGGACGTGCTGCTGTTCATCGACAACATCTTCCGCTTTGTCCAGGCGGGCAGCGAGGTGTCCACCCTCCTGGGGCGGATGCCCTCCGCCGTGGGCTACCAGCCCACCCTGGCCAACGAGATGGGCGAGCTCCAGGAGCGGATCGCCTCCACAAAGAGCGGCTCCGTCACCTCCGTCCAGGCGGTATACGTCCCTGCCGACGACCTGACGGACCCCGCCACCGCCACCACCTTTGCCCACCTGGACGCCACCACCGTCCTCAGCCGGAAGATCGCCGAGCAGGGCATCTACCCGGCGGTGGACCCCCTGGAGTCCTCCTCCCGCATTCTGGAGGCGGATATCGTGGGGGAGAAGCACTACCGCATCGCCCGGCAGGTCCAGGAGACCCTGCAGAAGTACAGCGAGCTCCAGGACATCATCGCCATTCTGGGCATGGATGAGCTGAGCATGGAGGACCGCCTCACCGTGGCCCGGGCCCGGAAGCTCCAGCGCTTCCTGTCCCAGCCCACCCATGTGGCGGAGAAGTTCACCGGTATCCCCGGCATCTACGTGCCCCTGAAGGACACCCTGGAGGGCTTCCGGGCCATCGTGGACGGGGAGATGGACCAGTATCCGGAGGCGGCCTTCTTCAATGTGGGGACCATCTCCGATGTGGAGGAGAAGGCCAAGGCCCTGGAGAAGGAGGGGATCTGATGGACACCTTCCCGGTGCGGATCCTGGCGGCGGACCGGCCCTTTTACGAGGGCCCCTGCCTGTCTTTGACCATCCCCGTCCAGGACGGGGAGATGGGCATTCTGGCCCACCACAGCAGCATCGTGGTGGCGGTGGTTCCCGGCGAGCTCCGCCTGCGGACGCCGGACGGAGCCACCCAGGTGGCGGCGGTTTCCTCCGGTCTGGTGAAGATCGAGGGGGGCGAGGTCCTGGCCCTGGTGGACAGCGCCGAGCGGCCCGAGGAGATCGACGCCATCCGTGCCCAGCGGGCGGCGGACGAGGCCCGGGAGGCCATCCTGCAGAAGCGGAGCGCCCAGGAGTACCGCATGGCCCAGGCCAATCTGGCCCGGGCGCTCAACCGCCTGCGGGTGAAATCTGAGAACTCCTTCCCCCGCTGACCGAGGCGGCGGCAGAATTGAGCAGAAGAGGAATCGGGCGGGAAACCTACGAGGTTTCCCGCCCGATTCCTCATTCTTTCGCAAGATGATCAAACCGTAAGGCGTGGTTTTCGCCGTTACATGGACCCGCTCACAAACTCGATATTGACGTCGCCGTTGTTGCCGGTCACATGCAGCGTTTTTTCTCCGTCATCCTTATTGTCCGGCAGATTGCTCTCGCCCTTTTTGATTTCCGATTGGATGGCGAAATCGTCGTAGCTTCCGACGACCGCTCCCGAGATGTCCCCGTTTTTGACGTTCAGGGTCAGGGCGCTGCCGACCTCCAAATCTCCAAAGGTGATATTTCCGCCGTTAGCGGTCATGCTGACGCTTCCGGTCACAGCCAGTGCGGGAAGCGTTATGCCCTCATTGGTTGTAGACAGTGTGAGGTTTTCTAACAGCGCGTCCGGGATCTGCAGCGAGATTTTGCGGCTTTCAGCGGAGGACTTCACGCCGATGAAGTCTGTCCAGCTTTTGCTGCTTGCGCTTGTCATCGTCAGCACATTCCCTGAAACAGAAATATCGTAATACTCCGTGCTGCTTTCAAAATATTGAATATGGACTTGCTCGTCTTCGGACAGCGACACTTCAATTTCCCGGTCCTGTACGTCAAGATTGATTTCCGTGATCTGCGCGTCCGGCGTGTAGATCTTCTCCTCAAATGGCTCGCCGCTGTCGGAGCAGCCCGCCAGGGCAAAGCTGCCCAGCGCAAGGCACACCGCCAGTGCAATCAATTTTTTCATTTTGAGTTCCTCCATTATACTATAGTAGTGGATTCGATTTACAGCGCTAGCTCATAGCGGCGCTCCGTTTGATTGATCTCCTCAGTGAATTGAAAGCCGAAGGAGAGGCAGAGATCCTTCGCGGCTTTATCTGCGTGGTCGATGATCAGAGATACGTTTCTGACGCCTTGAATTTTCAGTCCCCGCAGGATGTGCTCCAGAGCTTCTTCCGCGAGCCCTTTCGCCTGAAACCTGTCATCGACCATAAAGCGGCAGATCGTTGCCGTTTCCGCGTGATCCTCCGGGCGCTGATACATAAAAAAACCGATCAGCGAATGATTGCTGTAAATCGCGTTGGGATGCATTTCCGGATCATATTTTGCCTCCGCGATGGAAATCGCGTTGCAGTGTGAGCACCCCTCCGCCGTCCTGCCGATGCTATCCTGGCTTGCTGTCAATTCGCACACGTCCAATATATTTTGCGCGTCAACCTCTTTGATCCGAATCATGGTAAGCCCTCTTGTCTACAGCGTTTTTCTTTTCAGCACCACAAGCCCGACGAAGGATAACGCGGCGCTCAGCAGCAGGCAGATCCCGATGTGCAGGGCGGCGTTGCCGTTGAGCATAATGAGCTGGAAAAATCCAGCCAAGATCCCCCGCAGGGACGCGATCGGTGTAAAAATGCAGATAATCGCCACCAGCACCGCGTCGGTCACCCATCCGTACCAGTGGGCCTGCATGGACAGCAGCACATGGAGGAACACCATGGCGAGGAGCAGGAAGACCATCTGCTGCAGCCCGGCGACGGCGATCCCGTTTTCCGTCCACTTGCACACGTCCATCAGATTGATTACGGTGCGCGCGGGATACAGGGGGTCGATCAGGAGATGGACCACCGTGTTGACCAGGGAAATGCAGAACGCCAGGAACACATAGCTGATGAGACAGCCGAAGAAGTAATCTTTTTTGCTCGCGCCCAGGTGCATCAGCTTTGTAAAGTCATAAAACACAAAGAAGAAGGGGGTCAGGACGGCCAGCAGCCAGGTGTAATTTCCGTTGCTTAAAACAACCTCGCCGGAGGATGTGGCGCAGAGCACCACAAGCGCCGTCAGGATGAAGCTGATCTTGTCGCTTGCCAGCAAGCGCTTTACGATTGCAAAAATAGCGGTCATCTTGCCGCACCTCCCTTATGCCCGACCATTTGGATAAAGAAATCCTGTAAAGACAGCGGATGGATTTCCAGTGAGGCGGCCTGCTCCGGCGGATTGTCGAAGATGTAGCTGGTGACAAGACCTCCCACCGTATCTTGACCGATGACATGCAGGCCTCTGGTGGCGGCCTCCACGGCTTTCTGCAGCCCGCTGACACGGAATGCTTTGGTCTCCACCGATTGCAGGGTATCAAAAAAGCGGACGCTTCCTTTATCAATGATGATCAGCTTTTGAATGGTTTTCGCGATCTCTTCGATGATGTGGGTGGATACGATGATGATTCGCGGGTGCTTCTGAAAACTCTCCGTCAGCATATCGTAGAACTCCACCCGCATGATGGCGTCGAAGCCGAGGACGGGTTCGTCCAGCAGAATGACCTCTTTGTTGCTCGCCAGGCAGATGATCGTGGAGACCATCGTCTTCATGCCCAGAGAGAGATGGTTGAACTTCTTTTTCCCGTCCAGCTCGAACCGCTCCATCATCTCCGAGGCGAAGTCGTAATCATAGTTGGGGTTTACTTCGGAGGCGATCCGCAGCAGCTTCCGCACCGGAAGATTAAAATGCTTGGCAAAGTTTTCGATATAGCTGACGCCTGTATCCAAAGTGGACGTTGTGATCGGCTTGCCATCGACTTGGATTGTACCGCTGGTGATGTTCTGATACCCGGCGATGGATTTGAGAAGCGTTGTTTTGCCCGCGCCGTTTCTGCCGAGCAGACAGTAGATCCCCGGTTCGTCAACGGTGAGGGTGATGTTTTTTAGTACGGTTGCCTGCCCGTACTGCTTTGTGACTTGTTTGAGCTCTATCATGCAGCCATTCCTCCTAAACAGCATTGCAATGCCTATTGCGTTTCGCAATGTCCTGTGCTAGGATGATGATAAACCTTTGTGCAACACAAAAGTCAATAGGGGATTTTTCAAAATGAAAAAATTTTTTTCTGTTGGAGAAGCGGCAAAGGCTGTCCATACGACCAGCGAAACGCTGCGCCACTATGACCGCATTGGACTGGTGAAGCCCAGCAAAAAGGACGAGTGGACCAATTACCGCTATTACACCGAGCAGGACATCGTCCGCCTGAATACGGTGCGGGCATTGCAGGTGATGGACCTGCCGCTGCAGGAGATCAAAAAGGTTTTGGAATATGACGATCTTGAGAAGATCATCGACTTTTTGGTGCAGGCGGAGAAAAAGGCCGATGAAAAAATTGCCGCGCTGCAGTACAGCAAATCAAAAATAGAGCTCGCGAAAGCGGACTATGAACGGAAATTACAGGCGCGGCAGACCTTCCAGGGAACGGTTCTCAAAGATATGCCGGAGCGCGTGATCCTGCTGTCGGATACGCTGGAGGTGCCAACGCTGGACAATCTCTGGAATTATCTCAGCCATTTCTACGAGAAAGTGACGCCTGCTTTGAAGGATCAATTTTTCTTTGAGGATCTGGCCGGCATTTACAGCGAGGAGGGGCTGTCAAGGCTCTTTGCCGTCTGTATCCGCTATGTGGAGATAGACGGGTTGAGGGTGCTGCCAAAAGGGAAGTATCTGTGCGCCAACTGCACGGAGGAAAACAGAGAACAGACGCTGCGGGAGTTGATCCGCATGGCCCGGACCCAATACGGCGTGGAGCCGACGTTTACGGTGCAGCTCGTTGTTCTGTCCGGCATCTTGCAGTGGAACTATGAGGTGCAGGTTTATGTTGGCAGATGAATGCGGTAAACCGACGGCATCTGAGCTGGAGAACTTTGAAGTCCAGACCTCTGCGGCTGTGAGGTTTTCTGCGGAGCGCAGAGACGTGAGCTGCTTTTTCCGCCCTGTTGTCCCACAAAAAACGCCCGGGGTTGGGAAACGGACTTGACGGCGGGCGGGAGATGTGGTATAGTTGATGCGCTGTCCAGGCCGCCCTGCCGACGGTGACTACGGGACAGATGAAAATGGATGCTGGAATAGCTCAGTCGGTAGAGCAGCTGATTCGTAATCAGCAGGTCGTCAGTTCGAGTCTGATTTCCAGCTCCAAAAAGAAAGGACTTCCTATTGGAAGTCCTTTCTCAGTCTGTCGAGAAACCCGGTTATGCGTCAAGCATACGCCGGGTTTCCGTCATGTAGCGGCCAAAAGAGGCGTATACAGAGAGAAGCAAAGCTCTCCTGCCACAGCCACCTGGCCAGTTTTTTGAGGTTCATGGCAGCAAATTTCAGCTTCACCCAGTTGGACACCTGGGCCAAGCCTCTGTACTGAGTATAACGCATGGCGTGTTTTTCCTTGGCGTCGGCAAAGACCCGTTCAATGGTCTCCTTCCGCCGTTGGTACAGTTCTCGGTACGCAGGCGTATAGCGGACATCGTCGGCTAAGTCTTCATAGTCTCTCCAGATATGCCGCTGTACCGTTTTGACACAGTCCTTGGAATGGGGTACACAGATGGCGGGTGGGACAGTTGACACAGATGCGGGGGTCACTTTTGTACTCCCGGTATCCCTCCCGGTTGGTGGTGCGGTAGGACAATACCTGGTGCTCCGGGCAGAGCACGCAGTCATAGTACTCGTCATACACATACTTCCACCACTCGTGGCCGCCTTTCATGGTCTGGGGCCTTTTGTAGGCGGTGGACAATACTCTGCCGTCGCCAAATACTTTCTTACAGATATGAGGGGTCTTGTAGGCGGAATCGGCCACAATGGTCTCTACTTCCGGAAATGCCTTTGTCACACGGTCATATACGTCATCGAAAGCCACACTGTCATGTACATTGCCGGGGGTAATGACGGCCTCCAGGAGAAAGCCATTCTTGTCACAGGCGGTATGGGCCTCATAAGCAAACTGCCGCTTATGCTCCCCCTTCACAAAGAGACCGCTGTCCGGATCCGTCACACTCCGGGTCACCGTGCGCAGCTTCTCCTTCTTCCGCCGGGCCAGCTTCTTCCTGGAGGTGTTGTCTCTGCGCTTCTTGGTTGGCGCTGGTGGATCGTCGTTGTCGTCAAACGGCTTCTTTCCGTGGGCCTCCCGGTCTGCATTGACTTCTTCCATCAGTTCCTTGGCGTAGTGCCTGGATGCCGCCGGAATCTGTACCTTCACCTGCTTCTTGCTATTGGCGTTGGCTTTGATGTGGGTGCCGTCTATAAATACCGCCTTGGGAGAAAGGTATCCCGCCTCCGCCACTTCCTCCAGAATCCAACGAAAGACCTGGTCTACCGTCTCCTCGGTAAATCGGTGCCGGAAATTATAGCTCACTGTGGAAAAGTGGGGCGTTTCCTCCTGCAAGGTATACCCTAGAAACCAGCGGTAATAAATACTGCCGCTTACTTCCTCCGCAGTCCGCCGGAGGGATGGCAGCCCATACAGATGCTGGATCAGTACCATCTTGAACAGCACCACCGGGTCTACACTCGGTCTGCCATTGTCCGCGCTGTACAATGGCTCCACCATCTCGTACAGCCGGCTGAAATCCACTGCCCTGTCTATTTTCCGCAGCAGATGCTCCTCTGGCACCAAGCTGTCTATTCCAACCATCTCTATTACATTTCGGTCCATTTTCCCGCGTTCCAGCATCTTTCTCACCTCCTGCTACTTATTTTACCTCTTTTGAACGAAAAAGACCAGCTTTTGTTGGACTTTTTCGACAGCCTGAGAAAGGACTTCCTATTGGAAGTCCTTTCTTTTTGGGTTCCAGCCGCCAAAGGCGGCTTCCACCCTTTGGTTTGAAATGCTCGGCGGAAATTAATTCCGCCTGCGCCGAGGTTTTGCCTACGGCAAAACACTCGTACGGCGCAAAAGCGCCGCCGGCCAGAAGGCCGGTTGGGTGGCATTTATTGTAACAGGTCTAAAAATGAAAATATCAATTTTAACCGTCCCTTCCAAAAAAGAAAGACACGCTGGAAGCGTGTCTTTCTTTTTTGGTATCGCGGGCCGGTGCCCGCTCCACCCTCCCGTGCTTCTCCTTTCCAACGGCGCCCCGCTCTGCTGGGCGGCATTTTACACCGCGGGAGAGGGCTTCCTTTTCTCTTGGAGAAAAAATCCGAATCCGCTATCGCTCCTCCCGGAAGTAGGGCAGGCCCAGGTGGGCGGGCGGCTGATTCTCACGCTTCTTGCGGAGGCTGACCAGGATCAGCACGGCGATGGTGACCAGATAGGGGATCATCTTGAACAGCTCCTGGGAGCTCCGGGTCAGGTTGGGGATGTAGAAGTACAGCCAGGTAAGGCAGCCGAAGATGTAGGCGCCCAGGATGGCCATGAGGGGCTTCCAGGTGGCGAAGATGACCAGGGCCACGGCCAGCCAGCCCAGGGACTCGATGGTGCCGTCGGTGGACCAGGTGCCCTTGATGTAGTCCATGGTGTAATACAGTCCGCCCAAGCCGGAGATGCCCGCGCCGATACAGGCCGCCAGATACTGATAGCGGGTGACGTTGATGCCGGCGGCGTCGGCGGTGGCGGGGTTTTCACCCACAGCCCGCAGGTTCAGCCCCGTGCGGGTGCGGTTTAAGAAGTACCACAGCACGATGGCCACCAGAATGGCCAGGTAGGCCATGAAGCCGTAGCTGAGGAACAGGGAGCCGAAGACCCCCAGGTCCGCCTGATTGGCGATGTTGGCCCGGTAGGCGGC
>ULTL01054152.1_pt1 | contig 10610 bp, 8 predicted proteins | sample 1957531 | NCBI WGS metagenome assembly ULTL01 (sample SAMEA4835732, study PRJEB28245) | human gut metagenome | biome: gut microbiome; material: fecal sample | place: Denmark | collected 2008 | reverse complement strand
AGGAAAAAATGAAAGAAGAAAAAAGTTTTTATTCGTCTTTCGACTCGTTAATTACTTTTTGAGCTATATGTTCCGGCACTCTTTCATACCTTGCAAATTCGGTTGTGAAAGAGCCTCTGCCCTGGGTAATTTGGCGCATTGATGTTGAAAAGCTGCTCATTTCAGCCTCCGGCACTTCGGCGATAATTTCCTGATTACCGTCGCCCACCGGTGACATACCCAAAACTCTGCCGCGCCTGCGGTTAATATCGCCTATAATATCGCCCATTGCATCATCATTAACCGTTGCACGCAAAGTAACAATAGGTTCAAGAAGAACCGGGCAGGCGTTTGCCACACCCTCTTTAAATGCAATAGTTGCCGCCATTTTAAAACTCATTTCGCTTGAATCAACCGGGTGGTATGAGCCGTCGTAAAGCGTTGCTTTAATACCAACCATCGGGAAGCCTGCAAGTATGCCTTTTTCCATACATTCATTAAGCCCCTTTTCAACTGCCGGGAAGAAGTTTTTAGGTACTGCACCGCCGACAATTCTTTCGGCAAAAATAAGTTTTTCGGTATCATAAGGTTCAAATTCAATAAATACATCACCAAATTGGCCATGACCGCCGCTTTGCTTTTTATGCCTGCCTTGAGCAGAAACCTTTTTAGTAATTGTTTCCCTATAAGCGACTTTAGGTGCATCTAGCTTTGCTTCAACACCGAATTTATCCTTGAGCCTTGAAACAGCAACATCAACCTGTTGCTCACCAACACCTGATAAAATCATTTGATGTGTTTCAATATTATTTGTAAGTGAAAGCGAAGGATCTTTTTCACAAAGTCTTAAAATTCCTGAAGAAATCTTTTCCTCATCACCCTTTTTTACAGATGAGATTGCAACTTTATATGAGGCAACAGGCACATTAACTGTGTCAAGCTTAACTATATTTGAAGATGAACAAAGAGTATCGCCCGTTGAAAAACCTGAAAGCTTAGTTACAGCGCCAATATCACCTGCCGTAAGTTCACCTACATCAGTTTGTTTAGCACCAAACAGCTTTACAATCTTGCCCATTCTTTCTTCCTTGCCTGTATTAGCATTAAACGCAGGTGTGGAAGAATTAAATTTACCGCTTACAACCTTAAAATATGAAAGCTTGCCGATAAATGGATCAGCCACGGTTTTAAAACAAATTGCAGCAAGCGGACCGTTTTCATCAGCGGTGAGTTCAACAGGCTCACCGTCAGAATCAATTGCATATTCACTTTTAGGGCCCGGGCAAACATCAGCGATAAAATCAAGAAGCATATCGCACGCAATACCGGTGATACCCGAAAGTGCAAATACAGGAATAATAGAACCGTCAGCCACACCAAGCTTTAAACCTTTGATTTTTTCTTCAGTGCTTAATTCTTCACCATCAAAATATTTTTCCATAAGTTCTTCATCAGTTGAAGCAACAGCCTCGGCAAAAACAGCTTTAATAGCTTCAAAACGAGGTTCATCATCATGTGTCAGCGATGATTCTTTCCTTTTAACTCCGTCATATTCATAAGCTTTACCGTCAATCATATTATAATAAGCAACAACTTTGCCGCCTGAAATAACAGGCACTACCACAGGGCAAACCTGCGCGCCGAATTTGGCAACAATACCGTTAAAGCTCTTATAAAAATCTGCCCTTTCATCTTCCATTTTAGTTGTTACAAAAATTCGTGAAAGGCCGTGAGAACCGGCACTCTTAAATGCTTTTTCAGCACCGACTGCAAGGCCGGAGCGTGCAGAAACAACGATAACGGCAGTGTCACCTGCTCTCATACCCTCATTGCTGCCCATAGCAAAGTCAAAAAGGCCCGGGGTATCAATAAGGTTAATATTTTTGCCCTTATATTCAAAGGAAGCAACAGCGCTGTTAATGCTGATTTTCCTCTTTTTCTCCTCACTGTCAAAGTCCAAAACAGTATTACCGTCACCGGTTTTGCCGATTCTTTCAGTAGTACCGGCAACATTAAGCAAAGCCTCGCAAAGAGTTGTTTTACCCTTGGATGCGTGGCCTGCAAAAACAACATTTCTTATATCTTTTGCTTGAATACCCATAAAAGTTACCTCTTATTTTTAATCTTTGTGCATATTGTATAATATTTTTCAACATTAGTCAATAGTATAAGGATATTTTTAACAGTTTTTATGTAATTTCATCCATACGCTTACAAAAATATATATGCACGCAGTTTTATATAAATCATTAAAATATAAAATAAGCAAAAGAAAAAGGCACTCCATAACGGAATGCCTTCTTCTTTTTAAGGGGTAAAATTTATGTGAAAACGTAATTGGTATATATAAATAGGTTGAGAAAAATATTTTCTACAACCTTGTTGACTGTGATAACACTTCAGCCGTGGTTGAATCGTTATTAAACTTTGTTCTTTCAGTATGATTTGGTACAGAATTCTTAACCATTGCACCTTTTAGCATAAAGAATGCTACATTTTTGCTGATTTTCTCATAATCAACATTGAATATCTTTGCCGAAACATACTTATTAAATACATTGATGAGCGGCCCCATACAAAAAGCTGTAATTATCGTGCCTATGCCGATATTTTTAACCTTTGAAATGTCACCTGCAAATATTGCCGATACACCGCCGCTTACTATCAAACCGATTAGCACTACGGTTACATCAGTTGCAACCCTCATCCATTTATATTGAAACTTTGTTGACCGTGCAAGCATAAAACTTAAAGCATCATAAGGGCCAACGCCGACATTTGCTGTAAAGAATAATGAACAAGCAAAGCAAAGAGTAACTATACCTGCTAAGAGAAGGGGTACTCTCAGCGCTAAGGTATAATGCTCATTTACCATCGGAGCGAATAGATTTTGGAAAAATTCACAAGAATAACCGCAACCTACCATATTAAATATCGTTCCGACACCTACCAATCCTCTGTGTGCCACAATAACGACAAACGCTAAAATAACAAGATTGATAATCAATTGATATGTACCAAAGCCCATACCAATGGTGCTTGCTACATTCATATTCATTGAAGTGAAAGGGTCAACACCGAAACCCGAAAGCGAAAACAGCGAAATTCCAAAACCCATTACGATGATACTGATAAGGGAGAGAACTACTCGCTTGACCATATGGTGCTGAGCGAACATATCTTTAATGTATCCGTATGCCTCGTCTTGAAATTTTTTCATCTGCCTATTTGCACCTCGTGCGTTTCTTTGTTTGCCTCTCAATGCCTACATTATAGCCCCTTAAAATGAAAAATCAAGACCTTTTTTCGAGTTTCTACCTATGTAACACATTGTACAAAAGTAAGTTGTATTTTTTGTACAATATGCACAACACTTTATTCCATTTGTTTCCCCAAAAATGCGGCCGCAACCTGCACAAGTTTAATATCCGTTTCGCTTGGAAGTGTATGGTTTTCGTCTTCAATCATACAAACCGCACCCGAAACATCCCCACCGTATATAATAGGATAAACAATATTTGCCTTTCTGTCATATCCCTCAATAGCACTTACAGACGGGATTTTATCATTAGTAATATGAATTGCCCTGTTTTCCATAAGTTCTTCAAGATTCTTTGTAACTCTTCGTTCAAGAATTTCCCTCTTGCTGATTCCGGAAGCTGCAACAACATGGTCATTATCCATAATCGCAATGGGAAGCCCGCCGTTTTTATGCAGCACTTCAGCATATTGGCTTGCAAAATTTGACAACTCACCAATAGGCGAATATTTTTTAAAAATAACTTCTCCCTCGGCATCGGTAAAGATTTCTAATGGGTCACCCTCTTTAATTCTAAATGAACGGCGGATTTCTTTTGGAATAACAATTCTGCCTAAATCATCAATTCTTCTGACTATACCGGTTGCTTTCATATTCATTCTCCTAATAAATAATGTTATTATTTCTGTTATATTTTGCACATTTTAAAAAAATATATTCTAAATAAATCGACAAAAAAGCAAATTGCCAAGGTGATCACCTTGGCAATTTGCTTCTTTATCACGCATATTTTTGGTTATCATCAGTATTATGCATAGCAATTTTTTCTCCATTTGGGCTTAAAATTCTTTTGTTATAAAATTCGCTTTTCTTTGCAAGTTCTTTATTTACATAATCATAGCCAAACTCTTCAAAAACAGTCGGCTCATTTGAAAACAGATCAGTTCCGAGACCGAGTCGGTTCCCTTCAATTTTTACCCCCATTGCAGCCAAAACCGTTGGATACATATCATAATTTGACCAAGTTCGATTTTTCAAGCAGTCCTTTGAATATTTCAAATCAGGCGAAGGGTTTAATATCAAATTATATTGTGTACGATTACCGTTTTTATTTTTGAAAAAATCCGAACACATACTCAAATGATCGCCTATTATAACAATTGTTGTATTTTCATAAAACGGTTGTTGCTTTATCCACTCAATAAATTTATAAGTTTCATTTTGACTATAATAAATTGCATTTGCATATTGATTGTTGAATTTATTTTTTATTTTAGGACTTACATAACCCGGTGTATGAGTATCAGCTGTTTCAAAAGTCATATTAAACGGCTTTCCGGTTTTATAAAGTCTTGTTATTTCATCTTTTGCAAACTGGTATAATTTATCGTCTTCATAACCCCAAAATTGTTTATAATTTTTAGGAAGTAATCCGTTTTTTATAGCATAATTATAATCCATCACTTTGTAATTACCGTGATTTTCAAAAAGATATGACAAGCCACCGAATCTCGCATCGGCACCAATCATAACTGTTTGCTCATATCCTTCGCTGTTCAAAACATCTCCAAAAGTCCAAGCTCCCGGTAAAAAGTTACCGGATGAACCATATGAGTTTCCGTTTCCGGGTACTTTCATTGGCAAGCCGGTCATTTGATTCGTCATAGATGCAAGAGACCATTGAGAACCGACAGGCATCTTGGGTCCGCCAAATTCATTATTGCTGTCAGAAAAAGTAATACCACCTTGAGATAATTTCGTAAGTTTTGGAATTAAATTTACATCTTCCATTCCACCTAAATCTTTAGACATATAAGAGTTTTCCATAGATTCAAGGTAAATATAAATAACATTTCTCTTTTTTTCAGGAAAAATCAATTTTGTTTCTTTTGGATCGACATAGTTTTCTTCAATAAAACTTGATTTAACAAAATATGCCTTATATAAATCAACCAACTTGAAATCAACAATCCCGTAGATCAAGCCGCCAAAAAACACAGATAAACTTAAAATTACAGAGAATACTCGCCTTATTTTTTCATTATAAATAATAGCATCATAGTTTTTAATTTTTAAAACAATTTTATATTTGAGAAATACAAATATAGTAAACAAACCTGTTATTATTACACAAGGCAAGAACGCTTTGGTTAAAGCACTTATATAAATACCGCTGTCTGTACCCTGCGTTGGGGAGGTAAGATTTATAATCATTTGATCCGCAGCAACATGGCCATATGTAAAATTACTCCATTGTGTAAAAATAAAAAACATTACTCCAAGCATAAAAGTTATACATAAAACAATCTTTTTTGCTTTTGTTCTTTGCTTATTTTCTGTTTTTTCCTTTGTCACTGATATTTTCATAACGTTTCCTCAAATGAATATATGTTTAACTTTGCAACTCAAAATAAACATTATGCTATGATTTTGCATTGGTATATTCTTTTTCAATCCACGCCATTAGAAGTTTAACAATTTTTTCCTGCTGCGTTTTAGTAAGAGCCTTGCCTTGCGGCACTTTATACCACTTTTCAAGACAAGAGCGGCAACAGCAAGCGCACGCATGCTGTGCAATAAACACCGGATGATTTTTCATCGGTGTTTGCTTTCCGTCATTTTTAGGATAAGCCGGCGCAAGCTTTTCATTGATAAAATCTTCTGCGTGTGATTTTATTGTATCCATTCCCTTCTCATCTATATAAGCAATATCCTTTGCTTTTAGATGAAAAGAAGAACGGAATTTTGATTTAGACAATTTTTTGAGTGCGTTATCAATTGTTTGCATAAAAATTACATAGTAAGTTCAAGTGATTTAGACTCAACTTCAGCAACAATCTTTTCAACAAATTCATCAAGAGCCATAGCACCCTTATCCCCGCCTGAACGGGTACGAAGCGATACAGTATTATTTTCAATATCCTTATCGCCTGCAAGGAGCATATAAGGCACTTTTTCAAGCTGGGCAGAACGAATTTTAAATCCGATTTTTTCGCTTCTGTCATCAACTTCACAGCGAATACCCTTTGCTTCAAGTGCTTTTTTAGCTTCAAGAAGATAATCAAGGTGACGGTCTGCAATAGGAAGAAGCTTAACCTGAACCGGAGCAAGCCAAGTAGGAAATGCGCCTGCATATTTTTCAATAAGCAATGCAAGTGTACGCTCATAACAGCCGATTGAAGTTCTGTGGATAATATAAGGATTTTTCTTAATTCCGTCCTTATCAACATATTCCATACCGAATTTTTCAGCAAGCATTTGGTCAATTTGAATAGTTACAAGTGTATCTTCCTTACCAAATACATTTTTAATTTGAATATCAAGCTTAGGGCCATAGAACGCAGCTTCGCCGACACCGACTTTATAATCAACACCAAGGTCATCAAGAATATTTTTCATCTTAGACTGAGCCTCGTCCCATTGTTCCTCAGTGCCGAGATATTTTTCACGATCATTAGGGTCCCATAAAGAAAAACGATATGTTAAATCTTCTTTAAGACCTATTTTTTCCATCATATAATTAGTTAATTCAAGGCAAGCCTTAAACTCATCTTCAAGCTGGTCCGGGCGGCACATAAGGTGGCCTTCGCTGATTGTAAACTGGCGAACACGAATAAGGCCGTGCATTTCGCCTGATGCTTCATTACGGAAAAGAGTTGATGTTTCGTCATATCTGAGCGGCAAATCACGATATGAACGGGGTCTGTTAAGATAAGCTTGGTATTGGAACGGACAAGTCATAGGACGAAGTGCAAAAACTTCTTTATCCTTTTCCTCATCACCCATTACAAACATACCGTCTTTATAATGGTCCCAGTGACCTGAAATTTTGTATAAATCACTTTTTGCCATAAGAGGTGTTTTGGTAAGCTGCCAACCTCTCTTTGCTTCCTCATCTTCAACCCAGCGTTGTAAAGTCTGAATAATTTTAGTACCCTTTGGTAAAAGAATAGGCAAGCCCTGACCGATATAATCAACAGTAGTAAAGAGTTCAAGTTCACGGCCGAGTTTATTATGGTCACGTTTCTTTGCCTCTTCTAATGCATTGAGGTGATCTTCAAGCATAGAAGCTTTAGGAAATGCGATACCGTAAACACGGCAAAGCATCTTATTTTTTTCGTCTCCGCGCCAATAAGCACCTGTGCAGTTAGTAAGTTTGAATGCCTTAATAACTTTCATTTCAGGAATGTGAGGGCCTGCGCAAAGCTCTGTAAATTCGCCCTGTTTATAAAAGCTGATTGGCTCGCCTTTTTCTGAATGTTCCTTAATAAGTTCAATTTTGTATGGCTCGCCCTTTTCTTCCATCAGCTTAATTGCTTCATCGGCAGGAAGTTCAAATCTTTCAATAGGATAATTTTCCTTAATAATAACTTTCATTTCCTTTTCTATTTTATCAAGGTCATCCTGTGTGAAATGTGTATCAACATCAAAATCATAATAAAAACCGTTTTCAATAGCCGGGCCGATAGTAAGTTTTGCGTTTGGATAAAGCCTTTTAACAGCTTGTGCCATTACATGAGATGCAGTGTGGTTAAATGCCTTTTTACCGTCTTCATCATCAAATGTAAGCACTTCAAAATCGCAATCGTTTTCAACAACGGTGCGCAAATCTGCAATTTTACCGTTTATACTGACGCAGCAAGCGTTTCTGTAAAGTCCCATTGAAATATCTTTTGTAATTTCAGCTGCGGTTGTAGGTGCGCTGTACTCCTTAACTGAACCGTCTTTTAACTTAATAATCATAGTTATTTCCCTCCTAAAAAAAAATTCACCCTGAAATAAATCAGGGTGAATAAAATCCACTGTTCCACCTGAATTGCACATAAACATAAAACAAAGTATGAAATATGTGCCACTCGTTTACTCTGTAACGGGAGAACCCGGCCTGCATTAAAGGCACTCAAAGGTGGTAATTCACTTGGCTTTTGCATACTTGCACCCACCGTATACTCTCTGAAAAAAGCTTGAAGCAAATCATATCCTTATCATTGATTTGAGTTTATTTTAACACCAAAAAAAATCATTGTCAACACATATTTTTGCCAAATACCGTTTAAATACTCACTTTGTATTAACTTCAATAATTCTTACCGCAAGCAATATGCACATCAACTGCTTAAAAAAACTTGACATATACAACATATAGGTGTATATTATTAGATAAGTTTTACATATTGTTATGAAATTTTGTATGACTTTTAGTAAAATTTGCATTATAAACTGTACCTTTTCTGATGGTAAAATTTCGAGATTTAGAAACTTAAGAAATTAAAATTTATGAAGAAGGAGGTGCTGTTTGATAATGAGTAGTATAATTGTGCCGATTATAGTCGGCGTTTTATGTGCAATAATTTTTGGTGTTTTGGGCTTTGTACTCGGCGGTGAACATCGCAGAAAAACAAGCGAAAAAGAAATAGGCTCTGCAACCCAGCAGGCAACCAAAATTATAAATAATGCTTTAACCGAAGCTGAAGCCACAAAAAAAGCAAGGCTTATTGAAGCAAAGGATGAAATACACAAGCTTCGCCACGATGCAGATAAAGAAATTCGTGAAAGAAGAAGTGAAGTTCAAAAGCAGGAAAACCGTCTAAATCAAAGAGAAGAATATCTTGATAAAAGAGCGGATTCCCTTGAAAAGAAAAATGAAAATATCGGCGTTAAGCAAAAACAGCTTGACGACAAGCTACTCGAAATCGACGGCATCAAGAAAAGCCAGTTTGATATGCTTGAACGCATTTCAGGTCTTACTCAAGAGCAGGCTAAGGACCAACTCCTTGCCAATCTTAACGAAGAGCTTGATACTGAAAAAAGCAAGCGTATTCTTGAAAACGAACAGATGATTAAAGACCAAAGCGAAGTTTTGGCAAAAGAAATCATCTCAACAGCAATTCAGCGTTGTGCGGCAGACCACACAGCCGAAACCACGGTAAGCGTTGTTGCTCTTCCTAATGATGAAATGAAGGGCAGAATTATCGGCAGAGAGGGTAGAAATATCCGTTCTATCGAAACAATTACAGGTGTTGAACTCATTATTGATGACACACCGGAAGCAATTACAATCAGTTCGTTTGACCCTGTCAGACGCGAAATTGCAAGGCTTACACTTGAGCATCTTATCCAAGACGGAAGAATTCATCCGACTAAAATTGAAGAATGCTTTGAAAAAGCCACCCGTGAGGTTAACAACACTATTAAAACAGAGGGTGAAAAAGCTGTTCTTTCAGCCAATTGCGGCCAAATCCACCCTGAACTTGTTAAGCTTTTAGGTAAGCTTAAATACCGTACTTCTTATGGCCAAAGCGTACTTAAACATTCACTTGAAGTATCATACATTGCAGGTCTTATGGCAGCCGAAATCGGTGCAGATGAAAAGCAGGCAAGAAGGGCCGGACTTTTGCACGATATAGGCAAAGCACTTGACCATGAAATGGAAGGTTCTCACATTGCATTAGGTGTGGAATGGGCTAAAAAATACAAAGAAAGTGACGCGATTGTTCACGCTATTGCCGCTCACCACGGTGAAATTGAATGTAAAACCGTTGTTGCCTGCCTTGTTCAAGCTGCCGATGCAGTAAGTGCAGCAAGACCGGGTGCAAGAAGAGAAAATATTGAAAATTACATCAAGCGATTAGAACAGCTTGAAGAGATTTCCACAAGCTTTGACGGTGTTGAAAGAGCATATGCCATTCAGGCAGGCCGTGAAGTAAGGGTTATGGTTAAGCCGGATGTAATAAACGACGAAAGAATGCCATACATTGCTCACGAAATTGCCAAAAAGATTGAAAGCGAAATGGAATATCCGGGTCAGATTAAGGTTAATATTATCAGAGAATCACGCGCTTCGGATATAGCAAAATAAAATTATTTGAAGCCGGCTTTTCGTCGGCTTCATTTTTTATCATTTATCGACAAAAAAGACTGTTTTTTTCAAAGGAGAAAAGTTATGATTAAGCATATAGTATGTTTCAAACTCAAAGACAACAGTTTGGAAGAATGCGAAAAGGCAAGGGACATTTTGAAATCTATGGAGGGTAATGTTCCCCTTCTGCGTGGAATTGAAGTCGGTGTTGATCTTCTTCATTCACAAAGGTCTTATGATGTTATTTTGCAGGTAAAGCTTGATGATACAAAAGCACTTGAAGAATATCAAAATGATGAATACCATTGTTCTGTTGTAAAAAAACATATGCATCAAGTAGCCCAAAGCAGTATTGCTATTGACTACGAAATCTAACCTATTTTCAAATTTCAAAAACGGCCTTGTTCACATAAAGCAAGGTCGTTTTTTGTTATTATATATAAAAATGGCATCTTTTTTTTGTCGAGTATTTAGTTTGACATTGATATTATATATTGCTATAATATATAATAT
>ULTL01042461.1_pt1 | contig 10618 bp, 8 predicted proteins | sample 1957531 | NCBI WGS metagenome assembly ULTL01 (sample SAMEA4835732, study PRJEB28245) | human gut metagenome | biome: gut microbiome; material: fecal sample | place: Denmark | collected 2008 | reverse complement strand
TAGCCGGCGATCTCCATGTCGCAGGGCACGGCCTGGACCACGGTGGCATCCTCGTTGACGATGTGCAGGTGGCCGTTGTCCCAGAACTCCCGCACCGTGCCGCCGAAGCGGACCTCCTGGGTCTCGGCGGGCTTGGGCATCAGCCAGGCGGCGCCCAGGTCCTTCCAGTTGTCCGGCAGCTCCACCTGCTGGCCCTCCACGATCTTCTGCTTGAAGATGCCCAGCTCGTAGCAGATGGAGTAGCCGGTGGCGGGGATCTCCAGGGTGGTCAGGGAGTCCAGATAGCAGGCGGCCAGACGGCCCAGGCCGCCGTTGCCCAGGGCGGCGTCCGGTTCGATCTCAAAGATGTCCGCCGCCTTGAAGCCCATATTCTCCAGCGCCTCCCGCAGCTGGGGCAGGATCCCCAGGTTGTAGGCGTTCTTCATCAGGCTGCGGCCCATCAGAAACTCCAGGGACAGGTAGTGGACCTGCCGGGCGTGGTCATGGCGGACCTTCTGGCGGGTCTCCACCTCCCGCAGGGCCATCACGTCCCGCAGGACCAGGGCGCTGGCCCGCATCATCTCCCCGTCCGTGGCCTCCTCCGCCGTCTTGCCGAAGCTGACCATCAGCTTGGCGGTCAGGGCTTTCTCCAGGGTCTGTGTGGTAAATGGTGTCATGTGTCTCCTTACTCCGCCGGGTCCTCTTTCCCGGCAGTCCCCTTCTTGGGAGTGGTCTGTTTTTTGGCAGGTGTCTTCCTGCCGGTCTTGGCCGCGGTCTTTTTCGCGGCCGGCTTCTTGGCGGCCGTCTTTCTGGCCGCCGTCCGCTTTCCGGCGGCCGGCTTTTTCTCCGGCGCGTCGGCCGGGGCCTCTGCCGGTGCGGGCTCCCGGGCAGGCGCTTGCGCCGGGGCGGCTGCCTCAGCGGGCACCTCTGCGGGCGCTTGCGCCGGTGACGCTTCCTCCGGCGCGGCCTCCTCCGCAGCGGGGGGTTCCGCCGCCGCGGGGGCAGCCTCCTCTGCCGGTACGGACTCCTCTGCCGGTACGGGCTCCTCTGCCGGTACGGGCTCCTCTGTCGGTGCGGCCTCATTCGCCGGTGCGGGCTCCTCTGCCGGCGGCCAGGGCTGGCCGGGGACGGCGCTGTAGATGTGCAGGTACTCCCCCGCGCTCCGGGCCCAGCTGAAATCGCAGGCCATGGCCCGGGCCCGCAGGCGTGCAAAGGCGTCGGGATAGTCCTTGTACAGGTACACCGCCTCCCGGATCACATACAGCATATCACTGCTGGCGTAATTTGCAAAGGTAAATCCGTTGCCGGAATCCCGCCACGCCTCATAGGGGGTGACGGTGTCCTTCAGTCCGCCGGTCTCCCGGACGATGGGCACGGTGCCGTACCGCATGGCGATCATCTGGCTCAGGCCGCAGGGCTCGCTGCGGGAGGGCATCAGGAACAGGTCCGCGCCGGCGTAGATGGCCATGGACAGCTCCTCGTTGTAGTCCAGCCGCACGGCCATGCGGCCGGGATACTGGTTGGCCGCCCACTGGAAGAACTCCTCGTACTTCCGGTCGCCCTTGCCCAGGATCACCAGCTGCAGGGGCAGCTCCATCATGTCGTGGAGCACCTCGCACACCAGGTCCAGGCCCTTGTGGCTCACCAGCCGGCTGACGATGCCCACGATGGGCACATAGGGCTCCTGCCGCAGGCCCATGAGCTTCTGCAGCTCCGCCTTGTCCGCCTGCTTGCCCGCCATATCCTCCGCGGTGTAATTGGCGGCGATGTGGCTGTCCGTGGCGGGATCGTACCGCTTCACGTCGATGCCGTTGAGCACGCCGGACAGTTTGTAGCCGCAGCGGCGCATGATGCCGTCCAGCCGGTGGGCAAAGTAGGGCATCTTCAGCTCGTTGGCGTAAGTGGGGGAGACGGCGTTCACCGCATCGGCGCACAAAATGGCGCCCTTCAGCAGGTTCACGTCCCCGTCCATCAGGATGGTGCCGTCGTCCGCCCAGCCGTGGTCCAGGCCGAACAGGTCCCCCAGGGTCTGCCGGCCATAGCGGCCCTGGTACTCGATGTTATGGATGGACAGCACCGTCCGGATGCTGCGGAACCGCTCCTCCCGCACGCCGTCGTCCTTCAGGTAGATGGGCACCAGGGCGGTCTGCCAGTCGTTGCAGTGGAGCACGTCCGGCCAGAACCGGAAGTGGGGCAGCATCCGCACCACGGCCCGGGAGAAGAAGCCGAACCGCTCCCCGTCGTCCATATAGCCATACAGCTCCGGGCGGTTGAAGTACTGCTCGTTGTCCAGGAAATACCAGGTGACGCCGTCCTTCTCCAGGGAGAACAGCCCGCAGTAGCTGTGGCGCCAGGCCAGGTCCACATAGTCATAGCACTCGAAGGTCAGCTGGCTGCCGAACCGCTCCCGCACCTTCTGGTACAGGGGCAGCACCACCGCCACCTCCGCGCCCTGGGCCGCAAGGGCCTCCGGCAGGGAACCCGCCACATCCGCAAGGCCCCCGGTCTTGCAGAAAGGCACCGCCTCGCTGGCCGCATATAAGATCTTCATAAGTCCTCTCCTTTCACAGTTCCCGTGTCCCGCCGGGCGGGACGTGGGGGCGCCTTCCGGCGCCCCCGGTATGGCTGGGAACGGGGGCCGTCTGTCCTCTCTCCGGCCCGGCCGCTCCCGCGGTCTCCTGAAAGCTCTCCCCCGCAGCTCAGACCTTGCTCCCCTTGGCAAGGACGATGGGATACGAACTGTGGCCCATCAGCGTCCGGTCCGGCAGGACCTCCACGTTTTTGTCCGCGATCAGATGGGACACCGCCGCGTTCCGGCGCACTGCCGTCTCCTTGAACAGGACACAGTTGCGCACCACCGCGCCGCTCTCCACCACCACGCCGGGGAAGAGGATGGAGTTCTCCACCACGCCCTCGATGTTGCAGCCGTCGGCGATCAGGGAATTCTCGCAGTAGCCGTCCGGCCCGATGTAGGCGGAGGACTTGTCGGTGGCCTTGGCCCGGATGGGCCGCTCCGCGCAGAACAGCTCCGCCCGGATGGCCGGGTCCAGCAGCTGCATGCTGCGGTCGTAATACTCCTGAACAGACCGGATCTGGGCCGCGAAGCCGCCCCAGATGTAGCCCTGGAGCTTCAGGCTGTCCTTCCGGGCCTGGAGCACGTCCCGCCGCAGGCTGAACTGGTCCCGGGTGGCACACTCGTCCACCAGGTCCAGCAGCAGCTTGGTGGAGAGGATGTACACCTCCAGCCCCCGGTAGCCCCGGGGCCGGTGGAGGTGGTACAGCACGTCCGTGATGCGGCCGGTGCTGTCCATCTCGAAATAGGTGCCGTTCTCCGTCTCAAAGCTGTCGTTGCCGCAGACCACGGTGATGTCCGCGCCGGACTTGATGTGCTGGTCATAGATGTCGGACAGGGGCAGGTTCACCACCAGGTCGCCGTCCATCAGGGCCACATAGTCCCGGCGGATCTCCTGCAGGTAGGACCGGACGCCCGCGAGAGCCTCCATCTTGCCCCGGAAGGCCGCCGCCTCGCCCCAGTGCTGCTTGTAGGCGAAGGGAGGCAGGATCTTCAGGCCGCCCCGCTTGCGGGACAGGTCCCAGTCCTTGCCGGTGCCCAGGTGGTCCAGCAGGCTCTGGTAGTGGCCGTGGAGCACCACGCCCACGTCCGTGACGCCGGCGTTCACCAGATTGGACAGGGCGAAGTCCACCGCCCGGTACCGGCCGCCGAAGGGAATGGACGACGCGGAGCGGATCTCCCCCAGCTCCCGCAGGTCGTTGCGCTTTTCATAGGAAAAGATGATCCCGTGCATGCCGTTCATCTGGACACCTCCTCGCCGTTCTTGTTCAGCATGATGCCGGGCCGCACCCGCTTGTCACTCTCCAGCGTGCAGCCGGGGGCCAGCACCGTCAGCCCCCAGGGGGCCGGCGCCGTGTTCTCCGGCGTGCCGCCCACCCGGCAGCCCCTGCCGATGCGGCAGCCCTCGCCCAGGATGGCGTACTCCACCACCGCGCCGGGCTCCACGGTCACGCCGGGGAACAGCACGGAGTAGGAGACCCGGGCCCCCTCCCCCACGGTGACGTTGGGGGACAGGACGGAGTTCTCCACCGTCCCCTCCAGGTCGCTGCCCCGGTTGAAGGCGCTGTGGCTGATCTGGCAGCGGCGGCCCAGGAAGGCCGGCGGCGCGTTGACGGACCGGGCGTAGATGGGCCAGGACTCGTCCAGCAGGTCCAGGCCGGACTCCGGCGAGAGCATGTCCATGTTGGCGTCCCACAGGGACTCCAGGGTCCCCACGTCCTTCCAGTAGCCGCTGAAGCGGTAGGCGGCCATCCGCTCTCCGTCCCCCAGCATGGCGGGGATGACGTTCTTGCCGAAGTCGTTCTCCGAGTTGGGATCGGCCTCGTCCTCCTCCAGATACCGCCGCAGGGTCTGCCAGGTAAAGACATAGATGCCCATGGAGGCCAGATTGCTCTTGGGCTCCTTGGGTTTTTCCGCAAACTCCGTGATCATGTCGGCCTCGTCCACGTTCATGATGCCGAAGCGGGACGCCTCAGACCAGGGCACTTCCATGACGGAGATGGTGCAGGCGGCCCCGGTGGCCTTGTGGCGCTCTACCATCTTGGAGTAGTCCATCTTGTAGATGTGGTCGCCGGACAGGACCACCACATACTCCGGGTCATACAGGTCGATGAACCCGATGTTCTGGTAGATGGCGTTGGCGGTGCCCTTGTACCAGGTGCCGCCCTTGCTGCCCATATAGGGCGGCAGGATGTGGACGCCGCCGGTGGTGCCGTCCAGGTCCCAGGGCACGCCGCTGCCGATGTAGCTGTTCAGCTCCAGGGGCCGGTACTGGGTCAGCACGCCCACGGTGTCGATGCCGGAATTGGTGCAGTTGGACAGGGGAAAGTCGATGATGCGGTACTTGCCGCCGAAGGGCACGGCGGGCTTGGCCATGTCGCCGGTGAGAACATACAGCCGGCTCCCCTGGCCGCCGGCCAGCAGCATGGCGATGCACTCTTTTTTCATTTCTTTTCCAACTCCTTTGCCTGTTGTTTCTTCCTGGATCCTGGGAACGTCCCCTCGCCCCGCAGGAAGACCGCGCCGAATGCCGGGATCCGGATGGCGGCGGAGTATTCCTTTCCGTGGGAGGGCACCGCCTCCACCGCCACCGCCCCGCTATCGCCGAAGCCTTCACCGCCGTATGCGGGGTCGTCGGTATTGAACACGGGGACATACCGCCTGTGGGGCGGCACGCCCATCCGATAGTCCGTGTAGGTGTTGGGGGAGAAGTTCACCGCGCACATGAGGTCGCGGCCCTTCCGGTCCTTCCGCAGAAACACCACCACATTGTTGTGGTTGTCGTCCGGCACCAGCCACTCGAAACCCTCCCAGTCGAAGTCGATCTCCCACAGGGCGGGGGTCTTCTTGTAAAAGGCGTTGATCTCCCGGAAGAAGCGGTGGATCTTCTGGTTCTCCGGCCGGTCCAGCAGGTACCAGTCCAGCTGGCCGTTGGAGTCCCACTCGTGCCACTGGCCCAGCTCCGCCCCCATGAACAGCAGCTTCTTTCCCGGGTGGGCCAGGAGATAGGCGTAGAAGCCCTTCAGGCACCGCAGCTGGTTGTCGTAGTCGCCGGGCATCTTCCCCACGATGGAGCCCTTCATGTGGACCACCTCGTCATGGGAGATGGGCAGCACGAAATTCTCGGAAAAGGCGTACATCATGGAGAAGGTGATGTCCTTGTGGTTGTACTGGCGGAAGAAGGGGTCCAGCTTCAGGTAGTGGCACATGTCGTTCATCCAGCCCATGTTCCACTTCAGGTTGAAGCCCAGGCCCCCCACGTCCGGCGGACGGGTCACCAGCGGCCAGGCCGTGGACTCCTCGGCGATCATCAGCACGCCGGGGTCCGTCTGGAAGGCCATGGCGTTCAGCTCCCGCAGGAATTCGATGGCCTCCAGGTTCTCGTGGCCGCCGTACTGGTTCGGCGTCCAGGCGCCGCCCTGGCGGTCATAGTCCAGGTACAGCATGGAGGCCACCGCGTCCACCCGCAGCCCGTCGATGTGGTACTCCTCCAGCCAGAAGCGGGCGGAGGAGAACAGGAAGCTCTTCACCTCCGGCCGGCCGTAGTCAAAGACCCGGGTGCCCCAGGCGGCGTGCTCCCGCTTGTTGGGGTCGCTGTACTCGTAGCAGCAGGTGCCGTCGAACTCGTAGAGTCCCTGGATGTCCTTGCAGAAGTGGGCAGGCACCCAGTCCAGCAGCACCAGGATGCCGTTTTTGTGCATGTGATTCACGAACCACATGAAGTCCTTCGGCGTCCCGAACCGGGAGGTGGGGGCGAAGTATCCGGTGCACTGATACCCCCAGGAGTCGTCCAGGGGGTGTTCCGTCACCGGCAGCAGCTCGATGGCGGTGTAGCCCATGTCCTTCACATAGGCAGCCAGCTCCCGGGCCAGATCTTTATAGTCGATGAAGTCCCCGTTGTCCCGCTTGCGCCAGGAGCCCAGGTGGACCTCATAGATATTCAGCGGCGATGTATAGACCGGGTGCTTGGCCTTTTTCTCCCGAAAAGTGCCGTCCGTCCACTTGAATCCGCTGATGTCGTACAGCTTGCTGGCCGTCGCCGGCCGGGTCTCCGTGTGGAAGCCGTAGGGGTCCGCCTTCTGGCGGACCTGACCGTCCGCCCCGCGGACCGCATATTTATAGGAGGTATAGACCGGCAGGTCCGGCAGGAATCCCTCCCAGATCTCCCCCTTGCGGGTCAGGGGCGCCGCCCCCTCCTGCCAGTCGTTGAAATCGCCCACGACGGACACCGCCTCCGCATGGGGCGCCCACACCCGGAACGTCCAGCCAGGCCTTCCCCGCCTGGTGGCCGGATGGGCGCCGAACCAGCGCCAGCCGTCCGTCAACGTTCCCTGATGGAAACGGTCCGCCTGTCCTTGCTTTGCCATGGCAGCAGCTCCTCTCCCTGCCGCCGCAGAGCGCCGGCAGGCTCCCTTGTTTTCTTTTTTCCAGGCGCTGTCAGCGCCGGATCTGGATATACATGGAATTGGTTCTATTATACTTCCTGGGCAAAATACCGTCAAGGATGGTCCTGTCGAAAAAGGGTCCCGCAAATTGGTGGGATTTCCCAGTTTTTTCCCGCATTTTCACAAGAATGTTTGTCGGTTTTTGTGGGAAGAGCCAGGATTTTTCCAGGAACTTTCGGCTTTTTGATCTCGTCTTAACAGAAAGAGATCATTCCGCCCGGCAGGCGGAAGCGAAAGGAAGCGTCCCCATGAAAATTTCGTGTGTGCTCTGTGCGGCCCTGTCCGCTCTGCTGTTGCTCACCGCCTGCGGCCGCTCCGCGCCGGAGACGGAGGTGCCGCAGGAAGAGATCGCCGCCTCCCTCTCCATCACCCCGGAGGAGGGCGCCGCCATTCTGGAAGAACAGCTGGGCACCGTGGATGCCGCCACCGGCAATGTCATGTCCTACGGGTACGAGGGGACCGTGACCATAGACGGCGTGGACTACTACAACTACCGGGTCTCCTGGCTGGTGGACGGGGACCACATGTCCTATCTCACCAACTACCTGGTGTCCGCCGACGGGCTGGTGGTGCAGGAGTATCTGCCGGAGGCAGACTGATTGCCAAATGAAACCACCCGCCGGTCCTGCATAGCCAAACAAATCCTGCGGATACTAGCTTTTGCCAGGCAGAATCATCCTCAAAAATCTCAATGGCAAAGGAGAGTTTTCGATATGAAGGCAACTGGAATCGTGCGGCGGATCGACGACCTGGGGCGGGTGGTGATCCCCAAGGAGATCCGGCGCACCATGCGGATCCGGGAAGGCGACCCGCTGGAGATCTACACCAGCCGGGAGGGCGAGGTCATCTTCAAGAAATACTCGCTGCTGGGCGGCGTGGAGGACTTCGCCACCGAGCTCTGCGAGACCATGAGCCGCTCCACCGGCAGCGTCTGCGCCGTCACGGACCGGGACACGGTCATCGCCGTGGCCGGCGGCAGCAAGCGGGAGCTGATGGGCAAGCGGATCACGCCGGAGCTGGAGCGGATCATGGAGGGCCGGAAGATCTACCAGTATACCGGCGACGGCCAGCCCCTGCCGGTCACTGAGGGCAGTGACGCCCTGCTGACCGCCGTGGCGGCCCCCATCCTGGCGGAGGGGGACCTGCTGGGCCTGGTGCTGTTCATCACCAGCGACGGCGCCGCCGTCACCGGAGACACGGAGTACAAGCTGGCCCAGACCATCGCCGCCTTTCTGGGCCGGCACATGGAGAGCTGAATCCGCCCATACCCGCGGACGCCTTCCGGGCGCCCGCGGTTTTTTGATGGCATGAAACGCCGGAAAGCCGCTATGCTGGAAGTATCTCCCACTGGGAAGGAGCTGCTTTCATGACCGTCGCTGCATGGATCGCCCGGATCGACCGCCTGGTCTGGGGCCCCGGGATGCTGGCGCTGCTGATGGGCACCGGCGTCTTTCTCACTCTGCGCACCCGCTTTCTCCCCTGGCGGAACCTGGGGTGGGCCCTGCGGAGCGTGCTGGGCCGGCAGGCCCGCTCCGGGGCCCGGGGGGCCGGGGATGTGTCTCCCTTCTCCGCCCTGATGACCACCCTGGCCGCCACCATCGGCACCGGCAACATCGCCGGGGTGGCCACGGCCCTGGCGGCAGGCGGTCCCGGCGCCCTGGTGTGGATGGAGCTCTCCGCCCTCTTCGGCCTCTCCTCCAAGTGTGCGGAGTGCCTGCTGGCCGTCAAGTACCGCCGCCGCAGCGACCGGGGCGAGATGTGCGGCGGCCCCATGTACACCATGCGGCACGGCCTGCGGCCAAAGCGGCTGGGCGCTGTGCTGGCGCTCTGCTTTGCCCTCTTCACCATCCCGGCCTCCCTGGGGATGGGCGACATGGCCCAGGCCAACTCCATCGCTCTGGCCCTGGAGGACAGCTTTGCCCTCCCGGCCCGGATCTCCGGCGCCGCGACGGCCCTGCTGGCCTTTTTCATCATCCGGGGCGGCATCGGGCGGATCTCCCGGGTCTGCTCGGCGGTGGTCCCCGCCATGGCGGTCCTCTATCTGCTGGCGGGCCTGGCGGTGCTGCTGGGGCACCTGACGGCCCTGCCGGGGGCCGTGGCGGAGATGGTCCGCCTGGCCTTCTCCCCGACGGCGGCGGCAGGCGGAGCGGCAGGGGCGCTGACCGCCTCCGCTCTGGAAGCCGCCCGCTGGGGCATTGCCCGGGGCTGCTTCTCCCACGAGGCGGGCATGGGCTCCGCCGCCATCCCCGCCGCCTCCGCCGTCACCGACAGCCCCGCCCGCCAGGGCTATGTGAGCATGACCGGCGTCTTCTTCGACACCACGGTGATCTGCACCGTGACGGGCCTGTGCATCTGCGCCTCCGGCGTGCTGGGGACCGCGGACGCCTCCGGCGCGCCGGTGAACGGCACGGCCCTCACCGCCCTGGCCTTTGAGACGGTGCTGGGCCCCTTCGGCGCACTGCTGGTGAACCTGGGCATCGTGCTCTTCGCCTTCTCCACCATCCTGGGGTGGGAGTTCTATGGAGAGCGGGCCTTTGCATATCTCTTCGGCGGCCGGGCCATTCCCCTGTACCGGATCCTCTTCGCCCTGGCGGCGTTTTTCGGCGCCGCCCAGAGCCTGGAGGTGGTCTGGGACCTCTCCGACATCTTCAACGCCCTGATGGCGGTGCCCAATCTGATCTCCCTGCTTCTGCTCTCCGGCACCGCCGCCCGGGAGCTGGAGTCCTTCCAGCCGGTGATCCGCCGGGAGCGCCGCTCCCGGCGGAGGCGCTGAATCCGTGCCTTGCGGCACCGGCCCCGATGCGCTATACTGGGGGGCGGAGGTGTTGCACATGACCCAAGAGGCCCAGAAGGATTTCAACGCCATGCTGCGTCAGCCGCGGGATATGCCCAGGGTCCAGACCGTAACGGACCCCGGCACCATCGCAAAATACGGTGGCAGCCGGATGCTCCTGGCGCCGCCCCTGGCCTATGACGCCGTCATGCGGACCGTCCCCTTCGGCAGGCTCACCACGGCGGGGGAGATCCGGGCCCATCTGGCCCGGCGGCATCAGGCGGACTTCACCGACCCCATGACTGCGGGCATCTTCATCTCCATGGCCGCCTGGGCCAGCTTCCAGCGGCCAGAGCGTGACACCCCCTACTGGCGGACCCTGAAGGCCGGCGGGGAGCTGAACGAGAAGTACCCCGGCGGCGTCCCCGCCCAGCGGGCGCTGCTGGAGGCGGAGGGCCACACCGTGGTCTCCCGGGGGCGGACCCGGCTGCGGTGGTTCGTCCGGGACTACGAACGGTCGCTGTTCCCCCTGTCAGAATGAGGAAACAGGCGGATTTCGTGAATTTTTTCCCCGGGGAGTTGCTTTTTTTCAGTTTGGTGGTAAGATAAGGTTCGGAAAAAATTTTCATGCAAAGGACTTGATACCATGACCAAGATCGACATCGTCTCCGGCTTCCTGGGGGCCGGCAAGACCACCCTCATCAAGAAGCTGCTGGCGGAGGCCTTCCCCGGCGAGAAGCTGGTGCTCATCGAGAACGAGTTCGGCGAGATCAGCATCGACGGCGGCTTCCTGAAGGAGTCCGGCGTCCAGATCAGCGAGATGTCCGCCGGGTGCATCTGCTGCTCCCT
>ULTL01045278.1_pt1 | contig 10640 bp, 9 predicted proteins | sample 1957531 | NCBI WGS metagenome assembly ULTL01 (sample SAMEA4835732, study PRJEB28245) | human gut metagenome | biome: gut microbiome; material: fecal sample | place: Denmark | collected 2008 | reverse complement strand
GGCGGGCCCGGGTGGCCGTCCGGGACCTGGGGCTCTGCAACGACTGGGAATATTTCGTCACGTTGACCCTGGACCCGGCCCGCATCAACCGGTATGACCCGGCGGAGGTGGTGCGACACCTGAACCATTGGCTGGACAACCGGGTGCGCCGGGACGGGCTCTGCTACGTCCTGGTGCCGGAGCACCACAAGGACGGGGCTATCCACTTCCACGGCTTCTTCAACGGCGCCCTGGCCGCTGTGGACAGCGGCCACAGGGACAAGCGCGGCCACACCGTGTTCAACCTGCCCGCCTGGGGCTGGGGCTTCTCCACCGCCATCCGCCTGTACGGCGAGCGGGCCGCCGCCGTGGGATACTGCTGCAAGTACATCGCCAAGCAGCAGGAGAAAATCGGCGGGCGGTGGTACTACTCCGGCGGGGCGCTGCGGCGGCCGGAGGTGTCCTGGTCGGACGTGGATTTCGAGGCCCTGCTGCAGGAGGAGGGGGCGGAGCCCTTCCAAATCGAGGCGCTGCCCTGGAACCAGTTCCTGCGGCTGCGGACGTCCCCTTTACAAGATTCTTGTGAGGGAACCCGGGAGGGGTGAAAACCCCGCCCGGGGATTCCGGCGCCCCGGAGGCCGGTTGACAATTTTCGGATTGTCAATCGGCGCCGGGGGGCGCTGGGCCCCATGGCCCGGCGGGGCCTGCCGGGCCGAAATGACCCCCGGAAAGACCGGGGAAGGGAGGAAGAGCATGACAACGGAGTACCTGCTCAATCGGGAGGTCGGGCACATCCTGGCGGCGCTGACGCCGCAAAACGCCCTGATCATGGAGACTGTTTTACAGACCGGGCTGCGGATCTCGGACGTGCTGGAGCTGCGGACGGAGCAGCTGCGGCTGTCCATGTGGGTCCGGGAAAAGAAGACAGGCAAGATGCACCGCTGCGGGCTGCCCAAGGACCTGCTGGCGGCCATCCGGGCCCAGGCCGGGGAGGTCTGGGCGTTTCCAGGCACCAAGCCGGGGACCCACAAGACCCGACAGGCGGTGTGGAAGGACGTGAAGCGGGCCGCCAGGGCCTTCCGGCTGCCGCAGAACATCGGGACACACAGCTTCCGCAAGGTCTACGCCGTGCGGCTGCGGGAGAAGTACGGCAGCATTGCCAAGGTCCAGCGGGCGCTGGCCCACAGCTCTCTGGCGGTGACGGCGGTCTACGCCATGGCGGACGCGCTGCTCAGCGACAGCCAGCAGCGCCGGGAGCGGCAGCGGGCCCAGCGGCGGACGGTAGAAACGTAAACTTTTGGTTGACAAATCGGTCAGTGGCGCTCTATACTGAGGGTGTCAACCCCTTGCACCTTTTCAGAAGGGGTTGACACCCATCAAATCCTGCGCCACGGCGGTAGAACAGCCCCGGCGGCGCCATCTTTCAGGAAAGGAGATATGCGGGCAGATGCGGGAGCCTGTGGCCCGAAAATGAGGGGTCATCGGCTGCGAAATTGCACAAAAGACCTCATTTTGTTGGCCCACAGCGGCGAAGCCCAAGCGCGGAAAAGACGCGGCTTGCGGCGATGCTTGGACGGCTTTTCCGCGCGCAGCCTGACGGGACGTCAGGGCGAGGGCCGGACAGAAACCAGGGACGGAAAAAAGGGGCAGACCCGGAGGGGCGGGCCCTTTTTGTAGGACCTGTGTTTTTGAACAAAATAAAAATTTTGTTCAATTTAGGGGAGAGTCAGACGGCTCTGGAGCCGTTTTCAGCCCCCGGCATGGCCTGGGCCCTTCCGGAAGCTGTTCCAGCGGCTGTGCGCCTGTAGCTGCATCCGGCATCTGTCCGCAAGCTGATATCGTCATGGCTGATTACCGCACCGAAGCGCCGCAGATCCTGCGGGACTTTCTCGCATACCACGAGACCATCAAAGCCCACTCCAAACGGACTGTGGACGAATACTTTCTGGACCTGCGGAATTTCTTCCGCTATCTCAAGCAGACCCGCGACCCGTCGCTCCGTGAGCGCTCTCTGGACGAGATCGACATCATGGACGTGGATCTGGACTTCGTGGCCTCCGTGACCCTGACGGATATCTACGGCTACATGACGTACCTCAGCCGGGACCGGGTCCAGCACCAGAACAGCCGGAACTCCGGCTATGGCCTGAACGCCGCGTCCCGGGCCCGGAAGATCGCCACCATCCGGTCGTTCTACAACTATCTCACCAACAAGATGCACCTACTTCGTGAAAATCCTGTCAAAGATATCGACTCACCGAAACTGAAGAAAACGCTGCCCAAATACCTGACCCTGGATGAGAGCATCCAGCTTCTGGACGCTGTGGACGGCAAAAACCAGGAGCGGGATTACTGCATCCTGACGCTGTTCCTCAACTGCGGCCTGCGGATCAGCGAGCTGGTGGGCCTGAATCTCAACGACATTCAGGACGACGCCCTGCGGGTGCTGGGCAAAGGCAACAAAGTCCGCATCATCTATTTGAATGACGCCTGCCAGGACGCCATTGCCAAGTACCTGGCGGTGCGGCGGCCTATCACCGGCCGGGATGAAAATGCCCTCTTCCTCTCGTCCCAGAACGAGCGGATCAGCCGCTCCACGGTCCACGCCATGGTGAAAAAGCGGCTGGGCCAGGCGGGCATCGACCCGGCGGAGTACAGCTCCCACAAGCTGCGGCACACCGCCGCCACGCTGATGCTGCAGAACGGCGTGGACGTCCGGGCGGTCCAGGAGGTGCTGGGCCACGACCACCTGAATACCACGGAGATCTACACCCACATCGACAATGAATCCCTCCGGGTAGCTGCAAAGGCAAATCCCTTGTCACATGTGAAAAAATCAAAGAAAAAGCCGAAAGAAGACGGCTGAGAGAAAAAGCTCTCAGCCGTCTTTCTTTGTATGAGCCGCTCTCAGCTCAGCAGGCTGTTCCAGTTCCAGTCCGCGGACGTGGGCAGGGTGCCCAGCCGCCAGAGAGACGCCCCAGAGACCCCCAGCAGCTTGGCACACCGCAGTTCTGTTTGGATGCTGGCGTCGTCCTGGTACCACAGGAAGTAGCGTCCGCCGTCTTCCGTGGTGTAGATGGCGTAGGATTGCTGATAGGTGTCCGACCAGCCGGTCACCGTGTCAGGCTGTGCCAATCGGGCCGCCACGGTCTCCACCGTGGGGTACACCGGCGTACCGGAGACCAAGTTCCCCTCTCCGTCGATCTGCCAGGCGGCGGCCCGGGCGGAGAAGCCCAGCAGCACCTTGTCCGGGTCCACCCGGTCCGTCAGGACCTTGAGCCCCAGATAGACCTGGTCCATGGGGACCGTGGCGGCGGTGCGGTAGTAGGTGGTGCCCACGAAATCCCCCATATCCCGGGTATCGTAGTCGTAGGCCATCAGAATGAGCTTGTCCGCCAGATCGCCGATGGCGGCGTAATCGTAGCCGCTGTAGCTGACGTCATACCCCCCTGCCAGGATCGGGGACACGCAGACGTACAGGTCCTTGTCCAGCCGCCCCAGCTCTGCGTCCAGCGCCGTCAGGAAGGCGGTGAAGTCCTCCTGCTGGGCGCTGCGCAGTCCCTCAAAGTCGATGGTGACGCCGCTGTAGGGGTTCTCCCCGAGACGACGGTAGTCCACTGTCACCTCATTCATGATCTGCGCCACCGCCTGGGCCCGGCCTGTGTCGGAGGCCAGCAGGCTCTTCAGGTCCTCCCCCTCCATGAACACGCTCAAGTGCAGGGGAATATCCCGACTGGATAAGTAATCGGTTACCTCCTCGTATCCGCTGGGGATGGCGTACTCATTGCCGTCCGCGGAGGTGGTGGAGAGAAGCGCGGTCTCCCCGTCCCAGGTCATCCGGCTCCAGCCGGCGCTGACTGCGTCCATTTCTTCCGCCAGATGCAGCTGGCTGTATGAGGAGATGGCGTAGAAGCCGTGGACGAAGTCCGTGGAAGCAGAGATCTTCTCATAGATCCGCACCAGCATGGCCGCCGCCTGTCCCCGGGTGGCGGTGTTGTTGGGGGAAAAGGTGGTGGCGGAGGTGCCATTGGTCATGCCGATGGTGTAGGCGATGGTGATGTATCCCACCTTGTCCCCGGGCAGGTCCGTGAACGGCGTGCCGCCGTGAATGCGGGCGTATTGATCAGACGCGGTAGGCGCCAGCCGCTCCGCCGCGCTCTTGAGCCCCAGGGCCCGGACCAGCAGCTCTGCCATCTCCCCCCGGGTCACCGGGTCACTGGGCCGGAATGCACCGCCGTCATTCGCCACGTCGTGAGCAGCGGCGGTCTCGATGACGCCGTACCAGGTGTGGGAGGCGGGCACGTCGGTGTAGGTGGGCGTCTGGGGCGTCACGGTGTCCCAGCCCATCATCCGTACCAGCACCGCCGCGAACTGGGCCCTGGTCATGGAGTCGCCATAGCCGAAGGTGTCATTATCGTAGCCGTTCATCAGGCCATAGTCCACGGCCTTCCGGACTTCTCCCGCCACGGCGCTTTCGGCGGGGACGTCGGAAAAGCCTGTATCCACGGCGCCGGCCGACGGGACCAGCAACCCCGCCGTCAGCGCCGCTGCCAGCAGGCTGGACAACAACTTTTTCATGGAGACCACCCTCTCTTGTACAAGTTGTCTCCATGATAGCAGACTGACATGTGGAAATATGAACAAACTGTAAATTCTGTTTCCTCACGGCCGGATGGTGCCCAGCATGTGGAGGAACCGGATGTCCTGGAACGTGTAGGAGGACAGGGGCCGGTTGTCGGCGTCGTAGCTGTGTGCGGCGATCAGTACCGTGTCCAGGGTGATGGGGGCTGTCACCCGCACTACCACCGGCGTGTGCTGGAACTCCTCCCCGTTAAAGCTCAACTGCACCAGATCTCCGGGACGCAGGTCCGTCAGGTCGCAGGCAATGCCCACCGGGCCTACGGAGGGCTCCTTCCGGGTCATGAAGTTCCAGAAATAGGGTACGCCGGTCCAGGATGGGGACTTCTGGTTGGCATCGATGTAGTACCAGCCAAAGTCCGGCGTGAAATTCATGACGCCGCTGCCGGCAAATACGCATTGGGAGGCGAAGTTGGTGCAGTCGCCCCCCAGGTTCTCATAGTCGTAGAAGGCCGGATTCCGGCCATAGGCCCACTGATGGGCGTAGAGCACCGCGGCCGAGCGGTCGTAGTCCGCAAAAAAGCGCATGGGGGTCCCTCCTTTTCCTCCCATTGTATGCGGCCGGGGCCGGGACGGTTCAGCGGTCCTTCCGCCAGGACTTCCAGGTCAGGCCATAGTGAAGCCGTAAAGTTTTTATACTTTTTACCAAAGGGATCACAGCGGCCAGCTGGCCCAGCAGCACGCCCCAGGTATTCAGTACCGCCCCCAGTGGAAAGGGCAACAGCAGTACACAGGCAAAAGCCGCTAGATCCGGTACTGTCAGATCCCGCCAGGCGCCTCCCTCTTGGAGGTATCTGTGGTTCTGGCGGCACAGCAGCGCGGAGACCAGGACCTGCAGCCCCAGCAGGTACCAGATAGATACTGGTTCCCAGGCGCCCAGGCGATAGAAATGGTAGACAGCGGCCGGAGCCAGCCAGAGGACCCTACTGAGGACGCCCTTCCCTACCGCCTCCTGCCGCTGCCGAAGGCTCTGTTCGCCGGCCCGGGCTGCGGGAGTCTCTGCCTCGCTGGTGCAGTCCGACAGCAGCAAATAGTCCGTGGACACCCCGAACAGGCGGCTCACCGCCAAAACGCTGGCAGTGTCCGGCAGCACCTCTCCCAGTTCCCAGCGGGAGATTGCCTGGCGGGAGACACCCAGTTCTCCGGCCAGGGCCTCCTGGCTCATGCTCCGCCCCTTCCGGAGCTGATATAGCTTTTCTCCAAATGTCATGGTCTTGACCTCCTTGTCAGATGCTTCCATGGTAGCAGATCGGGTCCCTGGCTGCCACCGCATCTGTGTGGAACCTCCGCAACCAGAAGTGGAATCCAGCTGGAGCGGCCCCTTTTGGCACCGGAATGCAAAAAAGACCGGGGAGACGCGCCCGTCTCCCCGGTCTGTAGAGGTGTTATTTGGCAAGTTACGCCTTGTGATCGCAGCCCAGCACGTCCACGATCTTGTGGGCCACCAGTTCCTTGATGGCGGCACGGGCGGGCTTCAGGTACTCGCGGGGATCGAACTTGTCGGGATGCTCCGCCATGAACTTGCGGATGGTGCCGGTCATGGCCAGACGCAGGTCGGAGTCGATATTGATCTTGCACACGGCGCTGCGGGCAGCCTTGCGCAGCTGCTCCTCAGGGATGCCCACGGCGTCGGGCATCTTGCCGCCGAACTCGTTGACCATCTTCACAAACTCCTGAGGCACGGAGGAAGAGCCGTGGAGCACGATGGGGAAGCCGGGCAGGCGCTTGACCACTTCGTCCAGGATATCGAACCGCAGGGGAGGCGGAACCAGCTCGCCCTTCTCGTTCCGGGTGCACTGGGCGGCGGTGAACTTGTAGGCGCCGTGGCTGGTGCCGATGGCGATGGCCAGGGAGTCGCAGCCGGTCTTCTCCACGAACTCCTGGACCTCCTCGGGATGGGTGTAATGGGACTCCTCGGCGGAGACCTTCACATCATCCTCGATACCGGCCAGGGCGCCCAGCTCGGCCTCCACCACCACGCCGTGGTCGTGGGCATACTCCACGACCTTGCGGGTGATCTCGATGTTCTCAGCAAAGGGCTTGCTGGAGGCGTCGATCATCACAGAGGTGAAGCCGCCGTCGATGCAGCTCTTGCAGGTCTCGAAGTCGGGGCCGTGGTCCAGGTGCAGGGCGATGGGGATATTGGGGCACTCGATGACGGCCGCCTCCACCAGCTTCACCAGATAGGTGTGGTTGGCATAGGCCCGCGCGCCCTTGGACACCTGCAGGATCAGGGGAGCCTCCAGATCCCGGGCAGCCTCGGTGATGCCCTGGACGATCTCCATGTTGTTCACGTTGAACGCGCCGATGGCATAGCCGCCGTCATAAGCCTTCTTAAACATCTCGGTAGTGGTAACCAGTGCCATAAGAATCACTCCTGTTCTTTGATTCGTCCCGCTCTCCCGCCTCGGCCGGGGGGTCTGACCCGAATTGTCAAAAAGCGCCGGTCAAAAGAACGAAAACGTTTTTCCTCTATGATAATATCACAACATTTTTAAAATGCAAGTATTTACAATTCATTTTTTGAATGATATGATGATGGAAGCATCCCGAAACAAAAGCTGAGGAGGATTTTTCCCATGAGTGAACTGAAAGGCGCCTGCATTTTCGGCCAGTCCGGCGGCCCCACTTCCGTCATCAACGCCAGTGCCTACGGCGTCATCGCCACGGCGCTGAAGGACCCCAACATCACCCGCGTGCTGGGTGCGGAGCACGGGATCAAGGGCGTTCTGAACGACCGGCTGTTCGACATGAGCCAGGAGGACCCGGCAGAACTGGAGCTGCTGAAGTACACGCCCTCCTCCGCCCTGGGCTCCTGCCGGTACAAAATGGCGGACCCGGACGTGGACGACACCGACTACAAGCGCATCCTGGAGATCTTCAAGAAGTATGACGTCCGTTACTTCTTCTACAACGGCGGCAACGACTCCATGGACACCTGCAACAAGATCAGCAAGTACATGCAGAAAGTGGGCTACGAGTGCCGTGTGATGGGTGTGCCCAAGACCATCGACAACGACCTGTACGGCACAGACCACTGCCCCGGCTTCGCCTCCGCCGCCAAGTATATCGCGACGAGCTGCATGGAGGTCTATCAGGACGCCCGGGTGTATGACACCGGAATGGTCTGCATCATCGAGATCATGGGCCGCCACGCCGGCTGGCTGGCTGGCGCCGCAGCCCTGGCCTCCGCTTACGGCGCGGGTCCCGATCTGGTGTACCTGCCCGAGGTGGACTTTGACATGGACCAGTTCCTCTCTGATGTGGAGCGTATCTACAAGGAGAAGGGCAACTGCATGGTGGCCGTCTCCGAGGGCATTCACTACGCCGACGGCTCCTTCGTCTCCGAGGCCAAGACCTCTGCCACCGACGGCTTCGGCCATGCCCAGCTGGGCGGCCTGGCCTCCCTGCTTGCCAACGTGGTGAAGGAGAAGACCGGCGCCAAGGTCCGGGGCATTGAGCTGAGCCTGCTGCAGCGGTGCGGCGCTCACCTGGCGTCCGAGACCGATATCGAGGAGGCCGTCATGAGCGGCAAGGCCGCCGTGGAGAACGCCGTGGCCGGCATCACCGACAAGATGGTGGGCTTCGAGCGCAGCTATGAAAACGGCCAGTACGTCTGCAAGACGAAGCTGCTGCCCCTGACCGACGTGGCCAACACCGAGAAGAAGGTTCCTCTGGAGTGGATCAACGCCGCCCACAACGGCGTGGAGAAGCCCTTCATCGACTACGTGCTGCCCCTGATCCAGGGGGAGCCCAAGCTGCCCAAGGTGGACTCCCTGCCCCGCTTCGCCAAGCTGAAAAAGGTCCTGGCGAAGTAAGCGGTCCCGTTGCCCGCAAAATGGAAAAGAGATCACCCCAAAAGAGAGGGTGATCTCTTTTTTCACTCGTCAGGCCCAACAGTCCACTGAAACCGCTCTCTGAAATCCGCAAAGCACTGTCTGCAGATCCAGTAGTATCCGTCTGCGGTGGTGTACCCCTCATGAAGCGTATCAGGAAATTCTGAGAACATCTCGCCGCAGAATTCACAGTGATCGTGGTCCCATCCGTCCGACGGAGCCCGCCATTTCCGGAGATACAGTGTCCTCTTCAGCAGGTATTCCTCTTGGTCCGTCAGCCAGCCGCCAGTCCCTTTTTTCCATCATGCGCGGAGCCCACCTTCTTTTCGGGCGCCTTGCCTATTTGTTCTTCTGATAGATGGCCCACAGGCCGTCCATCAGCAGGTACTTGTCGTAGACGATGTGGTTCCGGCAGTACTTGACGATCACCGGGGCGTTGCCGCCGGTGGCTACTACGCTAAGGGTCCGGCCCGGGAACTGCTCCCGGATGCGGTCGATGACGCCGTCCAGCATGCCGGCGGTGCCGTAGACAATGCCGGAGCGCATGCAGTCCTCCGTGGTCTTGCCGATGAGGACCTTCGGGTGCTGGAGGGAGATGGCCGGCAGCTGGGCCGCCCGGCGGCTCAGGGCCTCCAGAGACACGTTGACACCAGGAAGCAGCATGCCGCCCTCGTAGTTCCGCCCTTCGGAGATGACGCCGATGGTGGTGGCGGTACCCATGTCGATGGTGACGATGGGAGGCTCGAATTTCTCCAGCGCCGCAACGGCGTCCGCCACAATGTCCGCCCCCACCTGGGACTGGACAGCCAGCCGAATGTTCAGCCCCGTCCGCACGCCGGGGCCCACCACCATGGGGGGCTTGCCCAGCAGCCGGGTCAGGGCCTTCTCCATCATGAAGTTCAGCGGCGGCACCACGCTGCACAGGATGGCGCCCGTCACGTCCTCGAACCGGAAGTGATACAGGGTGAACAGGTTCATCAGGTCGATGCTGATCTGATCAGCAGTCTTGCGGCTGTCCGTGTCCAGAGACGCCAGAAAGCGCAGCTGCTTGTCCCTGTCAAACAGCCCCACGGAGGTGGTGGAATTTCCTACATCGATGGCCAGCAGCATGTGCCTCGCTCCTTTTCCCGTTGTCCTCTATGATGTTCTATGGTATCACGCCCCGCTGCCGGATGCAAGGGCGGGAATTTTTTTCGATGAAACATCCGAAAATGGGAAGAAATCCGCCGCCATCTCTGCTATACTTGATTTACCAGACATGAAAGAGGAGGCGGCGCCATGGACTTTCCTTACGGTGAGGCGGAGATCGCCCATCTGCGGACCCGGGACCCAAAACTGGGAGCGGCCATCGACCGGATCGGTCCCATCCATCGGGAGGTGGACCCGGACCTCTTCTCCTCCGTGCTCCACCACATCATCGGCCAGCAAGTGTCCATGGCTGCACAGCGGACGGTGTGGCAGCGGCTCCAGACGGCGGCGGCCCCCCTCTCACCGGAGACGGTGGCCGCCATGTCGCTGGAGTCCCTCCAGGCTTTGGGCATGACCTACCGGAGGGCGTCGTACATTTTGGAATTCGCCCGGAAGGTGGCGTCCGGCGCTTTTGACCTAAAGGCGCTGGCGGAGATGGAGGACAGCCAGGTGCTGGCCCAGCTTACCTCCCTGCGGGGCGTGGGGCCCTGGACGGCGGAGATGCTGCTGATCTTCGGCCTCCGACGGCCGGACGTGGTCAGCTGGGGAGACCTGGCCATCCTCCGTGGTATGCGGATGCTGTACCGGAAGCGGACCATCGACCCGGCCTTTTTCCGGCGCCTGCGGAAGCGGTACAGCCCCTACGGAACTACCGCCAGCCTGTATCTCTGGGCCATCGCCTGCGGCTCCCTGCCGGAGCTGACGGACCCGGCCGCCAAGCGGGCACCGGAGAAAAAGCGAGGTGCGGTCCATGACAGATGACCAGCGCTGGCAGGCGGTCGCCGCCAACGACCGGCGGTTCGACGGCGTGTTTTTCTACGGCGTCACCTCCACGGGCGTCTTCTGCCGCCCCTCCTGCCCCTCCCGTCCGCCCCGGCGGGACCGGGTGCAGTTCTTTCCCTCCGCTGGGGAGGCCATGGCGGCGGGCTTTCGCCCCTGCAAGCGGTGCCGGCCGGACTTGGCGGCGTTCACTCCGGGCCGGGACATCGCTGGGGAGGC
>ULTL01040202.1_pt1 | contig 10659 bp, 8 predicted proteins | sample 1957531 | NCBI WGS metagenome assembly ULTL01 (sample SAMEA4835732, study PRJEB28245) | human gut metagenome | biome: gut microbiome; material: fecal sample | place: Denmark | collected 2008 | reverse complement strand
TACCTCGGAGAGTTCTTTCCGCTCGCCCTCTGCATAGCAATGAGCAATGAATTTCTGTCCATCGAAAGGACGGGCGACAAAGTCCGAAAAGGCTTCCATTTCGGACAATCGGGGCAAAACAGCCTTTAAGGATTGCTTCATCGCCGAAATCAGAATTTTGTTCAGACGATCGAGTTTTAACTCTTTCCGTTCAGAGAATCGGCATTTCAACAAAGCAATCGAATCAATGCCTATCTCCGTGACTTTTTCGGCAAACCACTCCATTCTATCGAGATTCTTCGTCGGCGCAATCGCTACATGCACTTGTGCCCGCCACGGATTGGGAACTTTCGATTTTTTCAATATCCGTATGCCACAACGCTTCGGATGCGCCAGAACGATTTCGGCCAGATATTTATTTCCTCCCCCATCGACAATTCCAATCTCATCACCTTCGCCCATACGCAAAACTCTGACACAATGCTGGCTTTCCGCCTCAGGGAGCTCATGCACACTTTCAATATCGGGAGCATAAAATATCTGCATAAGACCTCGTTAAAAGATTAAACTTTCTCTGCCTTGACTTTGGCTTGATGTTTATAGTGGAACGTCAATGCAAACAAAATGCCGATTACACAAGCATAAGCCGCAAAGATAGTCCAACATGCCGGCCAGTCGGTCACCACGCCATTCTCGCTATGATAAGCGATAACCAACCCAGCTCCGTAACCGCCCACGATAGAACCCAGTCCATTCGTCATCATCATGAAGATACCCTGAGCACTGGCTTTTATGGAAGCGGGAGCCTCATCGGCAATGAAAAGAGAACCCGACACATTGAAGAAATCGAAGGCCATACCATATACGATCATCGATAATACCAAGAATACGACCGGGAAGCCCTCGGGACCACCGATTGCGAAGAATCCAAAACGCAATACCCATGCCATGAAACTGATGATCATCACTCTCTTAATACCGTACCGGCTCATAAAAAACGGTATCGCCAGAATAAAAAGAGTTTCCGATACCTGAGAAAGAGAAGAGAGTATGACCGAATATTTCACAGCCCAAGCCTCGGGGTGAGTCGCCTTGAAACTATCGAGAAAGGGGACGCCATACATATTGGTCACTTGAAGGGCTGCCCCCAACAAAAAAGAGAAAAGCAAGAATACGGCTGTACGGTAATTCTTAAACAAAACCAAAGCATCCAATCCCAACACAGACATGAGCCCATTATTCTTCATCGCCTTAGCCGGAGGACAAGCCGGTAAAGTGAAGCAATAAAGTCCCATTGCGGCAGAGGCACACGCAGCCATAATCAACTGCCCATTATTGGAACTGAACCCGGTGAGGTTATCTATCCACATAGCGACGATAAACCCTATCGTTCCCCAAACTCTCACGGGAGGATAGTCCTTAATGCGGTCCAATCCGGCTTTATCGATAGCATTATATGCAACGGTATATGACAATGACAGAGTGGGCATATAGGCCAGCATATTGACCAACATCGCTATTTTGAACAAATCATAATCGGTAACGAACGCCGCACAAAAAAGAGAAATAGCTCCGACCCAATGCAGAACTCCCATCAGCCGTTCGGCATTCACCCACTTATCGGAAACCACACCTATAAGCGCAGGCATAATAAGAGAAGCTATACCCGATAGAGCAAACACACTGCCCACGAGTGCACCGTCGAAAGCCAAGCCCCCGTCTTCAACGGGTGTCGTCATATATAATCCCAATGTACAGAGCCACGATCCCCAGATAAAAAATTGGAGAAAATTCATGACTATCAGTCGAATTTTTACACTTTCCATATTCTTGCGTTTGTGTTGTAATAATTTCCTTTTTTACAGGACATGGTTTAGATTATCTGTCAAAAATAAAGCCGATCGAGCACTGGAATACCTCACTTGTCCGAGCATCTTACCGACATGCGGCTTATTTCATGCAAATCTAAAAAAATATCGGTGTTCTTACAAGTTATTATCTCTTTTATTCAGCTCATCTTGAATACGAGCGGCTTCTTCATAAGCCTCGGAAGCAATAGCCTTTTCCAAGCGTTCTTTAAGTTCCTTACGGGAACAATTCGACAAACTCTTTTCTTCGGGGAGTTCTTCTGTCTCTACGACTTCTTTACCTTCATTTTCTTCATAAACAAATCCTGCCTCGTCTATAATATCTTGCATGACATATATGTCGGACCGTGTACGCAAAGCTATGGCTATTGCATCGGAAGTACGGGCATCGATACGAATCTCACGCGTACCATCGTCAAAAAGCATTTCCGAGGAAAAAACTCCATTCTCAAATTTATAAATACAAACCTCTTTCAAACGAATGCCGAAACCGTGAGAGAAACTCACAAAAAGATCATGAGTAATCGGACGAGGCGGAACAATACCTTCCAAAGATATAGCTATAGACTGAGCCTCGGACACTCCTATCACGACAGGAATACGACGAGGCCCATTTTCTTCGGCAAGCACCAAAGCATACGCACCTTTTTGTACTTGACTGTAAGTCAACCCCAACACCTTTAATTTTATACGAGTATCCACGTCACCACATTTTTAATCATACAAATATAGCGAAAGGCGAGTGCAAAGACAAACAGAAATCACATTTCCGACTTGACTCTGTCGAACCGTATCCTATATTCTACAAATATAATGAAAGGTGTGTGTAGAATAAAACAAATACGCTTGTTTTTCATACCGAATCGTATCTTATCTCTCGGTTTGGCAAAGATCTCCTCCTCTTTTGTTCAGGCTCAGAGGGAACTATTATTTATTCTATTCCGAATACAAGAAGCATCGTTACAAAGTAATTACTCCACTACCGACGCAAATATGGCATTCCTTATCATACACGACAGCAAATTGTCCAGGAGCGATACCCTGTACCGGTTCCGTCGAAGAGATAGAATACGACTTGCCCTCCTTAATTAAGAGTCCTGACGTAAAATCGGGGGTATGCCTGTTCTTAAAAGTTATCTCGACTGGCGATTCCATCTCTCCCCACGGGTCATCTGTAATAAAATGGAACTCCGCCAACTTTAAAACCTTTCCATATTGTTTCTCCGTTCCATACCCGTTCGATACGAATATCGTATTGGTATCGACATCTTTCGCCACGACGTACCACGGACCACCACTTAATCCGAGTCCCTTCCGTTGTCCTATCGTATGAAACCAATATCCCTTGTGAGAACCCAATATCTTACCGGTTTCGAGCTCTACTATCGCCCCTTGTCGTTCGCCCAAATGTCGACGGATAAACGCATTGTAGTCGATATTCCCCAAAAAGCAAATACCTTGACTGTCACGTCTGGAAGCATTAGGGAGCTTAGCCGAAACAGCCATCTCCCGAACCTCCTGTTTCAATAAATCGCCGATAGGAAATAGCAAATGGGAGACCTGAACAGAGTCTATCTGTGCCAGAAAATCGGTCTGATCTTTCTTTTTATCTCTTGCCGTGGAGAGATAAATTTTACCATTCCTCTCGGTCGTCGTAGCATAATGGCCAGTAGCCGTTTTATCGAACGCATGCCCCCAACGTTCCTCAAAGAAACCGAATTTGATCATTTTGTTACACATCATATCGGGATTAGGGGTTAATCCGAGTTTCACCGTTCGCAAAGCATATTCCATAACATGGTCCCAATATTCCCTATGGAGAGATACGACTTCAAACGGAAGTCCGTACTTACGCGCAATATAAGTACACATTTCTATATCCTCCTCGGCCGAACAGTCGCCTTCGTCATTGTCCATTCCTATGCGAATGTAAAATAAAGTCGGGTCTATCCCTTGCTCTTTCAGCCGATGCACAACAACGGCACTATCCACTCCCCCAGATAATAATACGGCTACGTTCATCTATTCGTTCTCTAATTCCGGTTCCGGTGATACCTGTCTTTCAAAATTAAACTTCTTCCATGCTTTCTGACGAGGTTTCTAAATGAAAAGTCTTCACGAAGAAGGCATCCGCAGAATATCGTCCGGGACCCGCAAGCAGTATAAAAGTATAAATTCCCAAATAAAGCATCGGTAATTCTGCCGTCGACAGGCTAATCGGAGAAAAGGTAAAAAAAGCTGCAATAATCATAGAAAACATCAACGGTAAAACCGCCAACCTTGTCATAAATCCCAACAGCACCAACGAGGAACAACCAACCTCTACCAATATGATGAGGATTAACGACAGCTTACTACTCATTCCCATAGTTGCAGGAAACGTAGATTTCAAAGTATCGAACTGTTCTATTTTGGCGATGCCGTGAGTCAGCATCATGAAACCGATAAACACCCGTAACCCTAGTTTTGCCCAATCGGACAATCGTTCACACAACAAAAAGCGGGAGACCGTTTTAGCGAAATTCTTCATATTCAATTTTGTTAATTCAATATTTAAATAACAACCGAATTGCTCAAATAGATTAAATAGAAAAGACTTTGTGGTCGATTCTTCCTTTTTCAGGTGTTATTGGGTCAAAAAAACCTATGCTCACGCACAGAGGGGATCTCAAATGGACGATTCACATCGTTTACACAGAATCAAAACCACAAAGTCTTTTTACTTATTCTCCTTCAATATCTTTTCTACTTCTTCCAGCGAAGTATTGCGTAATATTATCTTCTTATCTTTATCCACCAAATACAAAGCAGGCATAATCCTCAAATCGAAATAACGGTCTCCATTTTCCATAGAAGCCACCACCCACTCTTTGGGATATTTCTCAACACTGCCCAACCATTCGTCCGTCTCTCCATCGGGATAAACCGACAAAATAACGAGTCGCCCTTCTCTTACTTCTTTCAATAAAGACTGCGAAACACTCAACCTCAAAGTAGTCAACGAGCAATCATCGCATTCGGGATCGTTAATATATAGCAGGACAAAAGGCGCTTTTAATTTCTTAACACGGAACTTCTTTTCTTTTCCCGGTAATTTATATTCAAAGTCGGTTAATTCCATTCCCAATTGGTTTTTAGTCAAAACATCATATTGATAGGAATAACGCAACTTACGTAACTTATCCACTTTTTTCGAATCGAGCACCGCTTTTACAAACGGCAAATAGGCTTCCTCGCTAACTAAATGCCCTTCTCCACTATATAGATATTTATCGGCTATATCGGCATACATCAACAATATATCTTCATCGCTCGAAGCCCGCTTCAATAAAATATCAATAGATTTCAATGTACTCTCTCGTGAAGCGATACGCATAATAGAGGTAAAATCGACGAAAGCCTGTTCCGGAATTTCCCTCGCATCCAAATATGCGCGGTTTTCAATATCAAAATTATCCCAATAATGGGCAATTAAGTATTCGCTTCTAACATCGGGCGTCACCAAACTATCGGGAATATCGGGCAACTGATATGGACGGACAGACTCTTCTTGTGCCTCCGACATTACAAAGGTACATGCGAATATACACAACAGAATTTTTCTTACCATAAAATTTCCCATATAACTAACCCAAGAGTAAGAGTAGGAGCAAACACCCTTGACTATATCGATGTATAATCCGTTTTTGCATCAGTTGCAAATATACACAAATTATCGTAAACAGCAACCCATTTGACTTTTATATTTAGTTCATTCGTACTAAATATAAAATATTAAATATTTTCTATACAAAACAACAGCTCGATTATTTTTTTAGATTTTTTTATTTTCCCACTTCCCCCATTTCATATAAGCCGCCGAAAATAAAAGGATTCCAATGGCATAGATATGCTCTGTCGTCCAGCAAATAGCAACATCGACCCTCAGATAAAATATCATAATCGCCACATAGACGACATAGAGCACCAGCGCCATCAGTTCCAAAATAAACGCAGCGCGAGTATTGCCTGTCCCCGAAACCGACTGAAAATAGACATTCCCCGGAACTATAAAAATATAGGCGGAACAAAGGACAAACAGAGACGGAAGCGATGCCGAAATAAGATCGGGCATATCGGTGTAAATGCGCAAAATCCAATTGGGACAAAGGATAAAAAACAATATAATCGGAAGCACAAACAAATATGCCATACGGATACACTGATTCAACGTGCCCCGTACATAGCGAGTATTTCCAGCTCCTATCAAATTACTGATGAGCGTACTACATGTCGAAGAGAACGTAATGACAATCATAAAAGGCAGGGCCGATACGTTACGAATAATATTCGTTATGGCCAACGATCGCTCGCCCAGATGTTCCACGGCGATAAAAAACAGGAACCATGTAGACATGGATATAAAATTTTGAACCATCGTCCATACAGAAATATTCAAAATATTTCCCAAAGGTTCTCCATTCCGCAGACCGAAACGATTTAATCCATATTTTTTGACATCGACTCGTACACGGGTGTAAACGACAAAGAAAATTACCGATACCAACTCGGCCAAAGAAGAACCGATGGCGGCTCCTGCAATTCCCATAGCCGGAAATCCCAATTTCCCGAAAACCAGAATGTAATTAAACACGACATTCGACAATACCATGACAATCGAATTGAGTGTCAGAGTCTTTGTTTGGGTTGTTCCCACGAAAAAGGCGCGGAACATCACGGCTACGAATGAAAAGAAAAATCCATATCCCCGCCAGCGAATATAACTTACGGCAGCCTCATGAACATGAGGCGAATCGATAAATCGTTCGAGAATCAAAGGCGAAACGAAATGAGATGAGACAAACAGCACCAACGCTACTCCCAGCAAAAAATAGGTTCCCTTATAAAATATCGGGCCTATCTTCGCATAATTTCCTTCTCCGTTTCTCCGCCCCATAATGATTTGCGCTCCCAAGCTAAACCCGAAAGCAATCATATAAAATGTCATGTAATAGACTCCGGCAATGGCCGAAGCTCCCAATTCGACTTCACCGACACGCCCCATAAAGGCGGTATCGGTCATGCCGATGAGTTGCTCCATAACGAGACTGATAAGAATCGGATAGGCAATGAACCAAATCTGTTTATAGCTGAATTTTACCGGATTATTTCCCATACTCTTTCAAATAAGCCTCGGCGGCTTCACAAAGATCGTTATACCACTTTTCTCCAAACCTGCGAATCAACGGTTCTTTCAAAAATTCGTAAACCCTCACTTTTTCCCGACGGCCCAATACTTCGGCGGCCTTGCAAATTTTCCAACGGTGATAATTTACCGCCGCAAAGTCTTTGTATTCTTTCAAACGCACAGGATACAGATGACAGGAAACAGGCTTGTAAAAATCGATTTTCCCCTCTCGAAACGCTTTCTCTACGGCACATTGGCACATTCCGTTTTTACCGTAACAGGTAAAAACACAATCCTTACCATTCACGATAGATGTCACCAAATCGCCTTCTTCATCGACATAGGCAACTCCTTGCCGTTCGATAACGGCCTTCGCTTCGGGTAACAAATCGTCCCAGATAACCGGAAGAATTTCTTTCAATTTACGACATTCTTCCTCGGAGACCGGAGCACCGGCATCTCCCTCAATACAACATGCCCCCAAACATTTTTCGAGATCACAGATAAAAAAGCGTTCTATGACATCGAGGCTCACCAGCGCACTACCTACTTGCAGCATAATTTCTTCGGATTCTATCGTTTTCATCTATCTTTATGAGGAAGAAAAGCCGGAACGCAAAGCATACGTTCCGGCATATCATCATCGTCGATCGTTGTTATTTCAACAAATCATGTCCTGTCATTTCGGCCGGCTGAGGCAATCCCATAATGTGGCAAATCGAGGGAGCGACATCGGCCAAAATACCATCTTCGACCCGTGCGTTCTTATTCTCCGTCACATAAACGAAAGGCACGGGATTCAACGAGTGAGCCGTATTGGGTGTTCCATCGGCATTCTCGGCATTGTCGGCATTACCGTGATCGGCTATGATAATCACTTCATAGCCGTTTGCCTTAGCAGCCTCGACGGTATCGCGCACACAAGCATCGATAGCCACGACAGCTTTTTCGATAGCCGAATAGACACCTGTATGTCCCACCATATCGCCGTTAGCATAGTTCACGACAATGAAGTCGTATTTATTTTCACCGATGGCGGCTACCAATTTATCTTTCACTTCATAGGCACTCATCTCGGGTTTCAAGTCATAGGTAGCTACTTTGGGAGAAGGAACCAAAATACGATCCTCTTCCTCGAACGGAGTTTCGCGACCGCCATTAAAGAAGAAAGTAACATGGGCGTATTTCTCGGTTTCGGCAATGTGCAACTGGGTTTTATGCGATTTCGACAAATACTCGCCCAATGTATTATGTACATTCTCTTTGTCGAAAAGAATATGAACACCCTTGAACGAGGCATCGTAAGGCGTCATGCAATAGTATTGCAAACCGGGAATCGTGTGCATACCGGCCTCGGGCATATCTTGCTGCGTGAGCACAATCGTCAGCTCTTTGGCGCGATCGTTACGGTAATTGAAGAAAATAACCACGTCGCCCTCCTTGATTCGCCCGTCGCAAGTCGTGTTTACGATAGGTTTAATAAATTCGTCGGTTACATCGGCATCATACGATTCCTGCATGGCTTGCACCATATTATCCGATTTACGACCGATACCGTTTACCAAAAGGTCATAGGCTTCTTTCACCCGCTCCCAACGTTTGTCACGGTCCATCGCATAATATCGTCCGATAATAGAGGCTATCTTTCCGGCCGATTTAGCGCAATGAGCCTCCAACTCCTCGATAAATCCTTTACCGCTGCGAGGATCGGTGTCACGACCGTCCATGAAGCAGTGGATAAACGTATTTTCCAAACCATATTCTTTGGCGATGTCGCACAACTTGAACAAATGATCCAGCGAACTGTGTACCCCTCCATTAGAGGTCAGCCCCATAAAGTGGATATTCTTACCGTTGTCACGCGCATAAGAGAACGCAGAGACAATTTCTTTGTTCTGTAAAATGGAATTGTCGGCACAGGCTTTGTTGATCTTCACCAAATCTTGATAGACGATACGTCCTGCACCGATATTGAGGTGACCTACTTCGGAATTTCCCATCTGACCATCGGGCAAACCCACATTCTCGCCACTTGCTTGCAACTGCGAATGAGGATAGGTTTTCAACAAATAGTCCCAATAAGGAGTGGGGGTATTATAAATCACATCTGCGTGCGAATGATTACCGATGCCCCAGCCGTCGAGAATCATCAATAGTGCTTTTTTACTCATCTTCTATATCTATTTAGAGTTATCTAATTTCATATATCAACCGACAAAAACAATGCCGAACTTTCCGAAGAGAAACTCTCTACCCCGACATCTTTGCTTTCCCCGGGCATCCCCTGCCAAATTGCGGGACAAAGATAGCGAAAGGTGAGCACAGAGACAAACGGAAATCTCATTTCCGACTTGGCTATGCCGAACCGTATCCTATCTTCGTAGTGACAAAGATACGAAAAACCAAGAGCAGAAACAAATTTACTTGATTATACCGAGAGGAATATTATATTCAATTTATTTCAACAATCTTTTTAACTTCTGCCCCCCCAAAAACAAAAATCCCCGAAGGTTGCTTTACAAACCTCCGAGGATTTTTCCTATCGTGCATTTACCGCTTTACGATTTTATACGTCTTGTTCTGGATACGGCACAAGTACACACCTCGTTTGAGAGCCGACATGTCGAAAGTCATAGCCCCACCGTAGGCCCTGTCCGAAAGCACCAACCGACCGGTCATATCGTACAAGGTAATAGATGTTCCCGTGGTTACCCCCTCGATATGCAACATATCGTCTACGGGATTGGGATAAATCGACACTTGGTCTGCTTCATGCTCCTCCACGGCATCGACATAGTGCACCGACACATGGCAAGTAGCCGTCAGTGCCCCATCGTTCAACGATACGGTAATATCGGCCTCGCCCTCTTTGTTTGAATGAACAATCCCGGTTTCAGAAACCGTGGCCACCATCTCGTTACTGCTTGTCCAACGAAGGCCCGAAAAAGTAGCATGCTCGGGATAGACCGTAGCCAACAGAGACAAGGCTTCATCTTCACGGGTTATCTGGTAACTCTCTGTATCGAGTATTAACTTTGTAGGAGCCACATCAGGGAAAGTCTCTATCGTATAGAAAAAACGCCACGGAGCCGTACGACGATAAACCTCCTCGGCCGATGCCGGCACCACCAGAGTGCCATCGAGAGTAACTGTTGAAAATGTAGTCATCGTCGCTTCCGGAGGAGTAGCTCCCAAGCAAATAACCTTTGACAAATTTTTACAACCCGAAACATCTTGCATGGTCAATATCATACTACCAACTGTCAACGTCGACAAATAGGCACACTCATTAAACTGCGGCACACCACTAATCTTCCGCCCTATATATAGTGTATCAATCATCATATTGCCACCATTGAAACACTTGCCTTCAATCAAAATAGGCCGATTCCCATCTTTTAGTTCCAATGATGAAACAGAGTCACAGTCCACAAACGACGAAAGAATAGAATCTACCGAAGCGGGTATAGACAAAGACTTTAACCGTCTACACTCCCCAAAAGCCTCAACACCTATTTTTTTTACTGAATTACCTATCGCAAGGTGCTTCATATTACTACACCCCTTAAAAGCATAGTCTTCTATACGTTCTACCTCATCGGGAATGGAAACAGATTGCAAACGACTACAAGAAGCAAAGGCAGA
>ULTL01038663.1_pt1 | contig 10685 bp, 10 predicted proteins | sample 1957531 | NCBI WGS metagenome assembly ULTL01 (sample SAMEA4835732, study PRJEB28245) | human gut metagenome | biome: gut microbiome; material: fecal sample | place: Denmark | collected 2008 | reverse complement strand
AAAAACAAAAAAGCAGAACAGTTTAACAAAGATGCAGGAAATGTCTGCATAAACTACATAAAAAAATACGGTTCGGTTAAATGGGAGGCTCTTGACGAAGCAAAGTACGGTGAAAACAAAGCCAAGCTTACCGGTGTTTGCTATGCAAGGCAAATGGATTTTAACGGCAACGGACGCGACGAACTTATGCTTTGCTACAACAGTGATAATGTTTATTACCTTGAAGTTTGGGGCTACCACAAGGGTGATTTCAGCCAGCTGTATAAAGACGAAGCAAACTCCACGCAAAAGGAAACAGAGGGATACTGGGTATCGTTTTACAGAAAAGGAAATAAATACCTGATTTGTAAAAATGACAAAAACAACCCACGAAACCTTACAACATACACACTGAGAAACGGAAAATTCAGAAAAAGCGGCACTGCAAGTTACGACATTGCAAGTGACACTTATTCTATAAAAGGCAAAATTATAAAAGATAAATTTGAAACTATTAAACTTTCCTGTTTCAGAAAATCAAAGGCAGAAATAACTACCGAACTTGTGAGCGCAAATATTGACGCATTCGGCAACATCAGTTCACAGGCAATTGCAAACACATTAAGTGAAAAAGAAAGAAAAGCAAATGCGTATTACGAAGTAGTTAGAAAAAGGCTTGAAAAATACGGGCAGCCGAGTATTAAAACCGATGATGACGGAGAAAAATACATTGACGGTGTTGCATATGTTAAGCAAATCGACTTTAACGCAGACGGCAACGACGAACTTTGTATGGTTTACAGAACATACAAGAGTATGAGCAAATATGACGAATACTCCGGCGATTACATTTATTATGACAAGCCGCAGTACAGCCTTGATATTTACAAATGGGACGGAAATTCGGCAAAGCGTGTAATAAATAAAGAATGTGTTTCCGTTTATTTTGATGATGACTCGGTATTTTACTTACTGCTTAAAAAGGGTAAGAAAACGACTAATCTTTGCACAAATAATTATGATAAAGAAAACAATTACAACTTCACTGCAAATTCAAAAGAATATGCATATAAAAAAGGTGTATTCACCCCGATTTACAGTGCAAAAGAAGTTAACGATTACGGATATAAATCATTTTATATAAATGATGAAAGAGTATATAATCGCGAGTGGGAGCAAAAAGGCTACAATGTACCGCTGTTTTTAAATGATGAGGACAGCGTGGATACATCAAAATATGACTTGATATATTTTTCAGGTGAAAATTCAAGCGACTTTGAACAAACGCTGAAAAATACAATTGATGAAATTCAAAAGCTCAACAAAGAATACACACCTGAAAATAATACAGATTAGTCTAAAGCGGCTAAAGCACGCCTCGTCTAAAGAAATTCCGTGTTTGAATAAATTTTTACAAAATTTATAATAAACACTCCATTCATTTCTCCTCTCCCCAAAAAGCTCACGCTTTTCGAGGGCCCCGAATTAAATTAACCTTTCGCCTCCCTTGCAAAGGGAGGTGGGTGCAACTTGTTGCACTCGGAGGGATTATGAAAAAGAGCTTGGACATTGAGTCCAAGCTCTTTTGGGCGCTTTTTGTCTTTTGCTCGGGGGCAGTACCGTCGTACAGCTCCCACTCACAAAATACAAAATTTATCTCGCTTTATCCAAAATCTGCCAGCGTGTAGAAATTTAACCCAACGCTTTTTAGTTATGCTTTATTTTTTGACAGATTCAATTATGCCTTCGGCAAGGCCTGCAATGCCTTGAATTTCTGACGGAATAATGATTTTTGTTGCCTGACCGTCGGCAGCTTTTGCGAAAGCTTCGAGTGCTTTGAGCTTAAGAACAGACTCATTTGCATCTGCTTCATTAAGCATTTTGATTGCATCTGCCGTTGCTTTTTGCACCTTGGCAATAGCTTCTGCTTCACCCTCTGCTTCTCTGATTTTAGCTTCTTTTTCAGCTTCTGCGGCAAGGATTGCCGATTGCTTATCTGCCTGCGCTTCAAGAATTTTTGATTCCTTATGACCCTCTGCCACAAGAATGCGTGATTGCTTTTCACCCTCTGCACGAAGTATAGCTTCTCTTCTTTCACGCTCCGCTTTCATTTGCTTTTCCATTGCGTCCTGAATTTCTCTCGGCGGAATAATATTTTTAAGTTCAACACGGTTAACCTTAATGCCCCAAGGGTCAGTTGCTTCATCAAGAATTACTCTTATTTTTGCATTGATTGTATCACGGGAGGTAAGGGTTGAATCAAGCTCAAGTTCACCGATTATATTACGAAGAGTTGTTGCCGAAAGATTTTCAATAGCGGAAATCGGGCTTTCAACACCGTAACAATAAAGCTTTGGGTCTGTAATTTGGAAGAATACTACCGTATCAATCTGCATAGTTACATTATCTTTTGTAATAACCGGCTGCGGCTTAAAGTCTACTACCTGCTCTTTAAGAGAAACTGTTTTTGCAATTCTGTCAATAAACGGAACTTTAACATGAAGCCCTGTTTCCCAAGTAGCAAAATATGCACCGAGGCGTTCAATTACAAAAGCTTTTGACTGCGGTACTATCCTGATGTTTGTAAGTACAAACAAAATAATTACTGCAATGATTACTAAAAATACAATTACCAATTTCATAATTTTCTCCTTTTCTATCTTTTATATAAGTATATGCTATTCTTTTTTTACTATCAATTTGACTCCGTCAATTTTTTCTATAATAACTTTTGTTCCTTTTTCTATGATTGATGAATCCGAACTTCGTGCAGTCCATATTTTTCCGTCTACTTTCACAAGCCCGGTGCCGTCAATATTGTTTATATCTTCAATAACGGTGGCAATTAAGCCTATGCATCTGTCTGCATTAGTCGGCTCAACCTTAACGGTAAGCTTCTTTTTAACAATCGGCCTTGTTATCAGCAGCATTAAAACAGATGTTACGATAAAAACAATTATCTGCACATAAAGTTTTGCACCCAAAAGGCTTGAAACAAGCGCGGCACACGAACCGATTACAAACCAAACAGATACAAGCTGAACTGTTACCGCTTCAAGCACACCGAAGATTATTCCGGCACAAATCCAGACTATATACATTTTTTCAAAACTCATTATACCACCTCCGTTTTTAATTAACACATAAAATGCATTTCCATATGTTGTGCTTATTATACCATATTTGGTGCATATTTTCAATATATAGTGCAGTTGCAAAAATGAGATTTACAATCTATTCATAAACAATACTACCCCGATAACACAGCGTTTTTCAAACCACAAGGACTTGTATATGAAAAAACCACCCTTACGCCATATTGGATAAGGGTGGTTAATAATTTTATTTATCTTATTGCGTCTTTCATTGATTTAACATAATCAAATACATATTCAGGTGCGTCTTTGCCGTGCTCTGCCACAATATTTACTATTGCCGAGCCGACTATAACACCGTCGGCATATGCTGAAAATTCCTTTGCCTGCTGCGGCTTGTTAATACCGAAGCCGATTGCAACAGGAACATCCGTTACACTTTTGATATGTGAAACTATTGACTGCAAATCTGTTTTGATTTCATTTCTCATACCGGTAACACCCATTGAAGAAACGGTATAAATAAAGCCTTTTGCGTCACTTGCTATCATTTTAATTCTGTCTTCACTCGTAGGTGCAATAAGTGAAATTACATCTATATCATATTTTTCGGCAACGCTTTGAAGTTCGTCCTTTTCCTCATATGGTAAATCGGGTACAATTACACCGCTTATTCCGGCATCCTTTGCATTTTGCAAAAATTTATCATATCCGTATTTAAAAAGAACATTAAGATAAGTCATATAAACCAAAGGAGTATCTACCCTGCTGCTGAGCTTTTTTGTAAGTTCAAAAACTTTATCGGTGGTAGTGCCTTGCGCAAGGGAACGCAAATTTGCTTCTTGAATAACAGGGCCTTCGGCAATAGGGTCTGAAAAAGGAATGCCGATTTCGATTAAATCACAGCCGCCGTTTGCCATAGCTGTCATAATTTCAAGTGATGAGTCAAAATCAGGATCACCCGCTGTAACAAAGCCGATAAAAGCTTTTCCGTTTTTAAATGCATTTGAAATATTACTCATGTAAATCAACTCCTCTGTATCTTGCTATTGCGGCAACATCCTTATCGCCCCTGCCTGAAAGGCAGCAAATAATAATATCATCCTTGCTCATAGTCGGTGCAAGTTTCATAAGATGTGCTACTGCGTGAGCCGACTCAATTGCACAAATAATTCCCTCTGTTTTTGCAATATATTCAAATGCTTCAACAGCTTCATCATCAGTTACAGCCACATATTCCGCCCTGCCGATGTCATGCAAATATGCATGCTCCGGGCCGACACCCGGGTAATCAAGCCCTGCGCTGATTGAATATACAGGGGCGATTTGGCCATATTCATTTTGGCAGAAATATGATTTCATTCCGTGGAAAACACCTAAAGAGCCGGTTGAAATAGTTGCGGCAGTTTCGCCTGTGTGAATTCCCCTGCCTGCTGCTTCACAGCCGATAAGCCTTACATCCTTATCATTTATAAAGTTATAAAACATACCCATAGCGTTTGAGCCGCCGCCTACACACGCCATTACGGCAGTAGGAAGCTTGCCCTCTTTTTCAAGTATCTGCTCTCTCGCTTCTTTTGAAATTACGGATTGAAAATCCCTTACAATCATAGGAAAAGGATGAGGTCCCATTACAGAACCCAAAACATAAAGGGTATCATCAACACGGTTTACCCATTCACGCATAGCTTCGTTTACTGCGTCTTTAAGAGTCATTGTGCCTGTTGTAACCGGATGAACTTTTGCACCCAAAAGCTCCATTCTGTAAACATTGAGTGCCTGGCGGACAGTATCTTCCTTGCCCATAAATATTTCACATTCAAGTCCCATAAGAGCAGCAACAGTTGCAGTGGCAACACCGTGCTGGCCTGCTCCGGTTTCGGCAATAACTCTTGTTTTGCCCATTTTTTTGGCAAGCAGGCACTGGCCGAGAACATTATTTATTTTATGTGCGCCGGTATGGTTTAAATCTTCACGCTTTAAATAGATTTTTGCGCCGCCCAAATCTTTAGTCATATTTTCGGCATAATAAAGAAGTGAAGGTCTGTTTGCATACTCCCTAAAAAGTGTATCAAGTTCAGATACAAATTCAGGATCATTTTTATAATGTTCATATGCATTTTCAAGATTTATAATTTCGTTCATCAAGGTTTCCGGTATGTACTGGCCACCGTGAACTCCGTAGCGTCCTTTACTCATTTTTCATAATCTCCATAATTTCTTTAATTTTATTGTAATCTTTATTTGAATTTGTTTCCACCGCAGATGATAAATCAATGCAATACGGTTTTACCTCATCAATTGCGGCTTTTATATTATCTTTATTTATCCCGCCGGCAAGGAAAAAAGGTTTTTTGCTTTTCGGCAAAATGCTCCAATCAAATTTCTTGCCTGTTCCCGTGCCTGAATCAAACAAAAAATAATCTGTATCATAATCGTTAATTTTATCAAACATTTGGGGATTAAAATATTTTATAACCGGAACATCAAAGCCTTTGCAAAATTCAGGTGTTTCATTACCGTGAAGCTGTACGGTATCTATTATACCGTTTTTGGTAAAATATTCAATATTTTCCTTGCTGTCATTTACAAACACGCCTACCGCATTTATATCCTTATCCAACTGCTTTTTTAAAAGACTTGCAGTTTTTCGATTTATACTCCGCCTAAACCCCGGTGTTAAAATAAAGCCGATATAATCAGGTTTAAGCTCATTTACATATTCAATATCTTCAAGCCTTTTAAGCCCGCAAATTTTAAGCTTTGCCATACAGCAACTCCCTGAGCATTTCTTTTTTATTACTGCTTTTCATAAAAGTTTCGCCGATAAGCACCGCATTTGTCTTATTATTTTGCAAAACTTCTATATCTTCGTGTGTTTTTATTCCGCTTTCCGATACAAAAATTATATCTTTAGGAATAATAGCTCTGTACCTTGTGGAATTATTTACATCAACGCTGAAATCTTTAAGATTTCTGTTATTAACACCTATAATTCTTGCGCCCGAAGCAATAGCTGATTTTATTTCTTCTTCATTATGCGCTTCCACCAGGGCGGATATGCCCAAAGTATCGCAAATTTTGATATATTCGCTGATAGTTTGCGTATCAAGAATGGCACAAATAAGAAGCACTGCTTTAGCACCAAGCACCTTTGCTTCATATATCTGATAATCGCACACCGTAAAATCTTTTCGCAAAACGGGAATTGATACATTTTCGCAAATTTCTTTTAAATATTTATCACTGCCCATAAACCATTTCGGCTCGGTAAGGCAGCTTATTGCGCTTGCGCCTGCACTTTCATATTCCTTTGCTATTTGAAGATATGCAAAATCCTCGCTTATCACCCCTTTTGACGGTGAAGCCTTTTTCACTTCGCAAATAAACGAAAGGTTTTCGCCTCTAAGTGCTTTTTCAAATTCAAAATCACCCTTTGGCATTGCAAGTGCCTGCGCTTTGATTTCATCATAAGGCTTGTTTTTTATTATTTCTTTATATCTTTCTCTCGTGTTTTGTGCAATGGTATCAAGTATATTCATTATTCATTAGTTACCTTTACAAAATTTTCAAGAACCTTGTATGCTTCGCCTGATGTTATTATATCCTGTGCTTTTTTAACTGCGTCTGCAAGCGAAATTCCCAAAATACCGGCGTATATTGCCGCTCCGGCATTAAGAGCTACCGCTGTGTTTTGTGCGGCAGTACCTTTGCCCTGAAGAATTGCTGTTGTAATTTTCGCATTTTCTTCAGGTGTTCCACCGATAAGGTCATCTTTATTTACTCTTTCAAATCCGAAATCTTCCGGCTTGATTGTATAATACGAAATATTTTTGCCCCTGACTTCCGCAACCTTGGTTTCTGCCGATGCACTGATTTCATCAAGGCAATCCATTCCGTAAACCACCATTGCGTCCGTTACACCGATTTTAACAAGTGCCTTTGCAATTTTTTCAACATATTCTTCGCTGAACACACCAAGCACCATTCTGTCTGCTTTGCCCGGATTTGTAAGCGGGCCTAAAATATTAAATACGGTGCGTATACCGATTTGCTTTCTGACCGGGCCTACAAAACGCATTGCAGTGTGATATTTTTGTGCAAAAAGGAATGCAATATTATTTTCATCAAGTGATTTTTTCATAAGTTCGCTTTCGCAATCAATTTTTACACCGAGTGCTTCAAGGCAATCTGCCGTGCCGCACTTTGATGATGCCGCGCGGTTACCGTGCTTAACTATTGTAACACCGGCACAAGCTGCCACAAAAGCGGAAGTTGTGGAAATGTTAAACGAATTTGATTTATCCCCGCCTGTGCCTACTATATCAAGTGCGTGCCCGCCGATATTAAACTGTGCTGCCTTTGCACGCATTCCGGTTGCGGCACCGGCAATTTCTTCTTCCGTTTCGCCCTTCATTGCAAGTGCTGTAAGAAATGAAGAAATAACTGCATCACTAACTTCGCCGCTCATAATTTCATCTATTGCCTGCCTTGATTCTTCAAAAGTCAAGTCCTGCTTTGCAGATACCTTTGCAAGTAATTCTTTAATCATAACTATACCCCCAAAAAATTCCTGATTATATCTATTCCTTTCGGTGTCATTATTGATTCAGGGTGAAACTGAACGCCGAATACATTATATTTTTTATGTTCAACTGCCATTATTTCACCGTCAGGCGTTTTGGCTGTGATTTTCAAGCAATCGGGCAATGTGCTTTCATCTGCCGAAAGTGAATGATACCTTGCCACATCAATTGAATTTCCCAATCCTTTAAAAAGCTTTGATGAATTATCAATTTCGCATTTGCTCTGCTTTCCGTGCATCAACTGCTTTGCATACGATACAACCCCTCCGTACGCTTCGCAAATTGATTGATGCCCAAGGCAAACACCTAATATTTTCATCTCGCTTCCGAGTTCTTTTACCACATCAATGCAAACGCCTGCGTCCTTTGGCCTTTTAGGGCCGGGTGATAAAATAATGTGGCTTGGTGCAAGCTTTTTAATTTCATCCACCGTCATTTCATCGTTTCTGATGATTTTAATATCGTCATTGATTGTGCCTACAAGCTGAAAGAGGTTATATGAAAAGCTGTCATAATTATCTATTAAAAGTATCATTATTCTTCCTCCCCGCTTGCGTTTAAAGCAGTCATAACCGCTTTTGCTTTATTTATGCACTCATTATGTTCTTTCACTGCAACGGAATCGGCTACAATGCCTGCACCGGAGCGAACATATACCTTTGAGTGCTTTTTATATGCCAGGCGAATTGCAATGCAGGTATCAAGATTTCCTGTTAAATCAATATATCCCACTGCACCGCCGTAAATACCGCGCTTGTTGTTTTCAAGTTCGTTTATTATTTGCATAGCCCTGATTTTCGGTGCGCCTGAAAGTGTGCCTGCCGGCAAAACCGCGTCTACCGCGTCAAGCGCTGTTTTATCATCTCTTATTTCACCCGTCACGGTTGAACCGATATGCATCACATGGCTAAACTTTAATATTTGATGATATTTACTTACCTTAACACTGCCGAACTTGCTGATTTTTCCTAAATCGTTTCGCCCTAAATCCACAAGCATATTATGCTCTGCAAGTTCTTTAGGGTCTTTTAAAAGTTCAGCTTCAAGCTTTAAATCTTCCTCACTTGTTTTGCCCCTTGCCCTTGTGCCTGCCAGCGGATAAGTACTTAACTTTCCGTCTTTTAGCTTTACAAGGGTTTCCGGTGAAGCACCTGCCATTTCAATATCATTACTTGAAAAATAAAACATATAAGGCGAAGGATTAAGCTTTCTTAAAATCTTATATGTGTTAAAAAGCGAACCCTCCATCTCGGCTTCAAGCCTGTTTGATAAAACAACCTGAAAAATATCGCCCTCTTTTATGTAATCCTTGGCTTTTTCCACCATATCGGTATACTGCTTTTCATTAAATAAAGGCTTAAATTCGGTTTTTATCTTCGGCTTTTCAATTTCAGCTTCTTCACCGTTTATAATAATGTTTTTCATTATTTCAAGCTCTTTTGATGCAATCCTGTAATTTTCTTCAAGATTATCAAGCTGCATATTTACCATAAGGATGATTTCGTTTTTTCTGTTATCAAACGCTATAACTTTATCAAACAGCATTAAATCAACATCTTTAAAGTTTCCGTCGTCATTGGCGTCAAGCTTTAAGCTCGGCTCGGCGTATTTTACATAATCATATCCAAAGTAGCCTACAAGCCCGCCCGTAAAATTAGGAAGTTCCTCAATCTTCGGTGCTTTATGCTCGGCAAGAATTTGGTTAATATATTTTCTTGGGTCGCCCACACATTTTTTAACACCGAATGAATCAATAACCGTTACATTATAATTTGTACAGCTTACTTCTGCTTTAGGGTCATATCCTAAAAATGTATAATGCCCTGTTTCATTAGCATCATCGCACGATTCAAGCATATAGCAGTGCGAACTCACATTTTTAAGCTTTTTTAAAACCTTTAGCGGTGTTACATCTGCCTTAAGCCTTGTGCTTAAAGCTACGGTGCAATAATCTTGATATTTTTCTTTGATTTCATCAACAGTCGGTTTAATCTTCATTTTCATTCCTCTTGTCTTTCCTCTTGCAAAAGGGTAACAAAAAAGCCCTCGGTAATACTATTGTATTACCAAGGGCGAAAATTACTTTCCGTGGTGCCACCTTGTTTTATGGGTAACCATACACTTTGCAAGATACTATCATATCTCCGGCCACTAACGCAGGTCATCGCGTTACGGAATACTAAGCCTAAGCTTTTCACCGTACCCTCAACGGTCCATTTAACAAGCCGTTTACTGCTTTCATCCCAGCACCGAAAGCTCTCTGTGAGTTCGTATCTCGTTTTTATCTCCGTTTCAACGGTTTACATTTTAAATTGTGTATTTATATTATCACACTAAAGTGATGATGTCAAGATAAATTAAAAATTTCCGTTAAAACACAGAAATATCAACAACCTTGTCCCAAATGTTTTTTAACAACTCATTTTCAATTTTTGCATTATTCATAAAATCTTCTGCTTTATAAAACTCGACGGGTTCTTTGTAAAATTCGCAAAATGAAATTCCTTCTTGCTTTGAGTCATTTACAAAATAAGTTACCGAATACCGTTTGCCTTTATATGTAAATTCGACTTCATCACCCATCTCTATCCAGTTTTTGAAATTTTCAAAATCATTCATCAGTTTTCATTCTCCTTCCATTTTCCCACCTATGCCTATGAGGCAAAAAGTTGCAATGCAAGCGGCAGTTTGAACATACCAACACTTTTAATTTAATTTCTTAAAACTGTGTTTTAACGCTATATTTTCACACTTTATTTGCCGGACAGGAGAATTTTGGCATAAGCGTTTTCAAGTGTTGAGTTATAAATAATTTTATCTTTTATATCGCTTGCGCTTTCATAATCGGCAGAGGATTTGGAGGTCACAAAATAGAAAGCCACTCCTTTTTGCTCACACTTTTTTGCAAAAGCCTTTGCGCTTTCAGGCACGGTTGCGCTGTGATACATTTCGTGCAAAACAACATCAACATTATCTATATTATAATTATTATAATCAATATTTATATAAGGCTTAATTACCAATA
>ULTL01022514.1_pt1 | contig 10732 bp, 8 predicted proteins | sample 1957531 | NCBI WGS metagenome assembly ULTL01 (sample SAMEA4835732, study PRJEB28245) | human gut metagenome | biome: gut microbiome; material: fecal sample | place: Denmark | collected 2008 | reverse complement strand
ACAATTTAAAGAGTAAGACAATGGAAAAGAAAATGATTTGGAGCAGCGAAATGCTTTATGATGATGAAGCGCGTGAAAACTATTTGGAAAATATGCGTGCCATTACGGAAAATAAGGATTACCAACTCACTGATGAAGAATGGGCAGACGAAGTGTATTTAGACCTGTCCGATGAAAGAGGCAACCTTGATAAAAAGGTAAATGGCATTATTATTGCGTTTGCCGATTTAGGGCTATGGCAAGGCAGAAGAAATGCCTTTCAATTTTTTGGTAACAACATTGCCAACATACTTCATACCCGATGCGAGGATGCCGAATGGTACGGCGATGCCTACAACATACGTGGAATACTGCACCACCATGATGGCACCAACTATGTGCTTTACCGCATAGCCAAAGACGAAGAAACAGCCGAACGTATAGCAGCCAAGATTTACAACGGTGAGATAGACGAAAGAGGTTTCCGCAAACTGATACGTTCCCTATATCCCGATGTGGCAGCAGTTTATGGCTGGAAAATTGCAGGACAAAAAAATGTGGTTTAGAAGTGGCAACACAAGAATGCTTTATATTGATTTTCAACTAAATAATTATACACAATGAGCAAGTACGATTTTATCAAGAACGGCAACACCCTTTATTGGAACGCCCCCGACAACGGCAAGGCTTCAGGAGCTTACAAAGTGATTTCCGCCCCCAAGGAAATTGACGAAGATAGCATTATCCTGATTGCCTCCGACCATTCGGAAGCCGAAGTTTTCCCCTCCGAGTTATTCCCCTTTGGCATGACCATGAGTCATAAAGAGGATTTCCAGCGTTGGAAAGCCCGGTATGAAGCGGAAGGTACGATATTCTACGACCGACTTTCCGAAGTCACCTACACAGACCGGGATTATCCGTCGGTGACAGGGTTATCTTCACCAACGACCACGGAGTAGTATTCGGTCCCCACGAAGTGTTGGCTTTTGGAAAGCCAGTCAATGGCAGATGCGTATATATTGACAGCGATGCCTATTGGTTTGCCGACCGTCCGGAGCAATTAACGCTCATAGAAGAATAAAAAGAGCAGTGCAAGGAATGTGCCCATACACTCCTTGCACTCAACATCTTATCTTCCCCTCCGATAAGGCACATACTCATCCTCCTGTTCCCTTTCCTCATGTGCCACCTCCTGCGTGTTGCCATCATTATCCGCATCCATGAGGTCTATTTGAGGATTTACCCTTTCGCCGGCAACATCGCCCCGGTACTGATATTCGGGCATTGCTTCCAAAGCCGTCCGGACATTTTGCAGGTTGCCGGTAAGGTCTTTGTCATGGTCATAGGCAAAGCTGTGCCTTTCCGTAAATTTACCGTTTACGACTGTCCCTATATCCAGTGTATCAGACAATCTGTTATAGTAAGCGCATAGAATGTCACCGGTAGGCATCTCGAACTTCGGCGAACGTACTTTTACTGTTGAAAGGTATTCTTTTGCTACCATATCCTTTGCAAAATTCTTGACATCTTCAGATGCCCTTCCGATACCATAGCGACGGATGTGGTCACGTACCTCTTCTTCGCTATATTTCAACATCAGGTCATAAGTTCCTCCGACACTTCCGTTATAGACCAATGCCCATTTCTCATTTTCAATAAGCACGTTATCATGCGTATGCTGTGCCGGATATCTGTAAGTATACATCTCATCCATGCCATTCCCGTCATAATACTCCGTGGCTTCATTCAGTAGCCCCTCAAAGTCTCCTTTATCTTTGAATGCATCCAATCTTGCCGTATCATCCTGAGATTGAAGAAATGCCACAGAGCAATAGAACGGCCGGGCTTTTGCCTCAATTTTCTCAGCCACCGCATCAATCCGTTGTGCAATCATCGATGAAGCCTTTTTTACATCAAACAATGTGGTTTTCAGAAACTCCGGGGATTCCTTCAATACATCCAGCCAGGAACCGAGATACTGTGCGCTATCCTCCTTGATTGTCTTGGTAATACCATACTGCGAGGCTACCAAAGCACTGCCCAATTCAGCCACCAGTTCCTCACGGGCATACTCTTTGCTTCCGAAAGCGGCTGGCTTGATACGGTCTAAGCGTCCTTCAGCCCCCGTACTGTGCGTCATTTCATGCAGCAGCGTCCCGTAAAACGATTCCCCGTTGATGAACTGGCTCTTTTCCGGCAGCACAATCGCATCTTTGGCAATGCTGTAATAAGCACTATCCTGATGTTCCAAAGAAATCGGACACACCCACAGTTTTTTTTCAATCATCTCATCCAATGGGGCAAACGCCATTTTTTCATCGTCCAGGGAGGCTGGGCGTTTTAAGTTGTTCCGTTCACATAGCTTCTCATATAGTTCCGGACGTGCTTCTCGGAGGTTGGTTTGTGCCACATTGAATACATTATGTACGTTCAGCTTGGGATATACCGAATACTTTTTCTGTTCTTCCGGCGACAGTTTCCGATAGTCCTCCATCTTGATTTTCTCTTTCGTCTCCTTATCCACCACGGTAAACGTGGTAATGAATACCGGAAACGATTTTTCCCCCTTCAGGACAGACACCTGCGGAAGCCTCTCCCCATTGGCATCCGTCAATGGCTTATGATTCCCCTGTCTGTCCGTCGAATAGTTTAGTCCCGACACACGCTGAAAGGTACAGAACACCGGTAGCTTGTAGCTGTTTTCCTCGCAAAGCAACATGAGCATCAGCGCATTCATCCCGTTATATTCTCGTCCGGACAGGTTCTTCGGCCATGCCATAAAGTTCTCGGTAAACCACGGTTTCTTCCAGTCTCCCTTGATAGACGATATTTTCTTTATCATCAGTTCCGTAAACCGTTCAAGCGCACGTTCCTCTGCACTTGGTCCATCCGGATTATATCTTTTTCCTGCCATGCTCAAAATTCAGTTTCATTCGTTACAGCCGGTTTCACCCATTCCCTCATTTCCTCCACCCGGCAGGAGAGGTTGATTTTGTCCAGATATACGGAGAGTTCCAACACTCCTTTGGCACAGATACGTGCTTTAGGGTGGAGCCAACCATCTTTTTCAGCGGTAAAACAGATGAAGCGCACCCATGTAAAGGAAAAGTTTTCCTCGTGCTTCTCCGTGCTGAAGGCAGAGAATACCCAGTAGGGATTGCCCCTCTTGTCTCTCTTTTTCTCCACCTGTTTGCCCACCGTACCCCGGAACTTGATAGTGCCTTCAATCGCATCACGCTCGTTTTCCGGGAGAAAATCCACGCTCTCGGCATGGAAATTGAGATACAGGTTTTCTTCACGCTTGCGGAAAGTCAGCACTCCCTTCAACCCGATACGTTGCCCGGCCACATAGGAAGGCAGTTCCGCATCCGTTCCGTCTTTCGACACGAATATCTCCACTTGTTTGCAGCCGCCTGCTTTGGCAGGAATGGTCGTTTTCACGGCAAAGCCGATGTAGGATTTCCCCTCTTTGTTGGTACGCATGGAAGCCGTGCGGCTTACAATGCCGTTGATTGTCACATTACACTTAATCATAAATCACACTTTTAATTGTTACACAACTATTTCGTTTCTATATTTATTATCGAATCTGCAAACCTTCCGGCTGCCCACGTTGCTCCACGCCCTGCTCATAGCTTCTGGCTGCACGTTCAGCCACGAGCATATGATTTACCGCCGTACCGATCCGTTGCCGCTTGCTCTCGTCCGGCATTGCCGTGTCATTCAGTATCAGCGACAATCGGTTCATCTCAGCTGTAGTCAGTTCGTGCGAGTAGCTGCCGGTACTGTCTTTGGCGTGTAGCACAGGTCTTACCCTCTCTTGTATCACCAGCTCACAGGATTTCAGCGAGGGAACGAGTTGCGACAGGTCGATGCGTTTCTCCAAGGCCGCTTGGGTTGCAGCCGCCATTTGCTGCTCCTGTTCCTTGCCGTCAATCTGCACGGCAAGAGCCATCAGCGAGGTAAACATCCCCATCACCAACTCCATAATCGGGTCGTTACCGTTCATCCGGATACCGCTGTCCTCCGAGGAAAGCAGCTTTTTCATCCAATCTTCCGGTGAATCAGCCAAACCGGTTGTCGGAGTTTCGTCCTCTTGCGTACGGAATTTAGCCATCAAGTCTTTGCCGTCCGAAAGCAGTTGCAGCCCGATGTTCCCTTTTTGTGCTATTTCGGCAAGGTAAGCCGCAGGATTCACTTCACGCAGGGTTCCATTCGTAGTAATTTGCTTCACTTCCAGATGCAGGTGTTCTCCGGTTGTCCGTGTGCCGGTACTTCCTGACACGCCAAGCTGTTGCCCGGCATTCACCGTGTCACCTGTTTTTACGCCTACCGCCTCCAGATGATGATAGCTTACCTGTACCTTGCTGTTGTCCGCACGTTCATACTCCACCGTGACGGATCGGCCGCCCGGCGTGTCGGCGTTTTGATTGACCGCCACCACTTTTCCTTTATCCTCCGTGGCAAGCACCGCCTCCCGATTTGTCTGGATATCGATGCCTTTGTGTATCTGCTGTTTGTCCGGGTTCATCGGGTCTCTACGCATCCCGAAAGGGGAAGTCACCAACAGGAACTCATTCCTTTCCACCGGGAAGGAGTAGTGCTCCGTGGCAGCCTTGCCTTGCGAAATCCCTGCTTCCATCACCATACGGTCATACTTGTCAAGGCCGTTCACCTCGATAATCCGTTGCAGGTTGGCGGCATAGTTCCCTCCGGTGGCATACCCGGCACGTTCCAGACCTTGCGCCCAGCCCTTGTAGTCGTCAGCCGCCAGTTTGAAGCAATCCGCATACCGCTTGTTCTCCTTCAGGAAGCGGGAATGATGCTCGTAGGAATCACCCACCGTAGCATAGCTGCAAAATTTTTCATCCGGTTTGTCGTCAGTGTACAGCCCGTATTTGCCGCCACCCTCTATCCATGCCGCAGTCGCCTTGATACCGAAATGGTTATTCTCTTTCTGTGCCAGTCGGCTTTGTCCGTTGGAACTTTCCAGTATACCTTGTGCCAACGTCACCGAAGCCGGAATACAGTACTTGCGCATCTGTACCATGGCAAAATTCGCATACCGTTCTGCATATTCTTGATTCTTGCTCATTATTATATATAGGTATATGTTTCTCTCATACGTTACACACTACATCCGTCGTGCCGGACGTTGCTCATTCTCAACGGGGGTGTCCATTTCGGACACTCCCTTACGAGGCAGTTCATCGCAGATTCCGACCCTTACTCCCGACCGTACCAGCTTGGGCAAATAAGTGTCCAATGCCGTTTTGGGAAACGAAGCCACGTGAATCCCTCCGTCACGTTCCGACACGTCAAGCCCCAGCACGTTTGCCATTCTGTCCGCATCCTCCTTGTAGGATTCATAGAAGTCACGGCTGCGGAAGAGAAGCACGGCATCGGGGTGTTTGGCTTTCAACTCCTCAAAATTCCTCCAGTCCGTCTGTCCTTTCGCCCCGTCAGCCTTCACTTGTTCCTTTTCCCTTCCATGCTCCACTTGGCTTTTCGCCTGTTTCGCTTCCTGTGCCTGTTTCAGCACGTCCGCAAACAAGGTGGCCGCCAACTGTGTCTTATATCCGGCCATATCCTCCGCAATCCAGATCCGTTGCCATTGCAGCCTCGACACCTCACGAGCCTCAATTTTCCCCATTCCCTCGATTTGCGGCACACAAAGGAACTTGTCGTCTTTGGCCCGGAAGATATTCACACGCTTGATAAGCGATACATCCACGTCCGTAGATGCCGTGCCGAACAAGTCCTGTCTTAGTTCGGGGCGGTCGGTGCCGAGCGCATAATATTTCTGCGCCAGTTCCATACGTACCCCCTGTGCCGACTGCCGTTCATTCTGCTTCACGGCGGAGAAGAAGCGGTTTAAGTCCTCCTTATCGGGATAGATGCTGAAGGCTTCCCCCTCTACGGGCTTCAAGTAGAGTGCCCAACGGTTATTGTCATCACGTAACATCTGTATGCGCTCAAACTGTACGTTAGTGGCTTTATCTACCGCCTCCGCCACATCAAGCGTCGCCTGCACTTGCAACTCCTTGCCGGTCAGCTTGGCGGTAAACACTTCCTTGTCCTTGAAGTAACTGTCATCGGGACGGTACCCCAGCAGGCCGTCCTTGTTGAAGAAACGCACATAGCTTGCTCCTTGCTTCATCAATGCGCCCGTTATCTGTTGCTTGGAGAATCCGGGCAGGTTGTTGGTGACGACCCTTGCCTGTTGTTCCGACCGTTCCTGCGCAGGCATTACCTCATCGGGAGTCAGGTAAAACGGACGTCTGTCCGTAGCGGACAGTATCACGTGGCCACCTGTGGTGGCACCGGCAGGCAGCACCACGTCGGCAATCCCCGTCTCCCTGTCGCGCACCACCACCATTTCTTTGGTGGAGCGGTCAGGCACGCTTTTCAGTTCCTCTGCTATCCGGTAGTTTCCTTTCGTGTTCCATTCTGTAGGCAGGTATTCCCGGCACGCCGTGGCAATCTTCGCACCGTAGGCGAGTGCTTCGGTATAGGCTATCTCCACCACATCGGCATCTTCGTCCGTCACCCTCAACAAGGCTTCATTCTTCTGCCGTTCGTAATAACCCAGATTGAATTTTTCCAGAAACGCATTCCGGGCTTCAGGAGAAGGGAAGTTGCGTCCGTCTATCGCCATTCCTCCAGTACGGAGAATATCCACTAGTATGGCACTCTCACGGGCGTCCACCTGCGGCCCTTGCCGTTCCTGCATTTCCGAGGTCTGGCGTTGCGTGCGCAGCGTGGCATATTCCACTTTCTCACCCTGTTCCGCCTTTCGGATAACCCCCAGCGCATTGTTCACATCGCTTTCGATAGCATCTATGTAGTGCGGATTCTCTTGCAGTTCCCATGTCCAGTGTTCCACCAAGGGCAGGCTGTCGTTCGCTAACCGGGCAGGCAGTCCGAGTTCCATCATCTTCACGCCGGAGGCCAGTTCCGCTACCAGCCGTTCATAGCGTATGGCATCTTCCGAGGGGGCTTTGCCGCCTTGCATCACCATGCCTTCACGGGCAAGCCGTTGGGCGTGTCCGGTGGCACCTGCCACTTGGCGCATCAGTTCTTGCACATAGTCTTCGTAGTGTTCAAACTGTTTCGCTTCGGGCATATAGACTGCATCTTTGGCGGTATCGAAGTGCGCCATGCCTGCGGCATCCTTGCGCACGGGAAGCAGGTGTTCCCTGACCTGCGCCACGAACCGGTTCACCGTGCTGCGCAGTTGTCGTTCCTCGCTTTGCAGGTAACCCCGGTCTGCACGGCTGCCGAAGCGTTGTTGCAAATCCCGGTATTTCTCCGCATCCGCCATCGGCAGAGTGGTCTGGTCGATGTTGAACAAGACCATGATTTCCCGTTGGCGCACTCCTTTGTAGAGCTTCTGCTGTGCTTCGGGCAAGGCTTTGTATGCCTCACGGGACAGCATATCTTCCGAGTTATGGCGGTTCACGTACTTGTCCCACTTGTACCAGTTGAACGGCACGCCGTGTTCCTGTTGCAATATTGCCTCTCCACGCTGCTTTGCGTCGGAGAACATCGTATATAGCCCGGTCTTGTAGCCGCTTTGGTCGGTGTGCATGCCCAATACGAGGGAGTTGAACGGACTGACAGCTACACCCTTCGGATAGAATTTCGGTAAATTCCGTCCCGCCGCATTCAGCCAGTAGCCGCTACCGGCAACCGCACCGTTCAGGGCGTTTACCAGGAGTGCTGTCTGTTGGTGGGCGGCCGATTGTTCACGTGGACTTTTTTCTTTCATTGCTGTTGTGTTTATAGGGTTGTTTGATTATTTGAGTAGGATTGTGCGTTCCCGGCCCTCGTCCCGTTCCGCTTCGGCGGCCCGGTAGTTCTGTTGTGCCATTTGCTGCATTTCATCGTGCTTGGCAAGCACGGCGTTGGCGAGTGTGTTCAGGGGCAATGCGCCGCTACGGTGGGCATCCACCACATTGTCGGTCAGTTGGATGCTGCACGGCACTTTGTCAATCACCGCAATCAGGCTGTTCCCTTGCAGCACCGGGTTGGCGATGCGTGGATTGAGTGGCTCATCGGCATATACCTTGTAGGGTTGCACAACTTTGTTCCCTTGCCGTCCAAGGGCTTCATGCCCGGCTTTGTTCAACAGGTTCACGCCACCCATGCCTATCAGTACCATCTTCAGCATCGGGTTCCGTACATACATACCGGTCAATATGGAAGCGATGGGCAACAGGTTGTTTTGCGGAAGCAGTGATTTCGACTTGCCGGTAAACAGCCCGAAAAGGATGTCGGGCAGCATGGAAATGACATAGCCCAAGTTTTGGCCGATGTCGTCCAGACCGTCCAGCCCGAAAGTGCCGAACAAGTCGCCCCAGCCGTTTTCATTCCTCTTTCCCTGCGTCTCACCGCTCTCCGTAGGATGCTTGTCCGCCATATTATCTTGTTCCGTAGCCGTTTTTTCCGTTTCCCTTTTCGCAGTTTCGACACGTTCCTTTTCCTCTTCCTCTTGCATCATCGCTAGATATTCTTCTTCCCGTCCAGGTGCCACCACCATGGGCACATCCCCGTGTCCGGGTTTGCGCTCATTGGAAGGAGGCTCGTATGCCGGGAATGGCCACCCATGCGGAACCTGCGCCTCGGCTTCCATAAGTTCCGCCCAAAGCGGTTTTTCGGTCAGTATGCCCATCTTTTGGGCCAACCGCTCGTTGAGCGACAGGATGTAAGGGTTTTCGTAGGATTTTATGACCTTGCCTTGCGCACGGAAGTCGGCGAACACATTATGTTCGCTGCCGAACACGCCACGGCTGATACAATCCTCCACCGTCATGGCCGGAGCATCCTCCGTTCCGTCCATGAATTTCCCCACCGCATAGCTTACCGCTTCCACGCCGCCCAGCTTGATAAGGCTTCCCCACGAGGAAATACCGCCCATCATCACGGTGTCCATGCCGACACCCACCGCTGTACCCCATGCTTTCTCCGCACCGCTTGGCCGGTAGGCGGCTTCGCCACGCCGTTCTATCTCTTGTTGCAGGGGCGACTTCATCATGCCTTGCGCCAATCCCAGCAGGCTGCCTTCCGCACCTTTCCGCAGGATATACTCCACGGATGATTTCGGCATCTGCTCGACCGCCATTCGGTCAATCATCATCTGTTCCACCCGGTAGTCCACGTAGGCAAAGGCGAGGTCTCCACCCAGTTCCTTGGAGAGTTCCTCGTACTGTTCCCTACCGATTTCCGCTACAACGGCATTGCGCCACTCTCCGGCAAGCAGGCTCAGGTCTTCCACGGTTTCCGGGGTGGCGGCTATCCGTTCCCGGCACATTGCCACATAATCCTCTGTTGTCTTGCTGTTCCACTCGCCGGTCTGCCGGAGATACGGCAAGGAGTCGTCCGGCATTCCGTTCGCACCGTTGGCGAGAGAGCGCAGCACGCCGGCAGTACTGGCGTGGTATGCACCGATTTCTTCCACCTGCTTTTGCGTAAGGTAGGTTTGGGCTTCCTTCATCACGGGAGCCAGCTGGCTGTTGAAGTAGTTTTGCAGGCAATATTCGATTTCTGCAAAATGCTGGGTCTGTCGGGGTTTGCTCATGTCAAATTCATTTGTTGCAATAGTTGTTCTTTGGTCTGTTCTATGGCGTGGTGGTACACTTCCATCTGTTTTGGAAAGTATTCTTCCAGCATCGTATCCTTGTCAATCAGGTCTTGGATGAACTTTACCGCCACTTGCCGGCTGATTTCCACGGAGGCTTCGCCTTCTTCTCGGTTATTGAACCATGCCTTCGTCCACCACCGCATTCCGGCCTTGTCGGGATATACCGTCACCAGCCGGGGAATGTCAAAACTCTGCACGTCTATCTCCAAATCGGTAAGCGGGTCCACCATGCCGCAAGTCGCTATGGCTTGGTCGGCCGTTTTTTTTTATCGTTTTCGCTCAGCGTGGAAAGAAAAATCTCGTGGCGCAAAGCGAGGTAGTTCAGGAAGTCGCTGATAAGCAGGTTCTGCACTTTGGCGGCTATCGGCATCGAGCGGTCTCCTATCCCCAACGGGTTGGCGAGCGAGGGTATCATCTCATAGAAATAGTTCTTCACGGCGGACTGTGAGAAGATGTTGCGCAGCGATTGTTCCGTATGCTCCGGCACACGGTAGCCGCCGTTGCCCACTTCCAGTAGGTACTCCGGGTAGAAGCGTAGCATCAGTTCCTCGATTTCCTCCCGGTCATCGTCATACATTGTCGGAATATCCATTTCCATCGTCTCCAGTTCCGGCATACCCGGATGTCCTTGCTGCCGCATTGCCAGCAGGTTGCCGTACAGCATGGCAAGGAACTCCATCGGATTGATTTCCTCCCCGTCATACTTCACTTCGATATGCAGTAGGTCTCCGCTGATACCCACCACGCTGCCGGCCTTTACCCGTGCGCCGAAGGGGGCAAGCGCGTTGGCAAGGTGGGCGTAGGTCACTTCATACTTGCCGTAGCGTATCACTTGGTACAGCCCGTGCGTGGGGTTGCTGCCGATACCCGATACCACACCGTCCGCTACGGCGGTAAGGATATAGCGGTGGGTAGCGAAGTCCACACCATGGTGGAAAAACTCCTCCTGTGTCATTGGGTGGATCTGCTTCCCGTAGCCCAGCGTCAGGCTCACTTCTCCTTTACTCTCCTCAAACGGCATACAATAGCCGCTTTTCGATACCAGGTTCATTTCTTGCGTATAGTTCATTGTCTTTTGTTTCAAGCCTGTTGCCAGGCGATGTTTATATG
>ULTL01026117.1_pt1 | contig 10845 bp, 8 predicted proteins | sample 1957531 | NCBI WGS metagenome assembly ULTL01 (sample SAMEA4835732, study PRJEB28245) | human gut metagenome | biome: gut microbiome; material: fecal sample | place: Denmark | collected 2008 | reverse complement strand
CCGCCTCTCCAGACTGGCCGCCGTCCCCGGAACTCTGGTCCTCACCGCTGACGCTGCTGTTTAAGATAGTGGACGGATATTCCATGATAGCATTCATCCGCCATGTTATGATAAGCGCCGCAACGATCAGGATCAGCAGAGCTATGAGTATATCATTTTTATCGTAAAGAAAATCCTTGAATTTTTTCATCGGTATCCTCCATAAATCTTACACACACATTTTAACAGATAAAGACTTTTTTCTCAAGGTGTTTTGGTGTATAATGTGTGATATGATAAAAATAACAGTCATGGAAAATCAAGGGGATCAGCGTCTGGACAGATTTCTGAAAAAATATCTGGCCAATGCTCCCCTCAGCTATATATACAGGCTCATACGGAAAGATGTAAAAGTAAACAACAGGCGCAGCACGCCTGAAGCCATCATAAAAAACGGTGATGAGATAACTCTGTATATTTCTGAGGAACAGGCGGCCGCCTTAAAAAAACAGAAAAAACAGGTCAAGGCCAAGAAACAGTTTTCTGTCATATATGAAGACGACAATATCCTGCTGGTGTCCAAGCCGTTGGGGCTGCTCACTCACGGGGATTCCAGAGAAAAAAAAGATCATCTTGCCAATCAGGTGGCCGGCTATCTGATAGAAAAAGGCGAGTACGATCCATACCGCGATGAAGCATTTTCCCCTGCACCGGTAAACAGGCTGGACAGGAATACCACGGGACTTGTTATCTTCGGCAAGAACAGCGCAGCCCTCAGGGAACTCAGCGCCATGCTGAGAGGAAGAGACGGGATTGAAAAGTCATATCTGACCATCACATCCGGTCATATAAAAGAGCCGCTGCGGATGTTGGACTCGATGACCAAAGACAGCCAGCGCAACATCGTCACCGTCGGAGCAAAAGACGACGGCGGCAAACTGATGGAAAGCTATGTGGAACCGATAATGCGGACCCAAAAGGGCAGGCCGTTTACTCTGGCCGAGGTCACCATCAGGACAGGCAGGACCCACCAGATAAGGGCGCAGCTGGCAAAAGCCGGTTATCCGCTGATAGGAGATTCAAAATATGGGAACAGGACGGTAAATGCCTTTGTCCGCAGGGAATATGACCTGACAACACAGCTCCTCCATGCTTTCAGGATCAGATTTGCAAGCTGCAGAGAAGACGGGCCCCTGGCCTATATGCAGGGAAAAGAATTTATATGTGAGCCGCCGGAACGGTTCACCAGAATAAAAAAAGACATATTTGGTTAAAATCAACATTGGAGAAAATAAATGAAAGAAGCCATGGGATGGGTAAGGGACATCGTGATAGCGATAATAATCGCTTCTATCATACTTTTTTTCTTTAAACCCATAATAATACAGCAAGAATCTATGCAGCCCACATTCTATTCAAACGACTATGTCGTCGTGAGCAAACAGTCTTACAGCATATTCGGAGATATAGAAAGAGGGGATGTTATCGTGTTCAGGTCATCTCTGCTGGATGAGAACGGCGATCAGAAAAGCCTTATAAAGAGGGTCATAGGATTGCCCGGAGATACGATAGAGATAAAGAACGGATATGTGATATTAAACGGGGTGACCATTCAGGAGGATTACCTTGCCGAACAGGGAGTATCCGGTGAAATGGAGCAGATAACTGTAGATGAAGGCAAGATCTTCGTAATGGGCGATAACCGTGCCGTCAGCCAGGACAGCAGGTCGCCGGAAGTAGGACAGGTGGATCAGGATACCGTGATCGGAAAGGTCGTGCTGAGGATATTCCCTCTTGACAGCATAAGATTTTTTGGCTGACCCAGGCAGGGTAAATGATATGAAAAAGATCATCTTCTGTATGCTGGGGGCTGCTGCTGGGATATGTCTTGCCATTGTCGTTCATTGCAGCTTTATGATAACAGAGATGTATGACAGCTCCATGTTTCCCGCAATAGAGCCGGGACAAAAGGTGCTTGTGTTCATGCTTGCAGGGATTGACGATATGGAGCCCGGAGATATTGTCGCATATGAAAGCCCGTATCATCAGATAGACGGCGGCAGGAGCGTCAGCATACGGCGTGTGGAAAAAATTGATGACGAAGAAACTGTACTCATATGCGATACCAAAGTTGACGATAATGACAAGACGGTCATATCAACAGATGACATTTTGGGAAAAGTGTTGACTTTTTAAGGAGAGGACAAATGCCAAAGAAACAGAGAAAGCTTGTTGCCGGAAACAAAAAAGCCCGGCACGATTATTTTATAGAAGACACATATGAGGCAGGCATTGTGCTTACCGGGACCGAGATCAAATCAGTACGCCAGGGAAAGGTGAGCATCAAGGAAAGCTATGCCAAGATCGAAAAAGGAGAGGTGTTCATATACGGCATGAACATAAGCCCATATGAACAGGGTAACCGTTTCAATGTTGATGCCCTGAGACCCCGCAAACTGCTGCTACATAAACAGGAGATCAGAAAACTGATCGGATATACCACATTAAAGGGAATGACACTGGTCCCTCTGAGCATGTATATAAATGAGGACGGCAGGGCCAAGGTGGAGCTGGCTGTAGCCAGGGGAAAGAAGCTCTACGACAAGAGACAGACCATCGCCAAAAGAGATGCAGCAAGAGACATAGACAGAAAGATGAAGGAGAGACTATGAAAAAATTTGTTATAGAAGAGCCGATATTTGAAATTTTTCCGCAGATACAGGCAGGCATACTCGTATGCAGAGGGATAGACAATCACATAAAGGATGAGTCCCGTTACGAGGACTATCTGAGGGAAGCGGAAAAAGCTGCCGCTCAATATGTGACTGCACCTGAATTCACGGATAATCCGGTGATAAGGACATGGAGAGACGCTTTCTACAAGTTCAAGACGAAAAAAGGTGCCCGCTGCTCCATAGAAGCCCTGCTCAAACGGGTTTCCAAGGGAGGGCATATAGGGACAATAAATCCTCTGGTAGATATTTATAACGGGATCTCCCTGAAATACGGCGTTCCGGTAGGCGGTGAAGATATAGACAAGTTTGACGGAGACAACCGGCTGGCCATAGCCGATGGAACAGAAGAATTCATAACTCTCGGCAGTGAAAAGAGCGAGCCGCCGTATCCGGGAGAAGTGGTCTACAAGGACAATGCAGGAGCCATATGCCGGTGTTTCAACTGGCGCGAAACGGTCAGGACCATGCTGACAGAGGATACAGTCAACGCATTTATGATAATAGAGTCAGTCAGCGGGCAGGAATCAGACAAGCTCAACGCAGCTCTGGATGAACTGGCCGTATTGATAGAAAAGGAACTGGGCGGAGAAGTTAAAAAACAGATCGTTGACAGGGACCATCCGCAGACAGATTTGCTGTAGGCCCGCAGACAGCTTTTTCAACTGAGAAGTTAATCTGCGATAGTTGCACAAATATGACTGATGTAGTATAATATAAACAAAAGAGCCGCAGTATATGAGATGCGGCTCTCTGACCATGGGGGTGTAAAGGTTTCGACTGGGGTGTAGAAGCGGGATAAGCGAGCGGTAGTTCGCCAGTCTACCTAAAAAAGGCGCGTTAAATATAAACGCTAAAAAGAATAATAATTTCGCACCTATGGCTCTGGCTGCTTAGTCAGAAGCTGTGCGTGCCTGCTCCGGCTCACCTGTAGGCCGGATGTCCGGCATCGACTATACAGGAAAACTCTGTGCGAGTGCCCGGTAACACAGGGGAACAACGGGATAGCTGAGGCAAGAGCCTGTTAATGGGCGCTGGCCGAGGCGAAATATCAAAACATTAACTGCGCTCGGAGAAAATTCCGTGGAAATGCTTTAGGACGCGAGTTCGACTCTCGCCACTTCCACCAAACATCAGAACGGCTGCCATGGCCGGCACAGGATTGCCGCAAAAGTTATTCTTCTGCGGCAATCCTTTTCAGTTAAACAAGACACCGTAGGAGAAATCAGTATGAAAAACTTCAAAGAACTGGGCAGCAAAAAGAAAAAATTCCTGATATCAGCGGGTGGTATCCTTGTTATCACCCTTATAGTCATCCTTGCGGCAACCGGTCTGCCCAAGGACGGGGACAGCAAGGCAGATAAGGTGATACAGGGCGATCAGGATATACAGGCCTCAGACGAAGCGCAGACAGATGATGAAAACAAAAATGCTGCCGAAGCCGCAGACGATGATGGCAAAGACGGAAGCGGCAGCGCCGAAACCGGCGGCCAGACCCCGTCTGCCCAGAGCGGATCATCTGGCGCAGGCTCTGGTACGAGCGGCGGCCAAAACAACCAGTCGGCCAGTCAGTCCCCTTCTCACAGACATGTCTGGGCTGACCATGTGACCACTGTAACCGTAGAGGACGAGCCTGCCCGTTCAGAAAAAGTCACTGAATATAAGATGTACTGGTGGGATCAAAAGAAATGGACGACCACAGAGGACGCCGCTGTATTCAGGCAATGGGAAAGAGAAAAGATCACATGGATGAAAGAATACAAATATGAAAATAATATGCCCCCGGAGCTTTTCATAGGATATGACGGAAACGGCAATCCTCAGTATACCAACGATCATTCCATAATTCCATATTATAAGACGGTGCCTGCCGTAACCCATGAAGAAAAGAAGGTAGACTACCAGTATTGTACCATTTGCGGAGCGAGAAAAGACTGAAAATGGGAAATCCTGATTTACAAAGACAAATAAATATGATACGATATATACACAAGATACTATAACAGCATGTTCCTGACGAGGCGTTTTGCCGGGTCGGGCTAAGAGGGAAACAGGTTAAAATCCTGTGCGGGGCCGCCGCTGTAATGGAGGAGCCGGTGCAAAAGCCACTGTGAGAACGGGAAGGCGCACACGGCAGTGATACCAGAGCCAGAAGACCTGCTTGCTGTTTGGATAGGTCCTGACGGTAATCAGAATCATTCCGCACCAATAAGTTTTGCTTATAAAAACGGCCGCAGAACGATCTGCGGTTTTTTATTGTTTTTGACGGAAATTCTGTTATTTGATCAGAGACTTCTTTTTCAGAAAATTGACAGAAAGGAATGGATTTATGAGCATTTTGAAAAAGAACTTATCAAAAAAACTGCTTTGTGTCCTGCTCGCTGTATCCATGGTACTGCCGGGAATGATACCGGCCGTTGCTTATGGAGCATCTGCGGCAGGAGCATCGGGAAAGGTTACGGTGACGATCGAATATATAGGCCAGGACGGCCAGGCGTCATATTTACTCCAGCCGAAGACCGTGGATTTTCATGAAGGCATGACTGCCCTTGAGGCCCTTCAGGCAGGGTATGAAGATAGCGGAGAAGTAGATTACAATTCGCTGTGGGTGGAAATTGTTGTTACGCCTGAGGGCAAGGGGCCCATAGGCGATGATTACAGCGGTTACCCTGCAAGAGTATGGACGCCGTTTGCCGACAGTGACCGCCTGAATACGGTAAATTATAAACCGGCATCCGGGTCTGTGATCAGGCTGATATATGGCAAAATTAACAATTCAGATATACTGGATTATTCCGATGGCAATCTGACCATAAAAAAAGACGACCTCATTTCCAATCTGGCGGCCATGACAGATCAGCAGATCAGTGAAAACCATGATCTGTACGATGAGGCGCTTAATGCGGCACTGGTGAATTCAGACGCCGGCCAATCAGAAGTGAATGATCTGAACAGCCGTATCGGGAAGATCGTTTCTCCTGATGTGAACGCTACAGAAGTGGAGATCTTACCAGATGCTCTCTCGTTGGAAATTGGGGGATCTTCGCAGCTCACGGCAAAACTGACTCCGGAAGATGCTGCAGACAAGGTGACCTGGTCATCTTCCGATGAAAAAGTAGCATTGGTAGACGAAACAGGAAAAGTATACGGCATAGGCAGAGGAACAGCTGTCATAACCGCAGCCGTAAGCGAGGGCGTAAACGACAATATAACTGTCACGGTGTCCGGAACAGAGATACAGGACATAACTTTAGATAAAACAGAAGCTGTCATCGAAGAAGGCGGCAGTACACAGCTGACAGCCGCTGTCACGCCGTCAGGTTCCTCAGAACAGATCACATATGAGAGCAGCGCACCGGAAGTGGCTTTTGTAAACGGATCAGGGCTAGTGGTTGGCAAGTCCGAAGGGGAAGCTGTCATAACTGCCAAAGCAGGCTCTGCAGAGGCAGATTGCAAGATAACCGTTACAGCAAGAAAACAGGCAGAAGAACCTGCCGTCATATTCCGCCACAAGGACGGAAGGATAACTCAGATGGACGGCGGCACCATGACACTCACACCGCTGGACGAAGGCAGTTTTGAAATTGAGGGAGCGGAAAATGTGAGCCGCGTTCGCTGGGAATGCAGCGAGCAGGTAAATGAGGACGGATACATTTCCAATATCATACATATAGGGACAGATGGGACATTTTATCCTGTCATCGGACAGCGAAAAGCCTATGTATATATTACAGACGCCCAGGGAAAAACCTCAGAAATGACTTTCCAGCTTAAAGTGACAAGCTCGGAGATAAGTGAGATCCAGGTATATTACAAAGGCTTTTTGCTGGATGATTCCACTCCTGTATATATAATAGGCAGCGACACAAAAAATGTTTATGTCAAAGGAAAGAAAAAAGATTCTGGGATATCTGTCGATATACCGGTGCAGGCCCTTGAAAGCAGCGCTCCAGAAGGAGCATATATCGGAGCAGACTATACGGGTAATGTTTTCAGCATAGGAACAGAAAGCGATGCGGCAAACGGCCAGCAATACACATTTTCCCTGCAGATGATAGACGATGAGTCAGTGTCTGCGCAATTCAGGGCTGTGGCCCAGCGAGTGGATGTTGACAGTATTGCCGTAAATGTCAGTGAAGTGTATTATATCGATTCATGGAACCCTTTGGGAGAGCAGTACAGCGGAGTGACTTCAAGCGGGTCAGACAGCAGCTATACATATAGCTTAAATGTGGCTCCGGCCAATGCTTCTGACAAGGGCGTCACCTGGATTTCACATGATCCGGAGGTCGCAGAATTTCAAGCAGCTTACGGAAACGGCATCGTTCCCAAAAAAGCCGGAACTGCCAGGTTCACAGTGACAAGCGCAGATGATCCATCCGTGACCACAGAAGTCACAGTCAGATTTGAATACAAACATCCGCTCATGTCGGTTACTTCCTCCGTGGATGAATATGAGATGGTCCAGTACGGATCTGTTGAGCTGGACCTGGATGTTACTCCGGCCAATGCCACAGAAACCAGATTTGTTTGGACATACAGCCAGGATGGGATCGTCAGCGTTAAAGATGTGATAAAAAGCAGCGGAAATTCTGACGGGAGAAAGACCACCACCCATACCATGACCGCTTTACAGCCGGGAACGGTGACGGTTACAGGTACTCCTGTGGATGACACGGCCGGGGCGCAGCCGGTGACCTTCACTGTAAATGTGGGCGCCTCTTCCGGAAAACCTGAGATAGATTTTGATAAATATGTTACCGAAAACATTAACCATTCGGTAGGATATTTAAGATCTGCATTGCAAGACAACTATTATTATGAAGCAGAGTGGGGAATATTTACACTGCTCAGAACAGGCCAGACCATAAGCCAGGCAGATATCAACAGTTATTGCAGCAGCCTCCTTGAGGAATTAAACAGCGGTTCAAGGCTGGTCCCTACAGACTATTTCAGGATAATAATGGCTTTATCCGCCATGGGCAAAGACCCAACAGATTTTGAGGGGATCAATATACTTGAGAGGATGTATGATTATAATAATCTCAGCAACTATACATCAAACATGATGTCTTTCACCCTTATGGCCTACGACTCAATGGACTTTGAAATCCCGCAGGATGCAATGTGGTCGAGAGAAGAGCTGATAGATATGATACTTGCTTTCCAGAATCAGGAAAACGGCGGTTTCGGTCTTGCTGATAACAAGACTGTCAGCGTAGATATGACTGCCATGGCCCTTCAGGCGTTGGTTCCTTATAATACTGACCAATATCCAAAAGTACAGGCTGCGTTTGAAAAAGGACTGGACTATCTGAGGGGTCAGATGCTCAGTGACTGCGGATTCTATGTGGAAGGAGCAAATAACGGCTGTTCGGCGGCACAGGTGCTGATGCTCCTTTGTGAAGCGGGTATAGACCCTCTTGACCCGGACAATGGTTTTGTCCGCGACGGGGCCACATTGATAACAAAGCTTAATGACTTCAAGCTGGAAAGCGGATATACGACATTTGAAGGGAGCTCAACGGCAGACGGTATGGCCACATATCAGATAGGCTGTGCCCTTGAGTCTTACAGACGGTTTGCCGAAGGAGAAAACAGGCTGTTTGATCTGACCGATGTGGCCAGGCAGGATCAGGCAGAAATAGACAAGATCGCTGCATCTGAAACAGAAGATCTCATCAGCGCCATAGGGGAGGTTACTGCCGAAAGCGGAGAAGCTATCAGAAAGGCAAGAAGAGCATATGATCTGCTCAGTGAAGATCAGAAGGCCCTTGTGAACAATTACGATGTGCTTCTTGCTGCAGAAGAACAATTTGCACTGTTGTCAGGAGACGGATCAGGCAGCCAAAATGGAGGAACATCTGCAGATGCCAGCGGAAGTTCCGGCGGATCGGATGCCGAGAGCACTATCCCTAAGACATCAGACAGGAATGATTTGTGCGGGGCTTTGGCAGGACTGGTGATATCCGCTGCTTCCATATTGCTGCTCCGTAAAAGGAAAGCAGAGAAAAACTGCGGCAACATGATGTAAGATCTATATAAAGACCATACCGGCAGGGCTGCCCATAATGCAGCCCTGTTTTTTTCAGGATGGAAGGGATATGATGATAACTTCTGCTGCGGCAGGCTGGCAAGAATATGGCAGCAGGATTGCAGCAGATAACAAGGCCAGCGGCAATGCACGGGGAAGAAAGGCCGTACCCATTGAAAAAACAGGGATTGAGTGCTTTGCATGTATCTAAAAAAATGCATGGGAAACCAAAAAAATGTTTGACTGGACTATGGACAAGGTATATTATAATCGTGGTGCCGCAGTCATGCTTTTACGGGCATGATACTATGATAAAAACCATTTTTTATTAACAATAGTTGTATACAATATACAATCGAGGAGGATGCAAGGAGAATGAGAAAAGAGTGGGAAGGTTTTATTGAAGGCAGCTGGACACAGACCATTGCGGTTGAGGAATTTATACATCTCAACTACAAGCCGTATGACGGTGACGCAAGTTTTCTGGCCGGACCTACTGAGAGGACAAAAGAATGTTCCAGGCGGGTGCAGGAGCTGCTGGTTGAAGAGAGAAAAGCCGGAGGAACATTAAAAGTGGATGCGAGCCGGATAATGAGGATAAATGCATTCGGTCCGGGATATATCGTTCCTGGAAAAGATATCATCGTAGGACTGCAGACAGATGAGCCGCTCAAGAGAGGTATCTGCCCGTTCGGCGGAATCAGGATGGTAAGAGAAGAAGTAGCTGAATATGGTGAGAAGCTTCCGGAAGAGATCGACAGGATGTTCGATTATATAACTACTCACAATGACGGAGTGTTCAAGGCTTATTCAAAAGAGATGAGACAGGTAAGACACCTGGGATTCATCACAGGGCTTCCTGACGCTTACGGCCGCGGAAGGATCATAGGCGACTACAGGAGAGCAGCCCTTTACGGTATTGATTTCCTGATAGAAGAAAAGCAGAAAGACCATGAGATGATCGCTTCAAGGCATGTGATGAACGAAGAAAACATCAGGACTGCCGAAGAGATCAGCAATGAGATAACTGCTCTCAAAGAGATCAAGAAAATGGCAGCCAGCTATGGCTATGATATTTCAGGCCCTGCAAAGGATGTTAAGGAAGCTATCCAGTGGACTTATTTCGCATACCTGGCCGGGATCAAGGAAGAAAACGGCGCAGCCATGTCAATCGGAAGGACTTCCACTTTCATCGACATCTATGCAGAAAGAGACCTGGCTCGTGGAACATATACAGAAGAACAGATCCAGGAATTCATCGATGACTATATCCTGAAGCTGAGAGTTGCAAGACACCTGAGAACCAACGAATACAACGAACTCTTCGGTGGAGACCCGATGTGGATCACCGAAGGTATCGGAGGAGTCGGCGTAGACGGCAGGCACAAAGTTACCAAGAATTCTTACAGAGTGCTCCAGACCCTGTACAATCTGGGACCTGCACCGGAACCGAACCTTACTGTACTGTGGTCAAAGAAGCTGCCTGAGCCGTTCAAGAGATTCTGCGCTCAGGTATCAATAGACACAGACTCTATCCAGTACGAAAACGATGACAAGATGAGACCTGCTTACGGTGAAGACTACTCCATCGCATGCTGTGTATCTGCCATCCAGATGGGCGAACAGATGCAGTTTTTCGGAGCCAGATGTAACCTGGCCAAGATACTGCTGCTGGGACTCAACGGAGGTATAGATGAAAGGACCGGCGAGCATGTAGGTCCTCAGATGGAACCTGTGGGTGACGGCCCCATCGACTTTGAAGACGCATGGAAAAGATTCAATATTTATCTTGCATGGCTGTGCGAACTGTATGTAAACATCATGAACATCATCCACTTCATGCATGACAAGTATGACTTCGAGCGTTCCCAGATGGCGTTCCTTGATTCAGAAGTAAAGAGACTGATGGCTTTCGGCGTTGCCGGATTCTCCGTTGCTGCCGACTCCCTGTCAGCCATCAAATATGCTAAGGTTTATCCTATCAGAGACGAAAAGGGTGTTATCGTTGACTACAGGACTGAAGGCGAATTCCCTAAATACGGAAACGATGACGACAGGGTTGACGAGATCGCAGTCAAGATTTCTGAAAGGACAATAGAA
>ULTL01062087.1_pt1 | contig 10902 bp, 10 predicted proteins | sample 1957531 | NCBI WGS metagenome assembly ULTL01 (sample SAMEA4835732, study PRJEB28245) | human gut metagenome | biome: gut microbiome; material: fecal sample | place: Denmark | collected 2008 | reverse complement strand
TGCCGGGGCGGAGAGCAGCCCCCTGGTCTATCGGCGGACCAAGAAGTACATGCCCGCCGACGCTGAGGAGCTGGAGCTGGCCATGGCCGACGGGGTGAAGTTCCTGGAGCTGGTCTCCCCCGTGGAGCAGAAGGACGGCAAGCTCCTGTGCCGGAAGATGAAGCTGGGCGAGCCCGACGCCAGCGGCCGCCGCTCCCCGGTGGACACCGGCGAGACGGTGGAGCTCCCCTGCGACACGGTGATCTCCGCCGTGGGCGAGAGGGTGGACGACGACGAGCTGGCCGCCTACGGCATCCATGTGGGCGAGAAGGGCCGTCCGTCCTTCGCCACCAACCTGCCCGGGGTCTACACCGCCGGAGACGTGTTCCGGGGCCCCGCCACGGTGGTGGAGGGAATCGCCGATGCCGCCGCCTTCGCCGAGGAGGTCGTCGGCCACGCCCACGAGGCCGCCATCCCGGAGAAGGCCATCCCCTCCCGGGAGAGATGCATCGCCAAGAAGGGCATTCTCTGCGAGTCCGCCAAGCGGGAGGGCGACCGCTGCCTGGCCTGCAACACGGTCTGCCAGGTCTGCGCCGACGTGTGCCCCAACCGGGCGAACGTGGTCATCGCCCTGCCCGACGGGCGGCGACAGATCCTCCACGTGGACCGGATGTGCAACGAGTGCGGCAACTGCGCCGTCTTCTGCCCCTACGACAGCGCCCCCTACAAGGAGAAGTTCACCCTGTTCCACGACCGGGCGGGCTTTGACGAGAGCCCGGACAACCAGGGCTTCCTGCCTCTGGGGGACAGCAAGGTGCTGGTCCGCCTGGACGGCAAGGTGGAGGAGATCGACCTGGACGAGACCAACGACCTCCCCGCCCAGATCGACATCTTTATCTACACCGTCCTCACCAAGTACCGCTACCTGATCGGATAAATTCTGAAATAACGTACCGGGCCGCCTCCCTGCGTGTGGGCGGTCCGGTACGTCTCTGCAAAAGCGGGAAAACTGCAAATTGAACCGCCAGTCCTCTGAGTGGTATGATAAAAGCACCAAGGAACAAAGAGGAGGACGAGAACATGAACAAGTGGTATGGGGTGGAGGAGATCGTCCGCATGTCCGGGCTCAGTGAGCGGACCGTGCGGAACTATCTGTCTATGGGACTTTTGGTGGGAGAAAAGGTGGACGGGACCTGGCGCTTCACAGCGGAGCAGTTCGAAGCTTTCCTGCGGCAGGAGATGGTAAGCCAGAGCGTCCGGGCCAAGGCCAACAGCATCGTCTACGACTTTCTCCTGGTGGAGAAGCGGCGGGAGGGCGCCGCCTGTCTGATCCTGGACCTGCCGGCAGCGGCGGGAGCGGCGGAAGCGGCCCTGCGCCAGCGGGTGGTGGATGGGAGCAACGCCCGGGGGCTGCGGTGCAGCTACCGATACCAGGCAGCCAGCGGCTGTGCCCGGGTGATTCTGGAGGGTTCCCCTGCCCAGGCGGCCTCTCTGGTCGGTGAACTGAGCCAAACTAACTGAACATGGTCCCGGAGCGGCGCCCGCTGGGGCGCCGCTCCCATTTTCCCCTTGACATTCTCGATATTCGAGATTATACTGTAAGCAGAAATCTCGAATATCGAGAAAGGAGGCGCGCGCCATGCCCCGGGAAAAATTCCAGACCCTGACGGAGCAGATGTTCTACACCCTGCTGTGCCTGAAGGACGAGTGCTGCGGCATCGACATCCTGGACAAGGTCCCGGCCATGACGGACCGGCGGGTCTCCGTGGGCTCCGGCACGCTGTACACCCTCCTGGAACAGTTCACCGAGGCGGGGATGATCCGGGAGACCCGGGTGGAGGGCCGGCGGCGGAGCTACGTGCTGACGGACAGGGGCCGGGAGATGCTGGAGCGGGAGTACCGGCGGGTCCTGGCCCAGGCGGCGGACTACCGCCGGGTATTCGGAGAGGAGGACGCGACATGAAAGATACCAAACGGCGGCTGGAGGTCTTCTCCTTCTATGACCGGGCCCACATCGAACGGCACCTGGAGGCCATGGCGGCCAGGGGCTGGCTCCTGGAGCGGATGGGGAAATTCGGCTGGGTCTACCGGCGGATCGAGCCGAAGCGGCTAACCTTCCACGTGTCCTACTTCCCAGACGCCTCGGACTTCGATCCCGGCCCCACCTGGGGCCAGCTGACCTTCCAGGACTTCTGTGAGCGGACCGGCTGGCAGCTGGCCTGCTCCTCCGCCCAGATGCAGGTCTTCTACAACGAGGGGCCGGACCCCCTCCCCATCGAGACGGACCCGGCCCTGGAGCTGGAGACCATCCACCGCGCGGCGAAACGAAGCTACCTGCCCGCCTATTTCGTCCTGCTTCTGATGGACCTCCTGTTTTGCGCCTCGCTCCTGTTCGTCCTGACGTCGGACCCTATCGGCACCCTGGCCGACGGTGCCAACTTTTGCGGCGGTCTGGTCTTCGCCATATTCCTGGTCCACTGCCTCCATGAGATCCTGGGGTACTTTCTCTGGCTGCGGCGGGCGAAACATGCGGCGGCAGACGGCGTCTTTCTGGATACCCCCGACACCTCCCGGCTCCAAAAGATCCTTTATTGGACGATCCTGGCGGTGTTCGCCTGGTACCTCCTGTCCGTGTTCACCAATGGCTCCCCCCTCCTGCGGTGGACCGCCGTGGCAATGATCGGCTACTACATTGCCCTATTCGCCCTTGTGGACGCCGTAAAGCGGTATCTCAAAGGGCAGGGGGCCTCCCGGGGGACCAACCGGGCCCTGACCATCGGCACCGCCTTTCTCTTTGCCCTTCTCGTCATCGGCGTCATCACCTGGGGACTGTTCCGGGCATATTCCAGCGGCCTGATCCCGCCGGAGGAGACGGCGGAGGACTACCCCCTGGTCTTGGAGGACCTGACAGACGAGCCTCTGGCCGACGGCGACCTCCTCATGTACAACGCCAACCGCTCCCCCATTCTGGAGCGGATCGAGGTCCAGCACCATGGGGATCTGGCGGACTCCGGACAGCTCATGAGCCTGGAATACACGGTGACGGTGGTGAAGCTGCCCCTCCTCTACGACTGGTGCCGGGAGCAGATCCTCGGGGAGATCAGAGGCTGGATGCCAGGGGACGTCTACGAGCCAAGGGACCCCGCCCCCTGGGGGGCAGAGGCGGCCTATGAGCTGGCAGGCAGCTGGACCGCCGGGCCCACCGGCTGGTATGTCCTCTGCTACGAGGACCGCATTGTGGAGCTCATCTTCCCCTGGACACGGCCCACGGCGGAGCAGATGGCCGCCGTGGGGGAGGCATTCCGCGCCTGACACGGATATGGGAACATAAAAGGAGCGGCAGTCGCTTTGACTGCCGCTCCTGAGCGTCATAGGCGCATATCAAATTTTCGCCGCTCAGGCCACCCTCCGGGCAGCGCGCTTTTTCCGGCGGAGCCTGCTCATGTGCAGCCCCACCGTCTCCCCCACCTCCCGGGAGGCCACCACCTTATCCGCCAGGGTCAGCACCCAGGCCTCGGAGTTCCTCGGCACCGGGGCCAGGGGGAACATGTGGCTGGTGATGGCGTCCCGCTGGCGCTGGCTCAGCCCAAAGAGCCGGTCCGCCCGGCGGGCGGCCATGGCCCCGTGGATGAAGGCGTGCATATGGGTGATGCGCCGCAGCCCCGAGTAGAAGCGCTTTCTCCGGCGGTAGTCCTCGCTGTGCCAGTTGTAGCCGAAAAAGTCGTGAAGCAGGGCCGCCCGGGTCACCGACCGCACCCGCTCCGGAGACATATGGAACCGGCGGGCCATCCGGTAGGCGCACCAGGCGGTATCCACCGAGTGGATGTAGAGAGAGTTGTCCCCGCCGTGGTGGGGAACGCTTCGCAGCTCCTGAAACTGGGGGTGAGCGAGGATGTCCTCTATGATACGCTGGAATTCCTGATCCAAACTGATTCTTCCTTTCCTCCGCCTCTGCCGGGCGGACGATTTGTCACTGTTTTATCCGCTCCTATTCTATTCGCCTGACCGCCGAAAAACAAGCGGCACATTTTTAAGTTTTTATAAAGCTTTCCGCCTCACCGGCGCCGGACTGCTGAAAAGCGGCCCGGTCCCGGGCGATTTGCTTGGCGTAGCGCTCCTCCTCGGAGAAGACGCAGCCGCAGTACTTCTGCATGTACAGCCCCAGCTCCCTAGCCTTGGCCTGGCCCTGGCGGAAGCCCACCCGGAAGTCCCGGTAGAGAAAGGTGAGGCCGTAGCGTTCCGCCAGTGCCCTCCCTGCTCGGGCAATGCCCTCGTGGTCCTGGTAGGGGCTCACCAGGAGGGTGGTTGTGATGTGGGTGTAGCCGTGCTCGGCGGCGTACCGGGCGGTCTCCTCCAGGCGGTGGGTGTAGCAGTACCCGCAGCGGTGGTCCAGATCCCCCGCCACTGCCCGGACGAACTCCCGGAGGCCGTAGTCCTCCCGGACGATCAGCTCCATGCCGATCTGCCCGGCGTAGGATACCAGGGTGTCCCGCCGGGCCTTGTACTCCTGGTAAGGGTGGATGTTGGGGTTGTACCAGAAGCTGACAGGCTCGATCCCCTCCCCCCGCAGGGCCTCCACGCAGTAGACGCTGCACGGCGCGCAGCAGGTGTGCATCAGCAGCCGGTCCATGGTCCCTCTCCCCTCTCGTGAAAATTCACTGTCGACCATCATACCACGACTTGGCCCCGCTGTCAAAGCCGGGAGATTGGTAAAATATCCTGTCCCGCCTTGACAAGGGAATGGGGAAACTATACAATACATGGGAAAAGAACCTCCAAGTGCCCCGCCGGGCGGCCGGCCCGCCGGGGAGAATAGAGAACCGGGTGAGAATCCCGGGCGGTACCGCCACTGTAAGCGGGGTGGGCCGGCGTCCGTTGGCGAAAGCCAGTCACTGGGAGACCGGGAAGGCGGGGCGCGGCCAAGGCAGGGGAGATCCTGCCGGACCCGTAAGCCAGGAGACCTGCTTGGAGACGAGCCCCTCTCTTCCCCGGATGTGGGAGCGGGAGCATCCGACGCGGGAATACGGCCGCGGCAGCACTGCGCTGCCGGGCTTTTTCTTTTTCTTTCAGCCAAGGGGGTGACTGGATATGGAGAAACGTGTGCCTCGGTTCCTGCTGGCCGGGGCCAACAGCGGCTGCGGCAAGACCACCGTCACCTGCGCCGTGCTCCGGGCCCTGGTGGACCGGGGGCTCCGGGTGGGGGCCTGCAAGTGCGGGCCGGACTACATCGACCCCATGTTCCACAGCCAGATCACCGGCGGCAGGAGCGCCAACCTGGACCCCTTTTTCTTCGACCCGGACACTGCCCGGTACCTGCTGGCACGGAACAGCGGAGACCGGGACGTGACGGTCATCGAGGGGGTCATGGGCTATTACGACGGCGCAGGCCCCGCCGGGGACCGGGCCAGCACCTATGAGGCGGCGCGGAGCACCGCCAGCCCGGTGGTGCTGGTGATCGGCGCCAGGGGGATGGGCCTCTCCGCCCTGGCGGTGCTCCAGGGGTTCCTGGACTTCCAGCCAAACAGCGGCATCCGGGGCGTTATCTTCAACCAGTGCACCGCCGGAACCTACCGGCTCCTGGCGGAGGCCCTGCCGAAGCGGTTCGGCGGCCGGGTGCGACCCCTGGGCTACCTCCCCCCCATGAGGGAGTGTTCCCTGGAGAGCCGCCATCTGGGGCTGGTCACCGCCGGGGAAGTGCCGGATCTGGAGGAGAAGCTTCAGCGCCTGGCCCGTCAGGCGGAGGAGACCATCGACTTGAACGGTCTCCTGGCTCTGGCGGCGGAGGCCCCGGCCCTGACCTTCCCCCTTCCCTCCCCCCTTCCCTCCCTGGGCAGGGCCCGGATCGCCGTGGCCCGGGACAAAGCCTTCTGCTTCTACTACGAGGACAGCCTGGACGTGCTGCGGGACATGGGGGCGGAGCTGGTGGACTTCAGCCCCCTGGCGGACGCCGCCATGCCCCCGGACATCCAGGGGCTGTACCTGGGAGGCGGCTACCCGGAGCTCTACGCCCGGCAGCTCAGCGAGAACGCCGCCATGCGCACGTCCATTCGGACCGCCCTGGCAGGGGGACTGCCCTGTATCGCCGAGTGCGGCGGCTTCATGTACCTGACGGAGGCCATCGGGGACTTTCCCATGGTAGGACACCTGCCGGGGAAGTGCTTCGACGCCGGGCGTTTGGTGCGCTTCGGTTACGTCATCCTCACCGCCCGGCGGGACAACCTCCTGTGCCGGGCCGGGGAGAGCGTCCGGGGCCATGAGTTCCACCACTGGGACTGCACGGACCCGGGGGACGGCTTCCTGGCGGAAAAAGCCACAGGCCGGAGCTGGCCCTGCGCCGTGGCCACAGACCGGCTCTATGCCGGGTATCCCCACTTTCACTTCCGGGCCAACCCGGCCTTCGCCCGGCGCTTCTACGAGACCTGTCTAGGCCTTGTTTGAACATTGGAAATGTGACCAATGGCGAGGGATTTTTTCGCCAGACAAGGCGATTTGACGCCGCGATACTCTGTGTATCGCAAGGAAAATCAACGCCATATGGCGGGAAAAGCCCCGCCATTTGGCATGTTGACATTTTTCAAACGAGGCCTAAAGGAGAGACATACGATATGATGGAGTACACACGGCCCATGGACATCGAAAACCGCAGCATGGAGATCATCACCGAGCTGCTGGGGGACCGGGTCATTCCCCCGGAGAATCTGCCGGTGGTCAAGCGGGTGATCCACACCACCGCCGACTTCGACTACGCGGAGAAGCTGGCCTTCTCCCCCGGCGCGGTAGAAAAGGGGATCGCCGCCCTCCGCGCCGGGTGCCACATCGTCACCGACACCCAGATGGCAAAGGCCGGGATCAACAAGACCGCCCTGGGGAAGCTGGGCGGCGAGGTCCACTGCTTCATGTCCGACCCGGACGTGGCGGAGGAGGCCAAGGCCCGGGGAGTGACCCGGGCGGTGGTGTCCATGGAGCGGGCGGCGGCGCTGGACATGCCCTGCGTCTTCGCCATTGGCAACGCCCCCACGGCCCTGGTGTCCCTGAAGAGCCTGATGGACGCCGGGAAGCTGTCTCCGGCTCTCATCGTGGCGGTGCCGGTGGGCTTCGTCAACGTGGTGGAGAGCAAGGAGCTGATCCTGGCCTCCCCCGCCCCCCACATCGTGGCCCGGGGACGGAAGGGCGGCAGCAACGTGGCCGCCGCCATCTGCAACGCCCTGCTCTACCAGATCGGCCGGTGAGGGCCGGGGACCTGATGAGAAACATTCAAAACACATGCCGCCCGCGGGGCGGGATAGGGGGACAACTATGGTACACTTTGTGGGCGCCGGCAGCGGCGCCAAGGACCTGATCACCGTCCGGGGGGCGAAGCTTTTGGGCGAGGCCGACGTAGTGATCTACGCCGGGAGCCTGGTGAACCCGGAGCTGCTGGAATACGTCAAGCCCGGCTGCGAGGTCCACGACAGCGCGAAAATGACCCTGGAGGAGGTCCTGGCGGTGATCCGGGACGCCGAGGCGGCGGGAAAGAGCACCGTCCGCCTCCACACCGGGGACTCCAGCCTCTACGGCGCGGTCCGGGAGCAGTTCGACCCCCTGGAAGCGCTGGGCATCCCCTACGACGTCTGCCCCGGGGTCAGCGCCTTCTGCGGGGCGGCGGCGGCGCTGAAGGCGGAGTACACCCTGCCGGACGTGAGCCAGACCGTCATCATCACCCGGTGCGCCGGGCGAACGCCGGTGCCGGAGCGGGAGTCCATCCGCGCCCTGGCCGCCCACGGCGCCACCATGGTCCTCTTCCTCAGCACGGGGCTGACGGCCAAGGTACAGGAGGAGCTGCTGGCGGGAGGCGTCTCAGCGGACACCCCGGCGGCGGTGGTCTACAAGGCCACCTGGCCCGACGAGCGGATTTTACGCTGCACCGTTGGCACCCTCCACGAGAGCGTCGCCGCCAGCGGGATCACCAAGACGGCCCTCATCGTGGTGGGCCGCTGCCTGGGAGATGAGTACCTCCGCTCCAAGCTGTACGACCCCGGCTTTTCCACGGAGTTCCGGGAGGCCAGCCGATGAAGCTGGCGGTCTTCGCCTTCAGCCGCCGGGGCCGGGACACCGCCCGCCGGTGTCTGGCCGCCCTGGCCGGGCCGGGGGATGAGTATCGGGCCTATGCCTCGGAGAGCTGGGCGGGAGAGGGCTTCTCCCCCATCCGTCCGCCCCTGGCGGACTTCACCGCCCCGGTGTTCGCCTGGGCGGACGCCATGGTGTTCGTGGGAGCCTGCGGCATTGCCGTCCGGGCCATCGCCCCCCACGTCCGGGACAAGGGGACGGACCCGGCGGTGCTGGCAGTGGATGAGCTGGGGCAGTTCGTCATCCCCCTCCTCTCCGGCCACATCGGCGGGGCCAACCGTCTGGCCGCCCGTCTGGCGGAGGCCGTGGGAGCCACGGCGGTGGTGACCACCGCCACCGACGTGAACCGCCGGTTCTCCGTGGACGAGTGGAGCGCCCGCCAGGGCCTCTATATCGACGACATGGCCGCCGCCAAGGCGGTCTCCGCCGCCATCCTGGAGGGGCCTGTCCCTGTGTGGAGCGACTTCCCCATCGCCGGGGACCTGCCCGCCGGTCTGGAGCCCGGGGAGAGCGGTCCCCTGGGGATCTGTATCTCCTGGCGGCGGAAGTTCCCCTTTGACCGGACGCTGCTGCTGGTGCCGCCGGTGCTGCGGCTGGGGATCGGCTGCCGCCGGGGAACTACCGCCGGGGCCATCGCCGCCCTGGTGGACCAACTGTTCGCGGAGAAAAATATCCACCCGGCGGCGGTGGGAGCCGTGGCCACCATCGACTTAAAAAAAGACGAGACCGGACTGCTGGATTTCTGCCGGGACCGGGGCTGGCCCCTGTCCTGCTACAGCGCGGAGGAACTGGCGGCGGTGGAGGGGGACTTCACCCCCTCGGATTTTGTCCGCTCCGTCACAGGGGTGGACAACGTGTGCGAGCGGGCCGCCCTGCTGGGGGCGGAGCGCCTGCTGGTCAAAAAAACCGCCCGGGACGGCGTCACCGCCGCCCTGGCGCTGAACGCTTGGGAGGTGCGCTTTGGGTAAGCTGATTGTAGTGGGCATCGGCCCCGGGGACTGGGAGGACATGACGGTCCGGGCGGACCGGGCCCTCCGGTCCTGCGACGTGATCGTGGGGTACCACGTCTATGTGGACTTGGTCCGGGACCGCTACCCCGACAAGGAATTTCTGACCACCGGCATGACAAGGGAGACGGACCGCTGCCGCATGGCCCTTGAGGCCGCCCGGGAGGGGAAGACCGTTGCCATGGTCTGCTCCGGGGACAGCGGCATCTACGGCATGGCCGGTCTGATCTATGAGCTCCGGGGAGAGGCGGCGGAGCCGGAGGTGGAGGTCATTCCCGGCCTCACCGCCGCCTGCAGCGGCGGGGCCCTGCTGGGGGCCCCCCTGACCCACGACTTCGCCGTCATCAGCCTCAGCGACCGGCTGACCCCCTGGGAGACGATCGAGAGGCGGCTGTCCGCCGCCGCGTCGGCGGACCTGTCCATCGTCCTCTACAACCCCGCCAGCCACGGCCGTCCGGACCACCTCCGCCGGGCCTGCGACATCCTGCTGGAGACCCTGCCGCCCCAGCGGCTGTGCGGCGTGGCCCGGAACATCCGCCGGGCGGGTGAGAGCGCCCAGGTCATGCCCCTGGGGGAGCTCCGGGACTTCCCGGCAGACATGTTCTGCACGGTGTTCATCGGCAACAGCCAGACCCGGACCATCGGGGAGCTGCTGGTGACGCCCCGGGGGTACCGGGATGTATAAGTTCTGCGTCTTCGCCGGCACCACCGAGGGCCGGGAGCTGGTGGAGTTCCTGGCAGGCCAGGAGGATGTCTCCGTCACCGCCTGCGTGGCCACGGACTACGGCGAGGCCCTGCTGTCCCCGGCGAAGAACCTCACCGTCTCCGCCCGGCGCATGACGGCGGAGGAGATGGCGGACCTGCTGACCAGGGAGAGGTTCGACCTGGTGGTGGACGCCACCCACCCCTATGCCCGGGAGGTCACGGAGAACATCGCCGCCGCCTGTGAGAAAACCGGCACGCTCTATCTCCGCCTCCTCCGGGACGCGGAGGAGACCGCCGGGGACGCGGTCTTTGTCCCGGACATCCCCGCCGCCGTGACCTTTTTGGATCGGACCGACGGCAATATCCTGCTGACCACAGGCAGTAAAGAGATATTGCTTTACAGTAATATGCGGGGATTCGCGGACCGGGCCTACGCCCGGGTTCTGCCCATGGAGGACTCCCTCCGGGCCTGTCGGGAGGCGGGGCTGTCCCCCAGCCACATCATTGCCATGCAGGGGCCCTTTTCCCGGGAAATGAACGCGGCCATGCTGCGGTCCGTCTCCGCCCGGTATCTGGTGACCAAGGACACCGGCCGGGCCGGGGGATTTTCTGAGAAGGCCGCCGCCGCCCGGGAGGCCGGGGCCGTCCTGGTGACGGTGGGCCGCCCGCCCCAGAGGGCGGGGCTGGACCTGGGAGCCATCGTCGCCAAGCTCTGCCGGGACTACGGCCTCGCCTGGAGTCCCCGGGTGTCCGTGGTGGGCATCGGCCCCGGCAGCCGAGAGGCTATGACCGGCGAGGCTCTCCGGGCCCTGTCGGAGGCGGAGTGCGTCATCGGCGCGGGCCGGATGCTGGAGGCGGTTTGCCGCCCCGGTCAGGCCCGGTACGAGGCCGTGGCCCCGGAGAAGATCGCCGCCTACATCCACGACCACCGGGAGTTCTGCCGCTATGCCGTGGCCATGAGCGGCGACACGGGCTTCTTCAGCGGCACAAAGAAGCTCCTGCCCCTCCTCCCGGACTGCCGGGTGGAGGTCCTTCCTGGCCTCAGCTCCCTCAGCGTTCTGTGCGCCCGGCTGGGCACCAGCTACGAGGACGTGGTCTGCGTCAG
>ULTL01045795.1_pt1 | contig 10905 bp, 10 predicted proteins | sample 1957531 | NCBI WGS metagenome assembly ULTL01 (sample SAMEA4835732, study PRJEB28245) | human gut metagenome | biome: gut microbiome; material: fecal sample | place: Denmark | collected 2008 | reverse complement strand
ACCTTCTCCCTGCATTTCGGGCAAATGCCTTTAAATGAAATCAAAAATTCAATTCCATGAGTGTTATAAATTCATACTATTCTTAATAAGGATTGTATCTCTCTTTTATCCTATTGTCAATATAATAATAGTAATTATTACTACGCGAAACATCCGCATCCGATCAGCACGCCGACCCCCACGATCACCATCAACACTGCGGTTCCATACATCAACCGGTTTGCCCGGCGGATATCCTTCGGCTCGATCTGCCTTTTCACATCGCCAATCGTTGGTTTCTCATATAGCTTTCCAAAATAATATGCATTTCCGGCAAGCTGCAATCCAAGCGCACCCGCACACGCCGATTCCGTCTGTGCGGAGTTCGGACTTGCATGGTTTCGTCGATCCCGCAAATGAATCCGTGCCGCGCCAGCCATATCCATACCCAAAATGCCTGCCGCACCAACCATCAGCCACGCGGAAAGTCGTGCCGGAATGAAATTCACGACATCGTCCACACGCGCCGCACACGTTCCAAAATACCGGTATTTGTCGTTCTTATATCCAAGCATGGAGTCCATCGTATTAATTGCTTTGTACACCCACGCACCGACCGGTCCGAACAAAAACATATAAAAAAGCGGGGCGATCACGCCGTCCGACGTATTTTCAGCGACCGTTTCCACCGCGGCCTTCGCGATGCCTTCCTCAGTGAGCGATGCTGTATCTCTGCCGACGATCATGGATACCGCCGTTCTCGCCTGTTCCACATCCCCGGCTTCAAGTGCCTTGCACACCTTCATACTCTCCCGACGAAGCGAGCAGGCTGCCAGCATCTGGTATGACATCCAGATTGCCACAACCAGATACAATGTATGATGAATCCGGTTGCACCCATATAGGATTCCTGCCGCCACAAGCAGTGACACCGTTATCACGATCACAACTGTAAATGTTCCTGCCACCTGTTTTTTACGGATATCCGCGTCGCGATCTTCCCGTATCCGAAACCGCTTGCGCATCCATGCCTCCACATGGTCGATCAGCCAGCCCATCCCCTGTACCGGGTGCCACAGCCAGTGTGGATCACCGAATACCAGATCAAGCAAACATGCAATTATAATGATAAATATACGTTCCTGTAACACGGTCACTTTTCATTTCCTTTCATAGCTGCATTGCATATTTGTATTCCGTACTGTTAGTTACCTGACATACCTCACACGACCTTGCCTTTACATAGTGTCTCTATCACATCTATTTCATAGCATCAGGCACCGTTTTCATAGTATCATGCACCGTTTTTCATAGCATCTGGCAATTTCATTTTCTCATAAGATACAATCTGCATCCCATCCGCTGTCGCTTCTAACCATCCTGCAATTCCCTCGCCCGGTTTCACCTGCCAGTCAAAGTAATCCTTGTGTGGTTCCGACAGCTGATCCAACAGTGCCATGATCGTGCCACCATGCGCAACGATAATAATCGTATCTGACAGGGATGTGTGCGCCGTCTCTATTCTCGATGAAACGTCACATCGTAACCGTTTTTGTTCTTCCCTGCTTTCCGCATCCACAAACACCTTCTCAAATCCCCGCATCACACGGTCTGTAAACTCCGCTTTCGTCTCACCGCCCGGAAACGCCGTCGTACCGCCGCTGTCGATGTAGCGCTGGTAATCGGGATTGCCATTTAATTCCGCATAATTCATGTATTCAAATTCACCGAACCGGCACTCTGCAAGCTCCGGGATTTCCACCTTTCCTGCATCCGGGAACAGAATATCCGCCGTCTGCTTTGCGCGCAGATACGGGCTGACGTAGACGATTTGCTCTTTACTACCGTTTTTTTGACAGTGCTGCTCACATGTGATTTTCCCCGGTGCAATTTCGACTTCGTCATGTACACTATCTGTTGCGGTTCTACGATTCATCGACACCTGTTTCTGCCAAAACTTCTGCATGCCTCGCAGCTCTTCCACACTCTCCGGAAGCATCCCTTCATCCGTCGTACCGACATATCGATGTTCTTGATTTCCCTGCGTCATGCCATGACGGATTAATACAATTTTTGCTTTCATATCACTTAATCCTCGTTCCGATTCCTGCCGTCACGCGGATGACCTGCTCCGCCTGGCCTGCCAGATAGCAATTCACGCGCCCGTTCTTCTCGCGGAACTCCCGTTCAAATGCATCAATCGGCACAATGCCGCTTCCGACCTCATCGCTGACCAAGACGAGCTTGTCCGCATTTCCGGCAAGAACCGCTTTGTTCATAAGCTGCTTTGCCTCCAGCTCCGGGTCTTTGCCCTGCTGCATTGTCTTCCGCACATATTTATGAAAATTATTGATGATCTGATGTCCTTCTTTGAAATTTGCCTTGGCATACTCGAACTTTCCCTGATATGCACCGCCGATTATTAAGATCATAGCGTTCCCTCTTTATACTTTTTATATTTCTTTATACCTTTTTATACTTTTTCGATTATTTTATACTTCTTTATACTTTTTCTGCAAGATACATTTTCATATTGCATAAATTTTTTTATTTTTCCCAACCTTTTCCCCTTCTCGTCCGTCTATATATTGAACGGACGGATTTCAAATTTGTTCCGTATCATTTATATTCAATACATGATTATGTGCAACAGACGATTCTATCTGCGCATAACGCGTGTCTTATTAAATATTTACTTAAAGGAGAGACTATCAAAATGAAGAAAAAACTTACAAAGGCACTGGCACTTGGACTGTCACTGGCAGCCGCCCTTACACTGACAACCGGTTGTGGCAAGAAAGAAGATACCACGTCGGACACTCCTGTTCCGGCAGTAACAAGCGAAAGCAGTTCCGATAATTCCGGAAGCGAAACAGCAGCCGGTACGATCGACTACACCATCTGTCCATGGGTGTTCAGCCGTGCGCTTTCCGATGAAGAGACATTGGAATTGCCAGAGGGTGCCGGTCTGTACGGACTGACATTCCCGGTTACGACGGATACGCTTTTTAACATATCTTACAGCACATCCGGCGTGCCACTTACGGATGCACTGGATGAATCCGCATATTCCGTATCTTTTTATGAGGATAATTACTCCCTTCCCCAGCTGTTGATAGAAGAAGACGATATGACCATTGACGAAGCCCTTGACAAGAATCTCTGGTCACTGTTAAGTACATATTTAGATTACGATGCTTTCGGGGTTTCCGAGGATTCTTACAACGACGTCTACAACTTTTACGACGATCCGAATCCTGCATATATCTATATGGATATGCTGACAACCATGTTTGGTGCCCCAAATTATATCTGTTTCAGCAACGACTATAATGCAGAAAAGTCCGTCGAAGAAAATACCCAGTACTTTGTTGACACGTTCCTGCATCCGGAAAAATCGGATGACCAGTTCTCATCATATCTAATGTACATTGGCTGGCAATTTGAAGATTTTGGAATTGCGGTAGACTTCTTTGACACTTTTCGTTACAGTGAGACAAGCGGATATTACGTATCTCCGGAGAATGAAGTTGGATTTACATACGTTCCAATCCAGAAAGGAACCCTGGAAGACTATTTCTTAGACGCCTTTGATGGTAGCTATGGAACAAACATCGTGAAAGAACTGATGGCAGAGAAAACGGCTTTGTTCGGCGATGTCGAATACCTGACACCTGAGGACAAAATCGTGAACCTTGTCAAGTCTGCCAACAGCACCGCTTCCACAACCGATGCAGAAACAACAAAAAGTACAACAGATTCTTCCAACTATGTGGATGTTGACCGTGATTTCAGTGAAGCTGCAAATGATGTCTATATGGCAATCACCGACTGCTTCCAGCTCGGCGGCGAAGATACACTCGTCTTAAATGGTACAACCAATAAGGGCATATTCAAGACAGGCGATCCTGTCTATGTACAGCTCACAAACGGCAAGGTTGTAGAAGGCACGATCAGCCGCATGGAGCAGCTCCGTCAGGATGTCACGGAATCTACCCTCGGCGAAAGCATTGGTATCATGGTCGATGGACTTAGCTTAAGCGATCGGGATTATGTGACTGGTGGTGTCATCGTTGTTAAATAACATGCACCAAAACGACGGTTCCAATTAACATCCAGAGTTCGCACATCTGCAGGAAATATCCAGCCAGATCGCCAGTGATCCCGCCAAAGGTGCGATACGACATAAAACGATAATAGAAAAACATCAGTATGGTGATGCCTGTGATCACAAGTGCTGCAACCGGCTGTATCAGACAGCCTGCGGCAATGCAGGCAATAAGCCATACGAACATGATCACCTTCGAGCGATTATTTACAAGGCGTGCGGTATCTGCCAGCATGCCTTCTTTTTTTGCTTTCTGAAATGTAAGTACCGAAAGTCCGGACAAAGCACGTTCCAGCACAAATCCTGCCGCGAACACGCCCATCAACCGCATTGCGTGTGCCGGCGCACCAGACTGTGTCCCGGATTGTATCTCTCTGTTCAGCGCATGCACAACTTCTGCCATGCATCCAAAATAAATCAGGAAATACAGACAGCCGCGGATAATTGCAAACGCCCCGGTATGTGGGTCTTTCAGAATCTGCAGCTTCTCCTCCTTGGACTTATAAGAAGATTTCGCATCCACGGTATCTAGGAATCCATCCATGTGGATGCCGCCTGTGATCAGGATCGGGAATATCGTAAGAAGCGCCGCTGTGAAGACTTCCGACCACTGCAAGAGAAAACCAAAGAGATACCAGATCGCGAACTCACCCGCGCCAATCACAGCCCCAACCAACGGGAACGCGCACATGCTGTACTGCAAGGCTTTCGGATCCCATTTGAAATGCGGCATTGGTATCTTGGAATATGTCGAAAATGCGATTAAGATTGCTTTCATCATGGTTGCTTATCTCCTCTGATCAATTTACTCGAACTTTTTGTTCTTATTTCTCCTACTTGCTGTTGTTCCTACATGGGGATTTTTTGATAATTCTAAACTTTTTACCCAATTTTGACTTACCCATTTCTCTGAAATTGGGGATGTTTTTCATATTCCAATTTTCTCCCCAATGATTTCTCATTTTTCTGCATTATGATTGGGGAATTTTCTTCCATTCACAATTTCTACCCAATTCCTACTCTTAACCTTACTTCCCCATTGGGTGATTTTTCTTGACTATGACCGGAATCCCACAGACAACCTCCGTCACGGTTGCTGCCTCCCGTGCGAGTGCACAGTTAATCTCTGCCAGATTCTTCACATACTCCCGCGTGCTTTCATCGTAGGTCAGACTTCCGCCATCGGAGAACACATCATTGGTGACGATCACCACATCCTGCACGCGCGTAGATAAATTAACGAGCGCCTGTACGATTTTCTTGCTCACCGGTGACAGTGTCTCTGACATACCGACACCTGTTTTCTCCACTTCCGACATTGTTTCCGCTAGTCCGCCATCATCACTATCCGGTTCCAGATACATCTCATTTGCAAGCAGGTTCGACATACATTCAAGCAGCAGCACATCCTGCCGCTTCGCCACAATATGTTCCACATGCCGGTAACATTCGACCGTATCAAACCCTTTGTCGGCACGCATCGCGCGGTGGCGTTCAATCCGCTGCATCGTCTCCGGATCAATCTCCGTCGTATTCCATTTATACGGATACATCGTCGCAATGTAGAGCAGCCGTCCTTCACCCTGCAAGGACATGGCGAAGCTTTCTGCATACGATGATTTCCCGCTGGCACTTCCGCCATACACAATATGTAACATCGTCTATTTACCTTTCTTTAGAAACCCATATCCGCAAGGTCACTGCTTGTAGTCGTCCGATCCGGATCATAAGCTAAACTAATGTGCGAAACTGTCAGACTTTCATCAACCTGAACCTGCAGGTCATATGTATCAAAATTAATAATGTATTGGATCGTATTTCCTGTCTTCAAATATTCCTCCGGCGTCTTATATTTCTCCAGTTCCTGCAATCCGGTAAATGGTTCTTCGTGAAACGTGATCACGCCAAGGTTACTGTCACATGTATAATATTTCCGGTTATTTTTCTCCTCCAGTTCTCCATATTTCTTGATCTCATCTATATGAAGATACTCGTATACCTGCTCCAGCGAATCCCCGATCTGAATCGGACCCTTATAATATGTATCATACTCCGGCTGCGATTTATCTATGCTCATGTGGATTCTTCTGTCATTTTCGCTCTCTTTCGAGACAATATACACGGAAGCTCTGTAGTTTCTATCCCCGTCAATCTCGTACGGACACATCAGAACCTGCGCCTTCATATTGTTGGCATAGTACACAAAATAATCCCTTGTATCATTCACACTATTTGCCATGCCAATATTGTTCTCCATCATAATCGCACTCATTCTGTCACCCTCGGACAGCGTATGCTTCATAAATGTAAACTCATCAAGTCCAAACGTAAACTCGATCGAATGCGGTTCCGTATCCTTCGAATTCCAATTTTGTCTTACAAATACAACGCCGAGTATGCCAGCCACAATCAGTACTACACCCGCTATAATTATCCATATCTTTCTATGTTTCATGCGTTCCCCCTATTCTTCTGGCTTTCCATCCCGGCTGTATGCTTCAATCGACAGATCATCAAAGGTTCCCATATTTTTATAGATGGAAAATGCCATATCCAAAAGTGGAAATAACATCATCGCTCCGCTGCCTTCGCCCAGACACAGCTTGCCATGTATCACTGCCGGAAGTCCGAGTGCGTTCAGTGCCAACCTTCCACTCGCTTCCTCCGATGCATGCGATGCCAGAAGATAATCCACAACTTCCGGTTCCATCCGCATCGCAACGAGCGCCGCCACACAGGTGATCGCACCATCCAGCACGACCGGAATCTGATATTGTCTGGCACCTAAGAATACGCCCACCATCCCGGCAATCTCCAGCCCGCCAAGCTCAGCGAGTAGCTGCTTCGCATCGGTCGTTCCCTGCACACGCGCAAGTGCCTGCGTGATCACCTGCACCTTTCTTGCAAGTCCGGCATTATTGAGTCCGGCGCCGCGCCCGGTCACCGTATCCGCTGGCAAATCAAGCAGTGCCGCAAGCAGGGCAGAGGTCGGAGTTGTATTTCCGATTCCCATCTCACCAACCGCTAATATCTCATAGCCTTTTTCTTTACATTCCCGTACAAGCTCTTTTCCTGCTTCAATTGCGCGGTCGCAGATTTCCATCGACATCGCAGGTTCCTTCGCAAGATTCCCGGTTCCAGCCTGTACCTTCCGGTTTATCATATGTCCCATACCGAATGTCGCATCCGGATATGCTTCTCCCCGCATACCGATATCGACGGCATACACATCCACGCCTGCCATCTGCGCCATATAATTGACACCGGAACAGCCGTGTGCAATATTCTCCGCTACGACCTTTGTCACGCTGGCATCGGTCTGCGTCACGCCCTCTGCCACAACGCCGTGATCTGCGCACAGCGTCAGCAGTGCCCGCCGCTTATAATCACCGGGATTCACTGTCCCGGCAATCGCACAAAGTCTGGCAACCATATCCTCGAACACGCCAAGACTGTCGATTGGCTTCGCGATCGCATCCCATTTTCCCTTTGCCTGTGTATAGATTTTCTGCTGTGTTTCATTCATAATTTCTTACTTCTCCATATCCCGCAGCTCATACAACAGCGCATTGCAGATTGCCGCGGCAATATTGCTACCGCCCTTCCTGCCGCGTGCCACAATATACGGCACAGGTGTCCGCATGATGAGTTCTTTCGCTTCCACCACATTCACGAAGCCAACCGGCACACCAATAATGCCGCATGGATGCAGCTTTCCTTCGTCGATCAGCTCATACAGACGCACCAGCGCGGTCGGTGCATTTCCAATCGCGAAAATAAGCGGCTTGTCTAACATGCACGCCTTCTCCATACTTGCTACTGCCCGCGTGGAACCTTGTTTCTTCGCGATCTCTGCCACGTCGTCATCGCTCATAAAGCAGTAGACCTCACCACCGTATTTCGCAAGTTCTTTCTTGTTAATGCCGGATTTCGCCATCTGCGTATCCGTGACAATACAGGCTCCATTTTTAATCGCCGTATGGAACTGTTCCACTGCCAGCTCAGAAAATGTCAGATTCTTCAAATAATCAAAATCCGCCGACGTATGGATTGCCCGCTTGATAATCGGTGCCTGAAGCGGATCTAATTCAACATTTCCTAGCTCCTCTGTGATAATCTCGAAGCTTCGTTTTTCAATTTCCTGTGGCAGCACCTGCTGTAACTGTATCTCTTCTAACATAATACCCTCTTACTCTTCTCTTCCCTCATTACTAACCAAAAACTATATTATCTATTTTCATCTATTTTCATTCTCTGTACTATTTAAAAATAGATGATAGAAAAAATTCTCCGCACCCGCGTAATACAGGTGTGGGAATCCGGCGAACGTTCCTTTCTTCTTCACCATACACGGATAGGTCTTCTGCTTGGAAAGGGGCTTCCACGCCAAACAGGCATCGCCACAATCCGTGCTATCCCAGTAGTGAAACTCATGTCCGCGCAAAACCGTATTCACGGCAAATGCATCCGCTTCCTGCGGTGCCAGCTCCACATACCCAAATCGCTGTAGCCGCTCTGTCCGGAATCCTGCACCATCCAAGAAACCGACCATCTCATATACATTTCCCTCTGCATCGGCAAGTGATTTGCCAAGATATAAGAAACCGCCACATTCTGCATGGCACGGCATGCCTGCTTCCAATGCCTGCCAGACAGACGCACGCATCGACTGATTCTCGTACAACTGCTTTGCATAAAGCTCTGGGTAACCGCCGCCAAAGATCAGTGCATCCACCTCCGACACATGCGCATCTGTCAGCGGAGAAAAGTACACAAGTGTCGCTCCCATATCCTCTAACATGCGCAGATTCTCCCGATAATAAAAGGAAAATGCCGCATCTCTTGCCACGCCAATGCGATAACCGGCTGGGAACTTGCTTTTTTCTGTCTCACCTGTCGCCTTCTGTATCTGCAACATCTCTGCTTGTGCCGCGATCTCCAGAATCCCGTCAATATCAATCGTTTTTCTGGCAGCTTCCGCAACTGTTTCCACCCAGTCTCTCTGCTTCTGCATTTCATCCGGTTGCAGCAGTCCAAGGTGTCTGGATGGTACCGCAAATGATGCATCTTCCGGCAGATATCCAAGCACTGGAATCCCACATTCCGTCTCGATCACATGCTTGATCCGGCTGTAAAACATCGGTGATACACGGTTTAATATCACCCCTACAATCCGGCTGTCCTTCTTATATTCCATAATTCCGCGGATGATCGCCGCAAGCGTGACACTCGCGCCCTTCGCATCCACGATTAGAACGACCGGTGTCTTCGTAACCTTGCTTAATTCATAAGAGCTTGCCATCGTCGTTGCTCCACCAACACCGTCGTAATATCCCATGACGCCTTCCATCACGATCAATTCTGCATCCTTCGTGTCTCGCGCCAGGATGCGTCCAATCGCATCAGCATCCGCAAAGAAGGTATCCAGATTTCCAGTGTCGATTCCGAGCACCGTCCGGTGAAACATCGGATCGATATAATCCGGACCGCATTTATACGCCTGTACCTTTATATTCTGTTTTTTTAATGCTGCCAGCACACCACACGTCACGGTTGTTTTTCCGCTGCCACTCCGTGTCGCTGCGAACATCACGCGTGGGGTATTTACCTGGATATTATTCTTGTGTTGCATTGTTTCTCCCCGACTGTAACTGTACATGTTATACCATTGATTCTTACCAGCTGTTCCTGTCCATTTTCCATACTATTGTTTCTTCTCGGCTGTTTCTGTGCATTTTCTATACTATTGTTTCTTCCGGTCGCTCCTGTGCATTTTCTATACTATTGTTTCTTCCGGTCGCTCCTGTACATTTTCTATCCCATCGTCACGATCCACACCGGATTTTGTGCTTGCATCATATGATACGGGCCAGCTTCGCGGCTGCGCGTCACCGCCATCTGTACCATATTAAAATCCACGTTATGCCGCTTCGCTATGTCTGCCAATGTAAGCATTTCTGCCTGCGTCTCCAATGTGACCGCAGTCAGAACAATGCGCGCGTTCGGATTTTTCGCATAGATCTGATCCATGATCTTGAACAGATTTCCGCCATTTCCTCCGATAAATACATGCGTCGGTGCAGGAAGCGTTGGAATCACTTCCGATGCTTCGCCCGCAAGGATCTCCATATTTCCCACATGAAACTTCTCTCGGTTCGCATGCAACAATTCCACAGCTTCTGGCTTTTTCTCAATCGCATATACCGTTCCCTGCTCAGTCAGGAGTGACAACTCAATGGATACTGAACCCGTTCCCGCTCCTACATCGTAAATGACTGGTGCAGGATTGCTTGTCATGCATTGCCCGCTGTTCTGATCATATTTCACCAGTCCTGTGTCTTCCTGAATTCCAAGCTTTGCGATTACAACCATCCGCACTTCTTCCTTCGTCATCGGCACCTTACCCCGGATAAACATTTCATCTTTGATTCCCGGAGCTAAACGCCTTGGTTGCGGATGATCATTTATAAATATCGCAACCGCCAGCTTATCAAATGTTTCCTCACATAGATTTTTGGCATACTTCTTTGTAATTTTCTCATCAGGATATGACAACCGCTCTCCAACGACTACCGCGATTTCTCCCAATCCCACTTCGGTAAGCCGCTTACAGACCTCTGCCACCTGATTTTCACCGCCAAGCAATGTACCAACCTTCGCATGATGCAGCACCTTCGCTGGAATATTTGCAGAGACGCCATGATTGCTGATAAGCTCTGCATCCTCCCATGCCCAGCCAATTTTGTCAAACAAATACTGAACAGACGAGAGTCCCGGAATATAACAAAGCTCATAAATTGTTTTATCTGCCTGTATCT